>Ga0041059_1000733_pt1 | contig 25595 bp, 23 predicted proteins | sample AraColnosormetaG_FD_56232 | JGI IMG/M metagenome (GOLD analysis project Ga0041059, IMG submission 56232) | Arabidopsis roots microbial communities from North Carolina, USA - Col MF nosort | ecosystem: Host-associated > Plants > Roots > Unclassified | place: USA: North Carolina | collected... | reverse complement strand
CTCTCTGTTTTTTTTTTTCAGGGGAAACGCAGATCGTGATTTTATTATTTTTTTGCTTTATTTGGGTTATTATTACAAGTACCTAACAAAAATTGAAATAACGTTAGATGATTCAATAAGTGAAGAAGAGATAAGAAGATTGGTTTCATTATCACGTGTTACCCTTAATTCCACAACTCCCAAACTCAATTTTAACTTTATGTTATCACTCATATGATTCCCTACCATTTCTAGCATCTACTGCTATATTTGTAGACCGACACTTTTAATTCCCTAGTTCCGTATTCATTTCTCATCCAAATAATGTTTTTTTGTGTAAAATTTTTTGGTAATTCTTATCCGCAGAAGGGTCCTACGTTATGTCTGTTGACGCGTGGCAATTACATCATGTGTTGTTGTTGGGTTGACTTTACAAGTCTTGAGTCATCAAATGCTTGTTTGAATTCATTCTTCTCAAATCTTTTACAATTTAAACCTCTTGTTTCCCTAAGCAGGTACCTCTTCTCGTGAAGCTAATCAAGCTACATACATATTCTAGATGTATAGAAGATAAAGAAGAAGAAGAAGCTCATGTTGTTTCTAAATGTGGATACTCAAGAATAGATAGCCTCACGTTCTCGTTCTCTTTTGTTTCTGAGGAACAAATCGAACCCCTTGCTTCCCGAGCTCGACCGTCTTCACTTTTCCATTCTCTAGCGTCACCATCAACTTCGAGGTGCCTCCAGCTCCTCCTACTTCACTTACAACTCCTTTCTCCCTGTTTTTTTGGTTCCTCATTTGTTAGAGACTTGGAATAATTAAAGAAGTTCAATAGCAAAAAACAATATAATCTCATATACCATGAATCATCCGAGGCCTCGTGTATTTGAACTTTTTTTCCTTTCGCATCTTTCCCCAACTTCTTCAGAATCCAACTAGCGTCAAGCATTTCGTCTAACAAACTGTCTTCTCGTGACAGCGATACATCTTCATCTTCATTGAACGCTGACTTCTCAGCTGGAGGTGATGCTCTTTTCCTCTTTGACCTATGTCCTTTACCAGATTTACTTCTTTCATATACAATGCTAGGGGCTTCACTTTCTTGGCCCTCGGGATTATGTTTTTTTATTTTCAATTTCAACAATCGCCTTGAATCTTTCTGCGATGAATCATGCGAGCCACTATTTAAATCTCCTTTACCATCTGAGTGTCTCCCTATGAATCCGCCCTCAGCCTTTAAAGTAGTTACTTCACCTCGAGACCCTCTCTTTTCGTCACTATTCTTTCCCAGCAAGCTGCGACGCTCTTCCCGGGAAAACGTTTCCTCTGCTTGCAATTTTTCTTGCTTTCCTGTAATTACCAAAGCTCTTTATAAGTATGTCTATGTATACCAATTTTAAAGAAAGAACAAACCGAAAATAATCAGAGTGTATCTTTCTCATATAAGTTTACTGAACATGCAAAAATGACACTACACATACCATTTGATTTGGAGGCAGTCTTTGATACATCGCAGCTCGTAGAGTTTGTAACCCCTGTCTTTCGAGGACCTATACTTATCACCAACTTTTTCGCCTTCACAGTGCTCAGCTCTGTAGCGTGTTTTCCAAATTTCTCACTATCTGAATCTTGAGGCCTGCTACTTTTTATCCTGAGAACTCTCAATGGCTTCTCTTCTTCACCATTGACCATAGCCTTTTCAGAAACTTTTCTTTCCACAGAGCCAGGCTGATTCATAAGAGGGGCACCACCAGTTTGCCCAACAACCCGAGCACTAGCTTTCAAGCTAGCAATTAGATCTTTATCAGCCATATCTTTTCGCTTCCAAATTTCTTGTACAGCATCTTCAAGATCCTTGACCTGGCATCATAAACACAAATCAGAAAAGAGAAAATGGGATAACCAAATTGTCATTCACAGCAATCAACTAGAACCTGGGACAAATATGAGATAGCAAAAAAGACTTAAGGACCCATGAAACACACCTGGTAGGATTCCCCACGACAAGTAGAACATTTGTATTGAAGATTCCCATCCACTTGAAACTGCATATATTTCTCATCGCTGCGATGGTAGCTTACAAAGTTAGCGTTATTTTAAAGTATTTGGATACACACTTGGGAGACATGCTTACAGGACACAGAAGTACAATTTCATTAACGATATGTACCTAATTCCATCACACTGGCAATGAACCCAGCGCTGGCAAAAGTCACAACACACCATTGGCGTTGCTTCCGAGTCCCTGTAAACCTACGTGATGAAATCAAAATAATTTGTCAATTCAAAGAATGTAAGAAAATTCTGCAAATAACTGCTTTTGCAATACAGATGTCTGGATAGTATAGGGTAACAACTCCAAAATACATAACTCTATTAATTATGGCCAAGAATATCTAAATATGATGCTTGGAAACAGAGCGCACGTTTTCCTATCACCGAGGAGGAGAATATGTAAATATACCTTCAAACATACAGGACAATAATTCCCCTTAACAAACAACCTTCCACAAGCATCACAACAAGTATGCCCCAAAAACCACCTGCAAAGTTTAGAAGGAATAATAAGAGATAGTGCACTTTACATGAATAAATTTCAAGTATCACAAGGCAAAAAGTTAAATACCGTAAGCTCTGGCCATTCCCAGGGACTGTAGACTCACAACTGTAACATTTGGTGTGCTTAGGACACAAATAGGGTCCAGAACTAACATTCTGTAATATTCAGAGATTAAAATAAACCAATTTGCAAAAGATAAGATAAGAACCTTATACAGACGCAATAAATACTATACCTTGTGCCGAGGATGTTGGCAATCACAATGATATGCATCATCACATCTTTTGCAGAACATAAACTTTTTTGGATCCCCTAAAGTCCCGCAGCCCTAAAGGAAAAATGATCAAAAGAATACAAATAATCAAGCAGCAGTCATACCTAGCCCAGCATGTAAAGAGCAAGAATAATCATTGAGCACAAAGTTGTGTCCGAACATACCTCACAGATTCGGCAAGATGGGCACGCCCAAGAGCTCCAATTAAAAAGATCTGCTAGCAAAAACCGGTATAAGAATCTAGGCAGAAAGACTCATAAGTCATAAACAATAGATTCCTATGAAACAATACCTCTATGTTGGGCCCAAGACTTCACGCAGTTTCTATGATACTTCTTCCCACAACATTTGCAAGAAAGCATCTTGGCTCTCTCACTCTTCCCAACTTCAACCAAATAGCACATGTGACATGTTATGCTTGCACTGTGATGATCATGATCTTCTTCATTGAGGTCTTTGACTGAAACCTACATAGAGAAAGACATAACATTGAATTAGTGTCTTGACGAGAATAGACTTCATAATCATCCAAAAAATCACAAGTAGTTTACATATAAATCATAGATTACAGAACCCGAAAAGACAGGACAACACCAAAACACATACACGAGATACAGATAATCAACATCACTGAAAACACGTTTTCTCACAAAGACAGATTCCTATAAACAAGTTCAATTCAATTGACATAGCAGTAACCCCTAACCACAAAAACAAGTTTCGCAAGTAAGAATTCGAACCTCTAAGTCGCCAGAACAATCATTCGCAGCATAAACTTCCACAGCCTTCTTCTGCAACACCAAGGTGCGTTTAGCTGGTACCAAATTCGATGATGCAGCAACAACCTCCATCGCCGAATCACTCCCAACACCAACATTTCTAGCCGCAATGCGAGGACCAGTATCGAAAACAGCAAGCTTAGGCACATGGATCTGAACGGTACCGTCCTTGGAAACCTCAGCATCCCAGGGGTTTCGCACGAACTCCTGAAGAGAATGGATCTCTTTGAGATACACATCCTTGACTTCATTACCATGAAGATTCCGAGAAAACCCCAAAACGCAGAAGCAAATTTTCCGGCTGCGGAGAAAGAACGAAAGAAAGAAGAAAACCCCCAAATTAGAACAATTCGATTAGTAAAAACAAACAAGCCAACGAGTAAAGGAGGCGCCAAAAGAAAGAAAAAAAAACATACCATGTAATTGGACAAGCTACGTGAAAGGCCATAGTCGGTTTTCAAGTTTTACGCTTTCGGGTTCGATTTTTAGGGATCTGACTTCTTTTCTTTTTTTCCTGAATTTTTTGTTAGGTTTCTGAATTAAATCACTCGTCCTTTATTGTGTAAATAATATAAACCTAGAGGTCCTTAAACGGAAATATTATGTTTTATCGGCCCGATCCGACCCAAACTGTATACACCAATAATAATATAACACGTGGAGATTCGATCTTTTTTCTTTTATGAAAAACGACGTCGTATTATATTTTGTTTGCCAGAAAGAAACTGAAGAACTCTTGACTGTCTCTCTGCGGCGAAAAAGAGAGCGAAGCTTGAAATCTCCGATTAAGCCATGAATGCTCCCGAACGATATGAGCGATTCGTCGTCCCTGAAGGCACCAAGAAGTAATTGAAGTTTCTATCACTCGAAATCATACTCGATAGTCCTCTTACATGTGCTAAACCCTCTCGATTTCTATGTTCTAGGGTTTCTTATGATAGGGATACGAAGATCATCAATGCTGCTTCCTTCACGGTTGAGAGAGAAGACCATACGATTGGAAACATTGTCCGCATGTACGTCTTTTTGTTGATTTTGCAACTCTTTTCTCAGAAAGAAGAAAGCCCTAATTTTTGTCAGCTCTGTTCTGAAATTTTTGTTTTAGGCAACTTCATCGCGACGAGAATGTCTTGTTTGCTGGATACCAACTTCCTCATCCTCTTAAGTACAAAATCATAGTGAGGGTAAGTTCCAAGTTTTTCAGTTGCTTCTACTGTAGAGCCTGTTGCTTTGAATTGGAAAGAACAATGCTATCCTCTGCGTTTTTTTCAGTTCATTGATTGACCTTAGGATCCAAAAGATTGGTTTAGGAACTTAAAAGTAGTGTATGGTTGTTTGGAAACCGTGAATATTTCTTGGTTTAAGCTTCTAGTGTTAACAGTTTCCTCTGGGATTACTGGTTGCTTAAGGACTTATAGAAAGATCTTGTATGTTGTTGTTTAATTGTGAAAGTGGTTTCTGTATGTAGATTCACACAACAAGCCAGTCTTCCCCAATGCAAGCATACAACCAGGCCATCAATGACTTGGACAAGGAGCTCGACTACTTGAAGAACCAGTTTGAGGTACATAAGTTTCTCTCTTCGGATATACTTATCTGATTATGTGGTTAATAAGCTAGACGAATATCAAATGCTATTGATGTTGTTTGATGTACCTGGTCTTATGGTATACCCTTCTGTGTTTTCAGGCAGAGGTGGCCAAGTTTTCGAATCAGTTTTAAGGAACTTGGAGTTCTCCATCAGCACATCGGGGAAAACGTTTTACATTGTCTTTTGCTAAGCACCAATCAAGACTAATAATGAGCTTGGGAAATTTTCCCTAGTTATGCTTTGTATAAATCAAAAACAAATCGGCCTGTAACTTCTTTTAACTCTATGTTTCAACACCATTTCAGGATGCTATGAAGTAATGCTTAGATTACCTCTTCTTTTTACCATTCTATCTACATAAACCGCTTAATGTTTGAACTATTGTACAAAGTCTCTTTAAGAGTTGTGATGGTGAAGCTACTACTCTTCCCAAGCTACTAAGTAAAGTGCATTTGTACAGATATTCACAGTATAGTGAAGTCATCATGAAGCCCTTCTAGCTGACCCCGAGTACGCTGCTGCTGAATAATTAACATTGATGTGTTGTGTGAGAAATCTGATCCTGAAAGAACGTCACCTATGGGACCAAGCTCTGGACATTGCTGCCAGTCGTTGAGGCCGGTGGTTAACCCACTGCTCGCTCTTCCCCCTCCTCTTCCTACAATCACCAGCCCATACTCTCCATCTAGTGATTTAAGAGCTGTGAAAGTCTCAGAGGAGTTGGTGAGATGCTTCTCCATGTAAGACACTCTTCCACCTCCAGCTATGTATCTTTCGTAGAACTCAGCAAAACATTCATCATCAAGCTTCATTTCCTCCTCTTGATCTACCACACTCGCTCTGTTCAGGATGCTGCTTCGTTTTTGTGCGTTTTGAGAGCTCTTGTCTTCCAAGAAACGTATAACCTTTAATTTCACAGCAGGATGTCGAGCCACTTGTGCAGCGAAGGCTAGTGCCTCTCGGTCGTCTCTGCCACCTATGAATATTATAGCAATGCCCATGGACGCTCCTGGTCTCCATGCCTCTTCTGTTTGCCCGAACGACCTATCCACAAGAATTCCTACTGAACATGGTGCGTTCTTCAGAATCTGCACACACAAATGCCAAATTATCTCTCTGAGAACTGAAAGAAACAGAGTATTACTGAGATGGAACAATTACCTTGCGGTTCACATGACGGAACCCAGCATGACCAGCATCGAGAGTACCATCAGGATTCAGCCGTTTATGGAACGGTAGAATTATAATGGAAACCATAAGTTCATCAGCCAAACCGCAGACGTCATGGGCCATGGTCACAAACGTGGACAACGCCAGCATCCGCCGCACTGTCACACCTTGTCCATTGCGGAGCTCTCCGTACCCATTCACAGCTGCCGTTATACTCTCTCTCATTTCCGTCACCGACCTATCCGTTACCGTCACTGAATCATTACTCTGACCGGCTCCTCCGCCCTTCTTCAGCGTGGCTGCAATCTCATCAGTCAACTCCACCATGTCAGTCGCATAGAATATGGAACCCGGCTCACGGCCACCATGGCAGATCTCCATAACGTTGAGCGTAGAACCAATGTTGTGGGGACCGTGGAGACCAATCAAGATCCGAAGTTCAGTTGTTGGATCGAGCCATTGAAGCGCCATGATGTGCACAGGCACCCGCTTTCTAGCGCGTTTGATGATGTCCATGACCACGAATGGGGAGTAGACCACCGTGAAGACAATGATAAATATGATCAATGCACCGGTCGTACTTTTCACCCTGTTAGTCTGCATTTGCATCAAACGAAAAAGAAAGAGAGTAAAGATCTTACTTTGATGATAGCTTAAATAACAAAACATAAAGAGAAAGCTTGATGGTACCCGAATGGCTAAAGCTGCCAAGTAGACATGAAAATGGCCTTTAGTGGTCAAAAGCAGTCCTAAGGATGCGGTTTCCGGGACATGATAACCGAGTAGTAAACCACACAAGACTGTTCCGGTGACTTTTCCGGCTATAACAGTGCCAAGAAGAGAAAAGAATCTTACCCACGCCATTTTGTCAGTAATGTCAAAGTTTCTCATGTGGATTATGAATCCAACCCAGAAGAAGAAGATAGGGTAGAAGACCGTGCTGAGCAAGTAATTGATTTTGTTGATGATCCATTTCGACATTCTTCCTTTGTTTGGAAGGAAGAGACCAGCCGTGAATGCACTGAGAATTGGGTTGTACATTGATTCAGGTGGCCAAGTTGGGAAACTGCAGATCAAGACGACAAATGCCAGGGACATAACAAGGTGTGACCCCTTGAGTGGTTTACCTTCAGGGTTCTCGTTGTTGACCCAATTAAGAAAGATTGGGGATACAATGGAAGTGAAAGTGACCTGAGCGAGGAAGAGGCAAAACATGAGGAGGGCTCTGAAGAATCTGTGGAGAGGACGAGCGAGAGGTTTCTCCGTAGGGAAGAAAATGAAGCCGAAGCAGTAAAGCAAGGTAGAGATCATGTCCGTATGGACACCTGCGGCTGATGCAAGTTTTCCAAGATCGGATTTTCTGATTTTGAGATTGGCGATGACGCGGGTTAGGATAGGAGAACCGGTGCTTGAGGCCATGAGGGAGAGGGCGAGGGAGAAAATGTAAGGAGAAGTTTTGGTATAGTGGAGGAAAGGAGTTGTGACAAAGGCGAGAACAAAGGTCGTGATCATGCTTGTGTAGGCAATGAATGCATCTTTGGTTGGTGGTCTGAGAAGAACGCTTGGATTCATCTCTAGACCCATGACAAACATATGGCAGATCATTCCAAATTCTATTATGTTGTTGAGGGTTATAGAGTAAGGCCCCGAGAATGCCCCTCGAAACCTTGGAATATTACCTAGAATTAGCCCTATCTGATGCATAGAAAATTTGAGTTAATATAGAAATCAAAAGAGATAGACAAAGAACAAAAAGATATTTGACATACAGCAAAGTCGGTGGTGAGGTAAGGTTGGCCTAGAGGCTTCATGAGATAATGGAGGAGAGTTCGGACGACGAAAATGGCAATGAATACAAGAATCTTCAATGCCTCTTCTGGCCTGTCTAGGTTAAGGTACCATTTGTCTCCACAAACGTTTTTTGTTGTAGTTGAATTCATCTTTTCTCTCTGTAGTTGCCTTATTCGTTCTTAGGGCTTATTGTAACGTGGGAGATGAAGAAAAGCTTTTCGATTTGTATGTGTGTTTCTTTTTTTCTTTTTTTCTGACTTTACAATTTGGTTTAGGGGTTTGAAAATGAAAGGATGTGATTGTTTTTACTCAGAAAATGGTGGAGACACTTGTGGATCCCTTTATTCACGTTCCTTCTCTCCCCATTATTCACCATTGACCATTCATGAAACAAAGATGACAAAGTTCAGACAAAATGTAAAATACACTACTTTAATATTTAACTACAATATTCTAGCTAACGATATAGTATTCTTTTATATAACATGAAAACGTAAAATGTTTGTTTGGGAGATGGACATTCAGTTTTAGTAAATTATCCGCTCAAATAACTCTCCTAGTGAACAACAAAGACGCAGCTCAAGCCTCAAGGCTTAAATAACAGAATTTATTTATAGGGGCTTGTTTTGACTTAAGTGAAAAGTTGAAGTCCTTTTTTGATATTTTACCAAAATCATCAGATCTCTCGATGGTCGTGAGTGACTTCGAAGACGACGACGACGAGTCACACTTCCCCTGAGCTTCTCGCTTCTCATACTCTGTAAGCTCACTCTCCTCTCCTCCAAATCCACAACGACGACCAAACTCTTGATTTTGTTTATACTGACTTCGACCATGTTTTTATGGGGTTTCTTCATTGAGTCTTTCTCGTCCGATTTGGTCGATCCTGGGACTTTTATATTACGATAGTGATAGTTTCTGGAAATCGAGCTAATAGTTTCTCAATTGTGCATAGTTGTTCTTACTTCTTAGTCAAGACCATTTCATTCAACCATCGTAATGAATGTCTGTGACTCTGTGTGTAGTTCAAATTCTGGGGCCAATGATTTAAACAGACATTGATTTTGGAACTCCGTGGTTCAATGCACGGCCAAGTTTATTAGAAACACTTTGGTTTGCTGGAGCTGAAACCGAATCAGTCAAGGATGGTGAGTTCCATTTTTGCATTGTGAGCCTTCTCAAAATGGTAGGTAGTCTTACCTACCTAAAGTTGATAGTAAAGCTGAGGTCTTAAATCTTGCGTTTCATGTGAACCTAATGAAAAAGAATATTTGGGAGGAAAGAAATTGAGTTTTCCTTTCTTTCTTTTGTTGCTTTAAAGCTGATTCATGCATGTTTATGTTAGTATACAGAGCTTTAAACAAGATTAAAAACTAAGGAGTGAAATGTCCTCTATGAACAGAGATACAAGTAATGGCCGGTTTAGCTATTGGTGTTTCCAGCATCAAGTCTGGTGAACGTGCGCTCTTGCATGTTTGCTGGGAATTTAGCATATAGGAGAGATGGAAACTCTTCTTTTTCCCAATGTTCCATCTATAGCGGAATTGTTAGATGACGCTGAAGTTGTTGGATTTGATGAAACAAAGGAGGAACGTTTTTTCTTTAAGATCATTTGCTGATTCTTGTTTCCTTACCTGAACACTCCACAACCAAGCTTTTATCCCAAGCTCTTTGCTTATAGCTGACTTAGAGGTTGGATTGTACAGGGAAAAGCTCGCAGTGATATGACTATGGAGGAAAGGTTTGGTGCAGCACACAGAAGGAAAATGGATGGGGCTCTCTGTTTAAGGAGGATAAATTGGAGGAGGCCAATACGAAATGGTTAGGAATCTCTCTTTCTTTCTAACAATTACGGTCAAAGTTTTGGTTTTCAAGGCATACTCAGCGACTCTGCCCGAGGCTCTTGCATCTCCTTTCGGCTCTAAAACAAAGAGCCTTAACTGGTTGATAGTGTTATCGCAATGGTTGGTTTGCCTTTTCTGCCGGAGTTAAAGCAGATAAAGAGGTATGAGAAGCTTAACAATTCAATTATATAAGACCAAAGTGAAAGATCACAACTCTCAATTCTCCTATGTCGGAATTGAATTTCTTATCTTATTACTGATTTGTGCAGAATTTACAAGGAGGAGCTAGCTTAGCTACTACCATGAAGATTTGGGGAAGCTGAGATGTTGCCAGGAGAAGTAAGCACAAACCAATAGTTGAGAGATATAAACATAAACAGCAAAAGAGAGACTCATAAGCATCAGGTCCTTGACGTCTCCTTTCTTCTTCTCTGGCTTCAGATTCTTCCCAATCTTCCCAGCCTCTGAAATCATCCTTCTCAATGTTCTCTGGATCACTCCTTCATTCTCTTCTGGTAATTTCTGCTTCCGACAAGACATCACTCTCATAGATCTAACTCCGTGTCTGCTTGAGGCTTGTCTCTTTGTACGGTGGTTAGTGCAGAGTGGGTGGTAGTAGAAGGTGGTGGAGAGAGCCGCCATGAGAAGATGAATAGAATAATTGAAGAAAGTTTTTTGTTTTGGGAATCAAAAGTGAGCAGGAAAATATCAGAATCTTGATAGCTTAACGACAAAAATGATTTGAAAAATGGGTGGATAGATCTCATCTAACACACACACATGTAGTCACAAGGTACACGCCAATGCAAAACCAAATTGGCCGAATTTCTATTCGGTTCGTTTCAACTAATTCGGTTTGTTTCGATTTCTAAACCGAAAACCCAAATTTTTTGATCCAAACCGATTCTGAATGGCCAGGTAATCAGGTATAGTCGGAAGCATCTACAAATTCACAACAACAACACATTATGTCTGACTGGTGAGATAAATGATGACTGAGTGGATAAGCAAAGAATAAAATAATGTCATAAAGTCAACAACATGTCTCTGTGACTCTATCTCTATCCTATTATTAGATTTAATCAGATAACTTTAAAATCTGGTTGCTGAAAAAACCGTATCTCATTATTATATAAATAGAGAGAGAACAGCCCCACGTAAACAAATAGCGATAGAGCAACTGTGTCGATTGTCCCAAATAATTTTAAAAATAATTTCACGTGTCCCCATTTTGCTGACGTCATTATTCCCCTTTTTCCTTTTTATTGTCACATCAGAATTTTTTCTAACTCATTCATTTCAATCAATCTTCTTCTTCTTCTTCTTCTTCTTCCTCAGAGAAATTCTGTGTTGTTGTATACAGAGAGATGTTCTCATCTTCTACACTCGTTTATTCTCTATCTCTCTTCCTCTCTCTTTCTCTTCTCTTCTTCCTCTTCATCCTCTCACCACACATCCTTCTCTCTTCCTCTACCCTCATTTCCACCGCCGATGACCTAGACGACCTCTCTCTCTTCCACCGCGCCGTCGTCTCTTCCTCCACCAACAACAACCGTCGTCTCATCTCCCTCTCTCCAAATCCACCCCCAAAGATCGCTTTCCTCTTCCTAACAAACTCCGATCTAACCTTCTTACCTCTCTGGGAAAGCTTCTTCCAAGGTCACCAAGATCTCTACAACGTTTACATCCACGCAGATCCAACCTCCTCCGTCTCTCCTCTTCTCGATTCTTCATCAATCAACGCTAAGTTCATCCCGGCGAGAAGAACCGCACGAGCTTCTCCGACGTTAATCTCCGCCGAACGACGATTACTAGCAAACGCAATCCTCGACGATCCTAACAATCTCTATTTCGCTTTAATCTCACAACACTGTATCCCTCTCCATTCCTTCTCTTACATCCACAACCACCTCTTCTCCGATCATCATCAACAAAGCTTCATCGAGATCCTCTCCGATGAACCGTTCCTTCTGAAACGATACAACGCAAGAGGAGACGACGCGATGCTTCCTGAGATCCAGTACCAAGACTTCCGTGTTGGATCTCAGTTCTTCGTATTAGCGAAACGTCATGCTCTAATGGTGATCAAAGAGAGAAAGCTATGGAGGAAATTCAAATTACCATGCCTTGATGTTGAATCTTGTTACCCTGAAGAACATTATTTTCCGACTTTGTTGTCTCTTGAGGATCCTCAAGGATGTAGTCACTTTACACTCACACGTGTTAATTGGACCGGTAGTGTTGGTGGTCATCCTCACACGTACGATGCCTCTGAGATCTCGCCGCAGCTGATTCACTCTCTGCGGAGATCTAATTCGAGTTTAGACTATTTCTTCGCCAGAAAATTCACGCCGGAGTCATTGCAACCGCTTATGGAGATTGCAGATGCTGTGATCTTTAGGGATTGAATTCGGTGAAAGTAAATTAGGTATAACACTGAAATCTCAATGTGTAAATATGAATACAGTTTGAGAGTTTAGTTTCAATTTGCTTATCTTCTTGTTATTGTGTTCAGGTTTCAGATATCATCATAAGGAAGGTTTAGGAAGAAGCTTGTGTTGGCGCTCGAAGAAGAGTGGCTAAATAAAGATGAACTTCTGTGTGTGTGTGTGAAAATTGCTGTGTTTTTTAAGCTTTTGTGTGTCTCTAGGGAAGGTAGAGATATGGGAAAATGGATGTAAAAAAGAATGTAAATAGAGAGCCCCCAAAGGCAAAGTGAGAGCATCATCATTAAGATAAAGCCAAATCGGCTTTTCTTTTGTAATTCAGCTCCTTTCCACGGGAGAGAGAGGGAATGGCAAAAGTGTTGTTCCCTCTCTTTTGTTTCGAAAAAAGTGTGAATGAAAAGATCTTTGTTATTTCAAGTGTTTTTACTTTGATGAATTACTAATTGCAAAGTAACAAAACAATGGTGAAAATGCACCAAGTTATGGTCATATGACGTTCTTTTAATTAATGAATCATCTAGTCCAGCCCATTGATTGTGAACTAGATGGCTTATTGTTATACTGTCGGTCAGATTGTGCTTTTGTGATTTTATCTATTGGAGCGTGGAGAAACAGTTTAAAGTGGGAGACAATCTTGTTTTAGAATACAACATCGAAGACAACGTCGATGTCTTAGAAATCAGCGGTCATCGTGAATTCAGATATTGCGACCCCACTTCTCCAGTAGCCGTGCACAAGACAGGCCTCGATCTCGTCAGGCTCACCAAACCCCGGAGTCCATTATTTCATAAGCTCAAAGCCGGGTCACTGTGCGAACGGGCTTAAGCTTTGAGTAGTGGTTTCACCAATACTCAGTGTTCCAAAGTTGTCACAAGGTGGTAAGTGGTAACACACTTTCAGACCCCATCATCAAAAGCATAATGCTACCTTGGTCCTTGGTTTTCGATTTGGTTTGAGATCCAATGAAGGAGTTTGTCTACTAATTTACGTACTAGTTTAGTACCTTGTCTCTTTTCTTTCATTGTTAATTTGTTTAGAATATTTTTAGTTCTTATTGTCACTAATGTACATAATTAATTCAATAGAGACGAATATTTTCTTCTTAGTTTATAATTTACTTTGATCATCATCATCATATGTCTCCATGAGGCATTAACTTGACCTTTTTTTATAATCAATTTAGCGGATACTAATAATAGTAAATGATATTAACGTTAGTTTACCTATTCAACTAAAAGACAGAAGAGATTCTTGTTTTAGCAAAGTGAACAGAGTTTCAGACAGCATTTTAGATGTGTTCAGAAGAGGCTAGCTTGAAGTTATCATCTCCCTTGTGTTTTATGTAATGGAACCTCCCATGGAGGAGCATTCTAAATTAGCATCAACTTCATCATTCTCCATAGTTACAATAAAGCATGCTTTACAAAAGGATTGTGAAAGTATCGCTTTAATGTTTTGTGGGAGAACTTTCTAAGCTTGGCTTGAACTTACTCTATTTTATGTACCCAATACAAAGAAACGAGTAAGAAAAAAGATGCATAAAATATCATCATGGCACTGCTTCCAGTTTTTCCCACAACCTGAAAGCTCTTCTGATGACTGGATCAGCTGAAAATCCTTCTGCGTAATCCGCAATCGCGATTAACAGGCTACTCAATTTCTCACCATTGTCCTGTACATTTCACAAATTATCCTCTGTTACTAATCTTTCTGTTTTCAGTTAGTCTATTGTAGTAGATGTATATCGTCATACAAATACAAACCTCTGGTTTCTTAAAAGTAAGATCTTTCGTGTCGAACGGTACTATGTAATCTGGGAGATCAGACCGTAACAGTGCCTGCCATTAACACAATTCATCATCCCTACCTTGTGAACTTAACAACTGAATAAATGAATGAAAGTATGAAAGAAAAACAGGAAAACCTACCAATTTCTTGCTAAGAATGGCTTGATCCGCACTAGCTATTAGAGACTGTTGCAAAGACAAGGAAGATTATAATATTAGGCCTTGCATATCACAGAAGCACTAGCTTGCCTAACCTCTGCAACACTTGTTCACTCACCTCCTTTATTTTTCCTTCTTTGATCTCATCCACAGACTGCAACAGATTCTCCAACGTGCCTGATAATGCAATAAAAGTGAGTAATAGGAAACATGGGGCGCAAATCAATGAAATCAAAGAATATAGCATGACTCAGTGAATACCAAATCTAGATATCAGTTCCACTGCGTGCACATTCCCAATACCATCAACTCCTGCATCACACAAACATCATTAGATCACTTTAGCCCTTTCCTGTGTGCACTTTGGCTAAACGTTTGTATGTAGATTGTGCACTTTTGCTCAACTTTTCTGTGATACACAAAATGCGGCTATGAAAGGAATATCCCCAGAAATTAACAATTTCGTGAGGGGTAGAGGAAGTGGGCTTAACCTGGAATATTATCAGACTTGTCTCCAGCAAGGGCGATGATATCAACAAATTGTGCTGGTTCCAAATTTCCAAACTTTTTAGCAAAATCTTCCATTCCAAAAGAAGCCATCCTGCCACAAGAAGCAGTAGCCTTGACACAACTGAGTGGAAAAAACATACAGGATACAAAGAGCAACTATGGTTTCATAATACGCAAAATTCTACAATGAGGCAATTATCCATCTAACATGAATTTCATACTCTGATCCGCGTGGTGTTAGTCGAAGAAGACGCAACGAGGGAGAAAGAATCTGAAAGAAGTCTTTGTCTGGAGAGACAACTCGGACCTGTAAAGGGGTAACAAACAAATGATCAGTCCACTTCTAGGAAAAGGACAAATTGAACAGACCCTGAGCATTCAATAAGTAGTGAACACTTCTCGAATAGCTGAAAATGAGTACTTTGAAACCGGCACTAATGCTTCGCATAGCCAGTGTTCCAATAACATCATCAGCTTCTACACCTGGCACCTGTCTTCATGGAATGTCTGCCCATTAGTGAGAAATCATCACAATGAAAGGAAATATGGCAATCATGTGCATGATTTACCTCTATAACTTTTATAGACATTGCCTTGATGGACGCTTTGAGATATTGAAGTCCTTGTACTATGGTATCAGGTGTGGGAGGACGATTACTTTTATATGCTGGGTAGAGAGTATGACGGAAGTTCATGCCTGTAAAAATTTAAACATGAACAAAGATAGGTTTGATACTGATGCATAAAAATAATCCTTCACACTCTGCGCAAAGACAAGGGAGAATCATGTCGAGGTTTAGAGTGCCAAAAAGCCTAAAATTTACAGTTTGAGCAGCCAAGTGAACCCATCACGTAGAAAGAAGAGAGTATTGGATATGCATATCTATGTCAGTATGTACAGAACGGAAACAACAAAAGACATCAAGCATACTGGACCTACGTTCATCATTGGATATGACCTAAGTTTATTTTACAAATAGCCAAAGACCGCCATGGAAGCGCATATGACCGACCCTCTGTTATCTACACCAAAGTTTATGACTGCCCAAAAGCGGCAAGCAAAACACCCAAAGGAAGACAAAGTTGGCATTTCACTTCAAATATCATCCTTGGCAAGTAAGCCATAATTTCCGGAATAATTTCTCCTAGGCACACAGCAGAAAATCAGTTCAAACTGCAAGTTTATATATTTAGAAGCAATATACTGAAGGCTTGTATAGCAATTGGAGATCATCGGCGATGATATTACATACATCACCATCGAGTCAGCATACTAACTAAACTCTCATGCAAAAATGACCACTTCTTATACTGTCAATTAAATTACTTTAGTTTGACTAAGGACATGGAGCTTACCTTTTGCAGAACGATAACCTGTAGATGAATTAGAAGTAGTGCCATAAGGAACTCCTGAAAAAGGCTCTATTTTGTTAAAAAAGAGTAACTAGAGACGTATAGGTCCAGAAAGCATTTAATCTTCTTGCCTCACATATGACATAACCATGATTACTACATGATATTTGTCAGATTACCACTATTATGCATTACTAGAAGCTTTTCTAGATAACTTAGTGGAATATTCCATAAATAGTACAGTAATGATTATCAAGATTAAGTAATCAATTTTGGTCAATATATCACCATCTAGATCTCCACCTGCTTACTCTTAGGCCTATCGAATAAATGTTCTCAGTAGTGGCCAGAAGTTGAAATCTGAAACTTTTATCCATTCACTATGATACAAATGAAGTTGAAAACATCAACACTCAACATAATCTAAGTTTTCGGGCAACAACATTCAACAAGCTGAAGACAATTATTTATCTATTCATCTGAAAGAGGATGATGAAAATCAAAATTATAGATGACTAGAGGAGCAATTAGCATCAATTGATAAGGGGAAATCATACACATACTTGAGTAATTAAAATCAGGAAGTATAGAGGCCATAACTATAGAGTTTGAAATAAGGGCTTATATCAATGAATTAGTTTAAATCATCTGAGAGGCACACTCAAAGTGGTTAACTATAGACACTAAAAGTCCCCAAAAACCTGAATTCTTCCTACATCACCACATGAAGTAGATAGACGTCCATGAATTTAACCAATTATAGAAGACTATTACATTAGGACTCACCATCATGGTCGAACACCACCTGCATGGACACAGTTAATTAAGTCAGTAGGGGCTATCCAACATTAAGAAAACTACAAGAACTTCATTCGATCATCACAGATATAAAGAAATGCGATGTTAAATGGATAATGGAATTTACCGCCACATGGGATGGGAGAAATTTCAAAACATCAATCAGCTGAAAATGAGAACACAATGAAACAAGGTAAGAAGTCGAATGCGAAAGTTATAACAAGAAAGATAAACTTTAGCCTTAAGGAAACATAATTATACGCAACCATGATTACTTGGTCAGCCATCGTTAATGCTACAAGAAGCTTTTCTCAACCATCAGATTTAAGTACAGTAAAAATGAACATCTGGAGAACAATACTCAAGATATCACTTACAAGAGAAAGAGATGAAAATATTGTTAAAACCCAGTCCGCATTTCCATCAGCATGAGCCAGATGACCATGATTCAACCTTGCTGCACATGCCCAATCAAATGTCAATAAGTGTGAGATCGGGAGGAAAAAAAATTAACATTTGATGTACACATGAGTAGCAGAATTACCTAAAAGCTTATAATAAGCCCTGTATATAATCGATGTCCCATCAATAAGCATCACTCTGCCATTTGAAGAAGCAGCAGTACTAGCTACTCTTTCTTCTGACTTGAAAGGATATTTTATCGACTGTGGCGTAACATCTTCACTTATAGAAGTCAATGTGCTGCCACTAGCTGCTTCATTTGAGAATTCAGAAACAGCTACGGAACTGCAATAGTACTGTGTACCACAAATGTTTATATCAACATTAGAACGAAATAATAAGTATCCTTCAGAGATCAATTTTGAGTTTATAGTAAACAGAAATGTCGCGAAAGAAACATTCAATTGATTCAGAAAATCTGTATATCAAACTAATCAGAGCCATGATTCAGATGTAGACTACATAACAAGAGTAAAAACCACATCTAAATAGCTCAGAATTGAACGATACAAGTACAAGTATCACCTTCGCAGAGCGTGCAAGGGAAGGAGAGATGAGAGAACAGTTCCGATTACACAAGTTTCCAACACTCCGAGGAAAACAGAGATTCCTCCATAGAAAACGGGAGTGATGATACAGATGCAGCGTCATGACGTCACTGAAAGTACTGTCATGAAGAAGAAGAGCGTTTAACCTTAGCGGAGGAAACACATTCACCATGAATCAAAACCAAAAATCGAAGAAGCGAGCGAGAATCCGAAAGCAATCGAAGAAAGGATTTTGAAAGAACCTTCCAAAAATGAGAAAGGGTTTTTACAAGGACGACGAAGAAGGAGGATTTTACCGCTTTCTGCGTATCCGTGTCTTCCTCGGAACAAAATCTTCTGCCTCCCAAAAATTTAGCAGAGTTGAATTTAGAAAACTCCAAATTGGGCCCAATAATTAATCAGCCCATATAAATAAAGGCCTTAAGAGCCCATTATATAGGCTTTTGATTGTTGTTCTTCTTCTTCTTCTATTACAACAAAAACCCTTCGACAGAAGAGAAAACCCTAGCTAGAAACGACGATCCAAAGATGACGCAGAAGAGCAATCAGTTCAAGGGCCAACAGAAGAGGAAGACTATTGCTCCTAATCGCCATGGCAAATCCATTCAAACTCGCAAAGGTATTCACTTTTTTTTTACTTCACACAAATCCCTTTCGATTTTGATTTCTCAGATTTTATCATCTTCTTGTTCCAGGGAAGAGAAATGTGAAACCAACAAAGATGACGAAAGAGATGGACACTGATCGGGTAATTTCTATATTCTTCAATCTCCCTAAATTCTGAATCGATTGGATCTTTAATTGTGAGTTATTGGTTGGTGTTGTGTGGAGCAGGAGCTTACGAAATTCATAAACCATTGCAATGAAGTGAAAGCAACTAATGCAGCTTGTAAAGAAGGTGGTCAACTCAATATCATCAAAGCTGAATCTCAACCTGAGCCATCCAAGAAATCCGCCAAATAGACAACAAACCCTTCTTTTTTTGTTTCCAGTGTTTCAACTTTTGTAGCTCTTACACAATCCAATCGGTTTTGTCTTTAAATCAATCATTTATAATGCTATTGTTACCAATTTCGTCACTTACAAACAAGTTTATTGTTACTTTACGAGAGATTGAACTTCCATACACTTATGCATTTACCATTGTGAGCCGTTACCATCTTCTTCATCCCCATTGCTATGCAACTGATTTGAGGCCGAACTTTCCTTTCGATTTTATCAATCTCCATGTCTTGAGAAACTCTTTTTCCTCTTCTTTTCTCTATCACCACTTGGTTGTTCCTTGTTGATGTTGTGGAGAATTTATCGTCCATTATAACTCTAGATAAAACCCTTCCACTCTTCTGATCAATCATACGCAGCACACCGTCTATTCCACCAGCTACCATAACCGATGTGTCATTCCTTAGCTGTTGTATTGAGTACACGACATTAGGACTCACTCGTTTTTCCCACAATCTATCCATTTTCCTGTTAGATAATAGTTGGTTATAACGTCTTAAGATAGTGAATTAAAACTTGCATCTTTGAAAAAAACCTTAGACGACTATTTTAACATACCTGAGGTCCCAGCATGAAACATATCCACCAGTTGTTCCAATGAAGGCGAGATTAGTGCCTTGGTTAAAACAGATTGTCTGTATACCTGTAGAGAATGGAGGTTGCTTTAAGAAATGTCACTGGAGATGCAATCTGACATTGAGTTTGAGTTTACCTCCTGCAGTTATCGTGGATTTAAGAGTGGCCACTGGTTGATCCATCAAAGGGTCAGATACTGTTACTCTCCCGAGTGACGACCCACTAAGAAATAGTTGATTATCGCTTAGAGATAAGCATGTTATTGGCCCACCCTGAGTCCTGCAATTACATACATAGTTATTAACCAATCTGATAGGAAAATTGTGATTTAGCTTTCTCAAAAGAAATTGTAAACAATTTTGATAATGAAAAACCGTTCTTTTCCAGTTTCACTGTGTTGTTCCATAACACAACAGACACATAATACATAGCTTACCTAATGATCTGTGAACATGTCTTACTGTACATATCAAATACACGAGCTGTTCCATCCTCGCATCCAACTACAGCTTCTGGGTCAATGTAACTGGTTGAAAAAGAAAACATACAACTTATCAGTGTGGATAGAGAAGCCAACAACCTTACAGGGGCAGAGGGGCTAGGTAGCCATGTTGAAGTATCACACCGACTTTTGTCAGTAACATGGAATATCAGTTGATCTTTCTATAGAAACAGATAGGTTCTCAGGAACTTGATATCAGGAGAGTATCTTCTGACATACCGCATACAAAGGCCTTTAGGAAAGGTGCCTGCACGAGATGGAAAAATGCTTCTTTGTCCATTTCTCCTCCATATGCTAATGCGGGTACCAACCAAGCCAACAATCTCAACAACAACAACAACAACAGAATCAAAATACTCCCATGCTAGAGATACAACTTCCAATTTCTATAGAAAATAGCAAGATTTAGCCAAAAGGAAATATTCAGCTACAACAGGTGAGGCAAACTGTGACATGGAAACAGATTATACTGCTATACTGGTGGTTTCAGAAATTCATGTCAGTGACTTGACTGAGGTTTCTGTATCATCATTGATCATTAAATCCATTTTTAGCTCATTCCCAGTTTAAGTAATATCCATGACCTTTAGAGAAGGTTTACCTTACTCTCATCAAAATCGAAGTCAATCAAGGAAGAAGCATCAGGAAGGGAGTATTCTTCCATGCATTTGTAGCTTTTTAATGACCAGAGGCGCATAACCTGATCAAAGTAGTCAGATTAACTTAGCCAGTGCTACTTAGATAACACATACAATACCTAATCGAATTGTATACTAAAAAAAATCCTAACCTTATCACCGACACCAGTAAGAAGCAAACCTTTCTTCATTCGACACTGAGAAACCCTGACATAGAGAACATTAGAAACATGGCAAGAGTAAACAAAATCTCTGGAACATTGAAAAACAATCCCAATGGAAAAATTGCCTCACCGGTGAGAATGAGCTTCCCATCGCTCAATTTCGATTCGACCCCTTAACAATGCCATCTTGTGATGCTTCATCGCAAAATCCTCCACATCTATCTCAGCTGGACGATCAAGTGACGTGGAGCTACTGGGAGAGTCGGAACCGAGATGGTGCATCTTCCGGCAAGAAGCTTGTAGCAGCTTCAGCCTTTTGATAACAGCATTCCTCAATAAGAAAAAAGTTCGAATAAGGTCAACACGGGATTCGCAACCATGAGAAAAAAGAAGCTAGGGATTTGGATTGAAGGGAGTACCAGGAATTGCAGACGACGGTACAATGAACGAGGTCGAACAAATCAAGAAAAGAGAAGATGATGCACAGTATATCGGCGTCTAGAGATTCGATCGACGTGGGTACTTTACGTCGCATCTTTCTCGCCGACGATTCGTCGCCGGTCTCTGTTCTCCCCATTTTTTTAAACAAAACACGACTCTCAACTGAACCGATTATTCATCTATGTAAACCGAAATTTATTAAACCCTGAATTCCGAATTTATTATGATTTGAACTGTATCAATAATTTAGATATCGAAACCTTTTTTTGCGCTATTGAACGAAATTAACGAAATATGACGCGATTCCTAAAAGATTGGCCCTAAATAATATCTGATGACAAAAGAAAAAAGAAAAAATACGAAATTAACGTAATTTTATTAAAATTACTAGTCGTTGAGTCTACGAGTTCTTTTCTAGAACTGAATAGAATTACAATAAATGAGCCAATTTTTAGAAAATATTGTTTATATATGTAATGTATTGCAGTTCAGTACAAATTTTTAGTGTTAAATTATATGTTTTAACATTCGTCGCAAATCAAACATGAAAATAAATAAATAAAATTCATCTTTGTGGTTATAAACTTACTCCAAATAAACAAAAAAGTTTGGCTATTTTATAAGGGGAAACACCATTTTCACCATGTCGGAATAATCGGTAAAAAAATGTTATATCTAGCTTGTTGTTGGCACCTTATGTTCATGCATGTGAAAGTAGAAAGATCTACTTAACGATCCAAAAAATTTATGATATACAAAATACGCAATTTTTTTGGTTAGTTACTTAAATTTTAAATCCGTTTTTTTCTGTTAGTTTTGCAGATTATCCAAGAAAATCACAATTAACATTTACCTATATAATAATTACATGAATGTGAAAAAGAAAAAAGAAAAAAGAGTGTTGTGGTGTTGTTACAAAGTGTATAGATGATCAAGGGGTAAGAGGGAGAGGAGAGTTGCGGATAAAATGTTTAAAAAGAGTAAGAGCAGCCTTAGGTTTGTAAAGAGGAACTTCATGACCAGCTCCTATCACTGTGGCGTATCTAAAATTGCCTTTGTATTCCTCTGTGAAACCTCCCACCTGTCCTTCACTAAACCACGGAAGCCAGTCCGTAACAGCCGTTAGATTCATCATCTTCAGAGCGTGCATTGTAACTGTCAACGGAATCACCGTATCCGTGTCGCCAGTGTACACCCAGACTCGAAGTTGATCATGTTTCATCAGCTCTTTGAGAATAGGTAGCATCGATGCAGAATAATCCGTCTGGTTCCAATTGAATCCTGTGGCTTCATTACATAGCATCCACGTGTGCGGCAATTTCGTGACGTGCATGGAACGCTGAACGTCTTCCCGGTTTAAGTAAGCTGCTATGTATTGCATTCCGCACGGTTCATACTGCAGCACAGTGGTGCATTCTTTGGATTGGTTAGTCAACGGGGTCAACGTGGCGTTTATGCACGTAGGAGTCAATATGTTGTATAGGTTCATTTTTTTTATGTCGTCGTCGATTTTCATACTCAATGCGATGCAATCCACCTCCATTTTTGGAGTGTCAGTTGCGCAGTTTTCCTTGTAGCTAAGGAGACTATCTTGTGAGAGTAAAGCATGGCTTACTAAATAATCAAACGAACCCGTTGTTTCGACTATGTCGTTCAGAGTCGGGTTACCAATCAAAATGCCACGTAGGTTGATGAAGTTTTGGTTCTTGTTATGAACAAGGATGGTTTGTGCGAGTTGTGGAACATAGTGCCCGGCGTAACTCTCACCAGCAATGTAAAATTCTCTTCCTTTATATTCCGGAAACCTCTCCAGCCATTTCACCAAGAAGATGTATTTATCAGCTGCTGCTTTCATGTCCCCGGGATTCTCCAAATCCGACTCTGTGTTCGTGTACGAGAATCCCGTTCCTACTGGAGATTCTAAGAATAATATGTTCGCCACTGCGAATCCACACGTAAATAATACTTTTAAATTTTGCGGGAGATTCTAATAATAAATATAGTACTATCCAAAAAAAAGAAGATAGACGAAAGATTCCATAAGAAGAAGGTTTGTACCGTTGTTCCATGAATAAGGATTGGTATAGAGTGTTTTGCCGTCGCCATATATGCGGAATGGACCAAGCTCTTGAAATGCCCCATATAGGGAGGAACAACCAGGTCCTGCATATTTTAAAAATAGATATATATATAATTGTGTATGAATGTTTATGTTTTGTGGACAAAATTCATCAATTTTGTTACTTGTATGATTTCTCAACGAATAGGAAAAAACAAAAAAAAGTAGAACTAGATGGTAGATACATACCTCCGTTTAGCCATAGAACAAGGGGTAAAGACTTTTTGGTTTTGGTGGCTTCCACGAAATAATAGTACAAGGATCGACCTGCTGACTCATTCACGGTCACATAACCGCCATATTGTCTAAAACTAACTGAAGGCTGTCCGGGCAGATTCTCAATTAGATCTCTCTCCTTTTGCTCTTGTTGGTTAACACCGCTGGTGTTTTGGGGTGAAGACACGCTTAAGTGACGGATGGCATTTAAATGGTTCGTGTCAACCGACGAACCAAACCCTCGCTTCGAGCGGTACAAAAGACGGTTTAAAACATGTGTTTGGCTCGTGCAATGGATTTGTGACGCTTGAAACAATAAAAGGAGGAGACAAGTGGTTACCGACCAGTCTTGTAGTTCTCCCATTCAATTATGTTTGATTGGATCTTTATGAAAGAAAGCAGAATGAAGTTTGTATGAAAGAATTGAGACAATGAATGAACTGATTTTATGGATACATTTTTGGTTATTGACAACTATTTTAATCACACATAACCTTTTGTAACAACTTAACAATTAATTTCCCTCTGTAACTACTCCAAACAAGCTTTGCTTTTTTCAATTTTTGTAACCCTTAAAAGTTAAACCAAAACAAAAAGTTTTCAGAAAAATTGTTTCCTAAAATTTGGCAAAACAGAATTCTCTATTTTTGTAACTAATTTTTTCTTTTATTTAAGAAAACAAAGACGGAAAACTCTTTATTTTAGACTTCCGCCATGACCTTGTTTAACTGCAAGACACGAATGATCAAATTCAATATACATATCAACAAAAAGAGTGACCAAATTTACAGATCTCACACAACTTTGGAAAAATCTGTATTGGTGATAATGCCAGTTATTTTGAGAAGAAATATATATAAAAAAGGAATATGTATATAGATTTTTTTTTGGTAGGCAGGAATATGTATATAGATTACAAAGCTACATATTGGTGCATAGCTAAATTTTATATAAATAATAAATCATGAACTTATTATTAATTTTATGGGAAATTTTCTAATAAGGACACCAACCTTTTTCGGAAGAAAACTACATGAACTTTTATCTTGCCTGAATAAGATGTTGTTTTTAAAATATTGTCATTTAATATATACCCCATTTAAAAAATATTACCTAATTCAAACATGTGCTTTACCAAAACAACGAAAATTTCTTCAAAACCCCCAAAATCCTTACCTTATTTTGAAATTGAAAAAAGAAAAAAAATCATCTGTAAAGTCTCATGTGGTCTCACTCACTCCCTATCAGTCCTCCTATCTCTGAAATCTCACATGAAAAACTTCACAATTTTGCAGTTGTGGAAAAACGTAAATAACTTCAAATGACATTCAGTAAAACAGCAGTGAAACAATAAAAGCAACGAAATGTATAAAAGATATTGAATATTGAATATTGAAATTCTAAATTGTTTTTGGAAGAGAAACAACGCATTATGGGCTTAAGAATTGTGTATGTGACTACTGTTGTATTGATCTTATGCTCGACAATTTCGACATTTTGGTTGCTTAACAAACTTCATTATAATTTGTTGTGTTGTATCACACACGCATATGTATGTCCATTTAGAACTTAATCATTGATTATTTAGACGTACGACGTAAACAACATTGTAAATTGGTTTATATACATATACAAAACATATCATAACCATCTTTAGATCATTCAATAACTGGACCAAAGTGTCTTATTAAGTTTATAGACCAACGTATATTGTTCAGTCAATCGAGGTGGTACAAGTTAGAAATCAGGCTGTGTGAGGGAGTGGAGTGTTACGGATAAAGCTGGTAAAGATATTAAGAGCATGTATAGGTTGGTCCGTAGGAACACTATGACCTGCTCCTTTCACAGTTACAAAGGTTAAGTTCCCTTTGTAATCCTCTGTGAA
>Ga0041059_1000732_pt1 | contig 25596 bp, 17 predicted proteins | sample AraColnosormetaG_FD_56232 | JGI IMG/M metagenome (GOLD analysis project Ga0041059, IMG submission 56232) | Arabidopsis roots microbial communities from North Carolina, USA - Col MF nosort | ecosystem: Host-associated > Plants > Roots > Unclassified | place: USA: North Carolina | collected... | reverse complement strand
GTAAAAAAAAAAAAAAAAAAAAAATCTCGTGTAAACAATATATTTGTCCTCAAAAACATTACACGTATTCGATCAGTTTAGAAATACCCTAGCCGAATGTAAGATGTGTAGAAAATATAATTAAATGTGAAAAGCAAGATCTTGTGCTCTTTAGGAATGAATAATCCAATCATGAAACACAAACAATATAATTAAATTAACAACGGAACAAAACAACACAATGATTATATTTTAACATAGAGATACGGAGAAAAAAATAATCAGATTTATTTTCTTTATTTTGTAGGTAAAAATATGAAGAATAATTTTTAAAAGAGACAAAACATACCTTAGAACATTGACATGTCTCAAATGATGTCTATTGTTCAAGCATGCTGCCTAGGGCGTGCTGACTTTTGCATTATTTCCCTTCTTTTCTTTTGGTATAATAAATCTAATGGGAAGACATAACATGAGGTCAAATTTAGACAAATAAAACCACAAGTGAGATTAGGGGAACTATTTGTGGTAAGAAGTTATTTGACTAAAAAACTGTTAGACAATGACACAATGTATTGACAATGATACAACAATTCCATTCGGATTTTCTATGGTTAAGTTTATAAAATATGTTCTTGTTTGATAGTACTGTATGTCTTAAAAATGTAAAACGTATTTCATTAGTATTAATTTTGGCATATGAGTGTGTTTTTTAAATCAGCCAACATTATATTACCGTTTTTTTTGCTTTTTTGTGCAAATCATTAAATTACCGTTTTATCATGTAATTTTACTGTTTGTTTAGAATTGTATAATTGGTAAAAAAAAAACAGCAAAAGTATACTCTTTCACCGTTCTATGATTAAAATAAAAAAATAAATAATTGATTTTATACAATGTTCTTTAAATAAGATTGCTCGTTAGAACAAAATTTTGGATGAGAGTTTGTAATATAAATATAACATTAAAGAGTAACGACAATGGGGTTGAACCCAAAAAAATGACAATGGAGTAAATATTTTACGTAGTCCACCACGTCACGTTAAACATTGAAGGCATGAGTCCATGTCCCATAACTCTCTAGAGACACATTCTCAAAACTTTCACGTTTCTATTTCAGCTATTTTTATTTTCTTATTACGTTTCGTGAATTTTGGAGTAGCACACGACACATGTATGAACTTATGAAGTACCCAAAATCAACTTAAAATAGAAAAAAATGATGTTCTTGGGCCATATCATGCCTCGGGTTGTATGTTATGCTTTCAATAGATGATTGGTAATTAATTTCTTTTGTTTACGAAAGTCAAGCTTATATTTGTTCGTTTTAATTATTTTTTTATATGATTATAGTATTTATTGTAACACGTAAGTACGTAAGAGCATCCCCAATAGTTAAGATGTTAAAACATCTTAATCTTGCATCTTAGTTTTTTTTTAAAATTAAAATTTTGCTTTTTCAAAGTTAAGATAAGTTAGAGAATATCTTAACTTATTTATGCTCCAATGGTTAAGAAGCAAAAAGTTATTTTGGGAAAAAATTTAAATTATTTATGTTTTAATGGTTTTTTTTTTCTTCCTTTTGTTTATTTGTGTACCCAATAAATATACAACACATGTCCACTTTTTAAACTTAAGAAAATATCTTAGTTAAGATATAAATCTTAGCTAATCTTAGCTGCTTTTATTAAATTTAATTAGTTTATTAGTTAAGATATAGCTAAGATATCTCTTATTTGAACCGATGGAGTTGCTCTAACACAAGGATTGAGCTTGATTTGACTCTAGTGTTTATATATACTATATTTAAGGCTATATTTTCAAATCGAAAAATACATTTTACAGGATATATAACCAAGAATTATTATTCCCGCTGGATCATATAGAGATAATATTACGGAAAATGTTATATAATGAAAACATTACATTGTAAAACTGAAAAGGACAAAGCATGCACATTTTAATCATTAAACAGACTATATGATAAGAAGAAGAAAAAAATCAAATAGATCCTACGGAACTAGTCATATCCTATCTATTTCTCAAAACCCTTGATACAACCTATTTTTGTTACTTGATATCTTTCTAATATTTCTCTTTAAATTATTCTAACGAAACTAATATTAGTTTGGTTCTAAAATGAAATTATATATCCGGATTAAGCAATTTCGAATAATAATTGGATTATACAACGAGCAAAATAAAAAGATTTAGATATGAAATCACATCATTTGCTGGTATATATATATTTGTATGTCTTATATAAGAAATTGACAAGAGAATAAACACGGACTTCTAAAAAGAACAAACGGCAAATACATGATTTCATTTGTCCTCCACATATATTTCCTCTTGCATTTCATTTGTTGTTACTTCTCTTTTATTTCACTGTCGCTCTCTTCTTTTTCTTTCTATTTTTTTTTCTTCTATTGTAATATTTTTTCATTTTGTCTATTTGTGCAATAATGTTTTTGGATTCATTTAGATATGTCTGGACAATTTAAAACATTGACGTGCATGTTCGTATATATAGAATCAGCCATACAAAATGACTAGAACCGACTTATTTATAGAAAATGCCATCTTGTCTAAATCATATAGCTCTACCTTTATCTTAAAATTAAAACAAAAAATATTCTTTGTAGTTTAGTGATTTTGTGACCTTTTTAAATATTTTTTCTTATTTATTGATACCGTAAATTGAATTCTGAAGAATGAATTTGATAACCACATACTACAAAAATTTAACACACAGTTCAAAATAATCTCTTTGTAAACATGGAAACTTAGTTAATTATTACAACACAATAGACTATAACTTCAACTGTAATCATAATTTTCTATTCCAAAACTTATACTATAAACTTGAGTTTGATATTTAAAATTTTGTCCTCGGCTTTACCAAATTCAAAAAAAAACACAAAAAGAAAAAACAACCCTAAGGTGCTTTCTTGATCATACCCTTTTTCTTTTTACTTTTCTTTCCCTAATTCTTTTTTTTTACAAATTAATTACTAAAGAATCTCCACAATCTGATTTTCCTAATTACTTCATAATCCCCACGCTAATTACCTCTCTCGATTCTCACAATCAAATGCTGATTCTTCCTATCAAATTCCATATTTTTAAACTTTGCCCAAATTTGAGGATATGATGTCAATAATCATGTCAATAATTGACATAATAAATAATAACAATAATAAAATCAGTTATTTTTAAGAATGAAATAAAAATTGAAACAAAATTTGTGGGGCAAATGAAAAGTGGAACAAAAAGAAAAAGAAAACGTAAAGCTAAAGCAAACAACACTCTTGAAGGTTGAAGTCTATAGCTAAGCTTCACTACACTTTCTCACTCTTTCAAAAATCCTCTCATCTATCAAAATCCGAGCAAAAAAAAAAGATAAAGTTTGAAAGAAACCCTAGTTTAAGATCCGATCGTCATCTCCAATTCTCTGGATCTTCAAAAAACCCAAACAAACAAAACTATACATACAATCCCAAATTTCGAAACTTTTTTTTCTTTGCGTTGCTCTGTTTCTTGATTTTGTTAAGCAATGAAAGAAAGAGGAAAGAGAACAGCAATGGAACGAAGAAACGACGACGTTTCGTTATATTACAGTACTCCGTCGGAATTCACTTGCCGGAAACATCCATCTGTTTCCTCCGGCGTTGGTATTTGTCCGTACTGTCTCAACGACAGATTAGTCAATCTCGTATGCTCCGAATGCGGCGAGCAGCGACTCTCTTCTTGCTCGTGTTCTGATATCTCTCCTACTCGAACCGTAGATGCCGCCGTAGACGCCGCCGTCGGAGAAAACGTTGTCAGGATCTCTTCTCTCATCGACGAAGAGAGGGCGAAACAGAGGAAAGAGACGAAACAGAGGAAAACAGAGGAAGTGGTAGTGTTCAAGAGGAGTAGTAGCAGTTGTGTTGAGATTAATAAGAGGACGAAGAATCATAGATTCTCGAGAATCGGTAGGTTTTTCAGGAAGATTAATCTTAAAAAAGAGAGAGATTTTGAGAAGAACAATAATAATGATTCATGGGTTTTGGATTATAACAATGATGTGAAGAAACTAGGAGTTTCGAGATCGAGATCGCTTTGTAGCTTTCGAGGAAAAGATTTGTATTGTATCGGATCAGAAGAAGACGGTTCTTCGTATTCGGGTGCTTTCTCCGCCGCGAGGAGCTCAAGTGTTAATGGCGGATTAGGGTTATGCGAAACAGAGTATTCTCGGAAGAGTAACTTCGAAGGAAGGAAGAGCAACTTCAGCGAGACGACGGAGCATTGGAAGAGTAATTTCGAAGGAGGAAGGAAGAGTAATTTCAGTGAGACGACGACGGAGAATCGGAAGAGTAATTTCAGTGAATCGGAGCCGCCGAGAAGAAGCGGTTTCGAGGCTAGGAAGAGTAATTTCAGTGAAACAGAGTATCCTACTAGGAGGAGTAATTTTAGTGAAACAGAGTATAATACTCGAAGAGGAAACAATCCGGCGACGGCGGAGAATCATCCACGGAGGAGTAGTAATTACGAAGCAGCGAGGAAAAGCGATTCGGCGGCGATGAATTTTACGAGAAGGGTAATGTCGATGAAAGAGAGTAGCTACTTCACCGGAGGAGAGGAGCCTGGTTTCATTGATCTTAAGTTTGATTCTTCCGGTGGAGGAGGAGGAGATGTAAACGACGGCGTTTTGGAACACGGAGGAGGAGGATCTTGTCGGAAAGATGGAGGAGAGTTGCGTAAGAGTCGAAAGAGTTTCAAAGGATGGAAGTGGATATTTGGACATCATCAACATCAACTTCATCATCATAACAGAGATTCATGATGAATTTATGAATTATTGAAGGAAAGTGACAATTTTTATTGGATCCAGTAATGAAACATGGAGCTGATTTGTGTGATCCGATGTCAATCTTAGTTTTTTCTTTCATATAATTATGGTTTATCATTTTGTTTTTTGAATAAATATATATATATATATATATATATATTTAGCCAAATTTTGACGATTTTCGGTTTGTTTCTACTCGGTTTCTTAGAAGTTTTACGATTTTCGGTTTGTTTTCATTCGGTTTCTTAGATCTATAGTTTTAAACATATAGTTTTCATAGCCAAAATAATACCGATATAGTATAGATTAATTTGATATAGTTATCGGCTTTCGATTGGATTCAATAATTTTTCATTTTTGGCTCGATTCGAGCTTAGTATCAGTTCTTTTGTAGAAAAATAACACTATTGTTGTATATGTATTAAAGTTTGATTGAGTTTCACCACTGAATCTAATGTTTTAATCTACTTTCTAATTTGCTTAATGAATTGCTAATTTAGTTTTGTTCATAAACTTCTTGTTTCACCAATTCTTTATTTGTACCGTCTTGGTTAACAAATGTTTTACACAATGACTATGTAACTTTACATTTCAATAGATTTAGTTTCGTCGGGAAAAAAAGACGATATCAAGAATAAATATATGTGAATGAGCTTTTGGGCCTACGGGCTTTCTTTATCTCTGCTTCAATTTGATTCACTAGTGGACTTGTTCAAGAGTTCTCATGCTACACTTAAATATGTTGCATGAATCTTTAACAAAAGAAAGGTTGATACAGCAGCAAAAAGGTGATAAAACTCTTGTATGAAAATTGCACATACTAGTGATTAAATCAATTTGCATCCAAACTTACATATTTTTTTTTTTTGTAGTCGATCCAAACTCACATATATTGATAAAAGAGCCACAGTTTTACGAACTTATGTTAATGGTGTTTGTTTGGCAAGCATTCTTTTTTTTTTCCTACCGTGATCGTGTTTTGTAAATCAATTTATGGCTCCCGAAAATATAATATACTCTCACTTTTATTAAGCCCAATATCTACAAGCAAATGTCCAATCAAGTAAGCCCAAAAAGTAGCATATTACTCCCAATCAAGTAAGCTCAAGTTTCAATAACTATGGCCCGAAAGATTCCAAGGATCAAATGAATCAAAAACCATAATCAAAAATTCTTCAGTGTCAACAAAACACATTGGCAGCGTCAACGAGTTACTCTAGTGCCAATGTATATATATGTACTGTTATCATAAACATATTGCATTTTTAGTTTATCCCAAAAAAAACATTGTTTCATTTAGGTATGAGTACAATATTAATTGTTCTTGACACGGATGTTAAAACCTAGGTGTGCAACTTCGGTTTTTTGGGTCCGTCTGGTTTGGTTAGTCGAAACACTTTTTCTGTCCAACTTTTTTTTTTATTGTCTCCCACGATTTATGTGGTTCTATTTTTCCACTAGTTTTTTTTTTCTGATTTGAGCGTTGGAGAACCGTAAGAAAACATCTTCCAATCATATATTTCTCTGCTCGTGCGTGTTTGTTGTGATGTAGGAGCCTTGTCTTCAATAGACAAACCGCACGACAAAAACTCCCCGAAACTTATACTAATAATTTTGAATTTTAGTTAGTTGCTTATTAACACTCAAGTAAATATATATATTCGTTAAAAGTGGTATATGATTTCTATTTAAAAAGTGCTTTTATGATATGATATAAAAGATTGTTATTTGATTTCTCTTACTATTGATTTATATGTATGATCCTATAAACATTTTAAGCATTTCCAAAATTTCATAAGGCTAGAGTTTATTTTCTTACTTACCAATTTGTTTCTATATATTTTCATCGTGGTAATAATTAGGGTTTTGTTGTTAGTTGTTTTTAATCTATCTCCTCCATACTTAGGCATGGTCCTTAAAAAAAATGGTCAATGCATATTTTTGCCAAACGTATCATTGTGTCATCATATCTTCATGTTCCGATTCACATAGCCTATGCTTTTATGTTTATAAAAAGATACTTGGCGTGTACACAATGGGCAGCTTTCCACAAAGAGTTTTTGAATTACGTCATATCTTTATAGGATTCACATCTATTCTATCAATTCATACGAACTTTTTCACATTTTATTTCATTTGCTAATCTCCAAAAAGATTTCTAATCACATGATCATTTAAGAAATGTGTTTTTTATTTATTTAATTTGAATCAAAATCCATTTTCTTCTTCCATACCCTACCAAAAGAATATCTTGATCGAATGGCTAATTTAATGTAGAGTGTTATTCAAGGAAAATTAGCCACGATTATCGTAATCTCAAAATTCTGTTCACACATTTATATTATCTAATATAGTAGTACTCTATATAACTTCATTTATTATATTTGCTTCTTTGATTAGCCTTTTCCCAATGTCTTCCTTATAGAAGCAAAGAACAAAGGAGTTCCTTCAAACAAAATATCCCAAATTACTAAAATATGTTAGGATTTAGTCTGTTCTTTAATTTCTTCTATTATCTTTCTATTTCTTACCCATCTCTCTCTTTCAAGATTCCATGGAAGATCTTAACGCATTTGCAGCTGATTGCGTTGTTGTATCATGTTGTTGCAACTGTCTTGTGCTCCAGATCGCAATCTTCATCTTCCTTGGACTTCCTCAAAAGCTTGTCAAGAACACAAGAAAGTGTTACACAAAATGGGGGATAAATCGAAGGATAAAAAGAATGGGGCTTTGTTTTGAATGTCGAGAAAATACCGAGGTTGATTCGGAATGGAGAAAAGAGTCTATGATGATGAGTATGGAGATGGAAGGTTTTGGGTGTATTGAAGAAGTTGAACAAGTCTTAGAGGAGTTTTCAAAGAATGGTGAGTTTTTGTTTGGAAGCTTCTGGGGACAAGAGAGGGTTCAAAATTCTTCGTCAATGTCAAATTGTGGTAATGACAACTTTGACCTAAGATTTGTAAGTCGTTATGAGATAATCGAAGAAAATTTCTACTCTTTGGATTATATATTCACAACTTCACATAAATTATGTTGAAATTAATGACATAAAAGTTTCCACTAGGTATTTGCTTAAATTTTAGAAATTCATATTTTTTTTTAAACAAATGATATGCTTCAAGAAAATTTCACATAATGGAAACTTTCATGCTCTTTTAATATCCTCTTCAGAAAAAATTCAATATATCACAATGAATTTTGAGTGCCAAATGGGGTTGAAAAAATAAATTCCAAATAATTACTGCACAACATTTTTTATAAGTTTAATGCGGAAGGTGAAGAATGAATGGTACTTTAAATTCTTATATAGTAAATAAATGATTAAGAAAAACCCTACTTCAACTATTTTTATAATTGTGGGAGATATTACAACGAAATTTAGTAGGTTAACTAGATTTACTTTATTGAATTTTCACATCACCAAACAATCATAAAGAATTTTCTCAAATAACAGCCTGTGTAAAATAAAACAATACACTATGAAATAAAAGAATTGGTAACGGTCCATTTGAATATTATTTTATCACATATAAGCTGTGTGATGTGCTTCCTACCCAATTTCCAATTTAATGATTTCACCGTCAATCCCACTTTAATTTGTCTCCACATATTAATATCTTATCAATAATTGAAACAGTACCAATCTATAAATCTATAGATAATGTAATAAAATTTTGAATTTACTATTTCAACTAAAAATATTATCAACTTCTTCTCCAAAAACGCGGTTTCTTCGAGTTTAAGAAACTATTCATCTCCAAACTTTCAAAAAAAAACCTAAAACAAAAAAAATCTCTTTCCTTCTTCTTTCTCCATCAATGGCGTCAACAAAACCAACCGATCAAATCAAACAACTCAAAGATATCTTCGCTCGTTTCGACATGGACAAGGACGGAAGCTTAACGCAGCTAGAACTCGCCGCTCTTCTGCGTTCTCTCGGAATCAAACCTCGCGGCGATCAAATCTCTCTTCTGTTGAACCAAATCGACCGTAACGGTAACGGATCCGTAGAGTTCGACGAGCTGGTCGTGGCGATATTGCCGGATATAAACGAAGAGGTTTTGATAAATCAAGAACAGTTGATGGAGGTTTTCCGTTCGTTTGATCGTGACGGAAACGGTTCAATAACGGCGGCGGAACTTGCTGGGTCAATGGCTAAAATGGGACATCCGTTGACTTACCGTGAATTAACGGAAATGATGACGGAAGCTGATTCTAACGGTGACGGTGTTATTAGTTTTAATGAGTTTTCTCATATTATGGCTAAATCGGCTGCTGATTTTCTTGGATTAACCGCTTCTTGATCTGTTTTGTTTTAATTACTCTCTTTTTTTCTTCTCCTGTCAATGCAACTTGTGCAATTTAACAATGTGCTAATCTTCATTAATTTATTTATGACTCGTTTGGTGTGACGTAAAAATTTATACTTGGTGGTAATACTAAAATAATTTAAAATGTCATATCAAGATTGACTTTTGACGAAACACCTAAATTAAAATTGAGGAGTATTTTGTTGCATGAAACACCTAAATTTAATTTTGGCAAAGTTAAACTAGTGGTTAAGTACCTTAATATTTTCAAGAGTTTCCACTTTCCACCGTTTGGTTTTTGATGTGTGAAAACAAAACTTAATTTAAGAGTTAAGACCAGAACATTAGTCTTATAAAGTACTACTATATGAGCTAATTCAAATATGACTCTGAAAATTCCTTGTCAATATGATATTACAATCTATGACAACTCTAAAACCAGTGCTTAACAAAGATCAGTCGTCAGATAAAACTTTTTAATTACATTAATTTTTGTTGTTGCTAAATTACATTATATATAAATTTTCAAATGGTATATGTGCTAAATCATTTGGATTTAAAAGATAACAGCATTTAAGTGCATGCACTTGGTTGAGACAGTTGCAAATTGCAATGGTGTAGTATTGAACTATGGCAATGGTCGAAACAGTTCAATAATTGAAATCGTTGACAAAAATAATACTAGTAATAAAAGTGTTGATCAAACATAATAATGATGGGAAAATATCTTAAATAATCATCTCATCGAAACTCACAGGATCCTTCTCTTTATGTCTTTTTTGTCTGAAGTTTGAAAATTCCAATATATTATCTGTTGTCTCATCTTTTTGTGTGGTCTAAATACGTTGGACTGGACAGTGGACACATGAAATTTATTTTTCTAACAATCGATCAATTCTAAATATATTAATATATATATAGAATTACATAACATGAATCTTGCAAAAAAATTATGTACAATATATTTTCGTGTAAATAAAATTACCGATGCCTTCTCTGGCAAGGAATCTCAATAAAACAAGTCCTAATCTCCACGTTAGAGAAATACGTATATATATTTACAAATAAACAATTCTATACTCTTTAGACACCGACAAGATCCTTATAGATCTGATCGTGAAACCTAGCGGAGCGCCGTACACTAGCTGCTCTTCTCGCGGTGTATCCGACGGTGGTGGGCCTAATCGACCTCTGCCTCACCATCTCAACGAACTCAGGATCATTGGAGTGACCCTCGTACCGAATCCATTGAATCATTTGATGGTATTTAGGGAAAAACCTCATTTGCACTGACTTGTAGACGAAGTAAGGGATCAAAGCGAAGATCATCACAAAGAGAGTCGTGAGCCAGTATGAAGGAGCAGGAGCTAGGGCTTCGAGGAAGACCATGTAAGCATCGGTAGAGAAACTTGGGGTCATAGCGCCATAGATCATGAGGAAGATGTACCAGAAGGCTATTGATCCCCAGATCACAATGTGTTGGACCCAAGTGAAGTAACTTATTGATAAAGCCATTTGGAGATTGACAACCCACACAACGCAAGTGTACATTGTTCCACCGAGGATTTCCCGGCCTGCGGTTTTGCCATCTGGGTCAAATAGCTGGTGTTTAAGAGATTCCTTGCAGAGGAAGAAAATGGCGAGAGCGCTTATGAATCCATTGAACATCCATCCGATAATCCTTTTCCAGCTGAAGAGAATGTTCTGCACACCTTCTTGGTATAGCAATGGAAACTGCAAGAAACGATAGCGCTAAGTAACTCTGTTTTTAAGGGAATCCTACAAATTTAAAGAATCTCAAACCCTAAACCTACCTTGTAACAGAAGCGAGCTGAGACGTCTTGATCAAAGACTCCTAGGGCAATGACGGGAAGAGAGGAGAAGAAGACGTTGAAAAGAGAAAGAAACCAGTCGTTATATGCTGGTTGTCCAGAGAAGGAAGTATATGCTTCATATAAGAACACCGTGACTCCGAAGGTGATGTTCTTGTAGAAGAAGTAACATATCTACAAAAGGCGAAACCAGGGTAAGAAAAAGATTGACATGAATGATGAAATAAGAGAATTTTCTGACTGAAAAGTTTCAGTCTTTTTACCATGGATGCGATTCTGCTGTAACACCAATGACCATGGACAAGCAATAAACGTTCTAGATATCGGAATTGGGCAATGGCAATATCACTAGACATTACTGCTTGCATTCCTTCAACACCGCTTATTCCTACACCAATGTCTGCTTCTTGAAGCATACCTACATCGTTTGCTCCATCGCCAATTGCTAAAGTTGTTTTCCCAGTTCCGGACTTAACCAGTCGCGTTACCTAGAAACCCGAAAATATCATCAAAACACAAGAAACTGGAAAAAACATTAAAAAAATATCATCAAGATTTAAAGAATGTACCAATGCTTTCTGTTTAGGTGATGATCTACAGCATATCACAGAGGCACAACTAGTGGCAAGATCAAGAAACATTTTCTTGATTTCGTCCTCGAGGGCGTAGGTTAGCGATTTCCCATCGATGATCAAAGCAAACGCTTCAGAGCTCGCGCCTGATGCAGCGAGTAAGGCCTTTCCTTCTTGTAGTTGCATCACAACGCTTTCTCTTGATGCCAATTCGATTTCGTCTTTGCCTCCAGATTTCTCTAGAGATTTGATCTGAGGTGTCTCAAGATTGATGATGATCTGCTTCATCTCTTGTCTTAGTAAACTAGATGCAAATCTGCAAGAGAAGATTTTGATGTTAGTAGCCAAAACAACACACACAAGAACAAGAACATTACTGTTTCCAGATTCAGTACCCAATATTGATAGCTGTTTCCATTTTGTCTCCAGTTAGAACCCAAATCTTAATCCCAGCTTGAGCAAGTTTGTCAATACATTCCGGGACCTGAAACACCGATCAATCGACAAACCGTTACTTCCAAAAAACCTTAAACTGTGAAAACACTTGTAGCTTTATATAGTCTTTCATCAAAGTCATACCCCATTCTGAAGTTTGTCTTCAACAGCAGTAGCACCAAGGAGAATAAGATCACGTTCCATTTTATCCGTGATTTCGTCTATTAAAGCTTCACGATCCTCGCTCACGGAAGCCTTAGCTTCATTGAAACTCTTATTGAACTCTATGTACTCATTCTCATCAACCTCACGGTATGCAAGTACTAGAGTCCTTAGACCTGCATCTGCATATTGGTTTACATGTTCTTGGGTTTTTGCCTCGAATTGACGACCGTTCTTTGCAAGTCTTTCGAACATTACACTACACAGAGAACACCAAACTCAAAGTTAGATTTTATAATGAACCAAAATGTCTAAAAAATGTCTAAACTCGCTTACTTATCAGCTCCCTTAGACAACAGCAAGAGCTTCCCGTCATCGTCTCTTACAATAACAGACATTCTCTTCCTAGTGCTATTGAATTCAAGAACGTTTAGTAACCTATAAACCCTGCAAGAACAGAGGAGGTTTTGAGTTCCGGGAATCACAGAGACTACATCTGATTGAAAAGAAGGCTAAAAACGAACCTTTCAACTTTCTCTCCCGATACAAGATCCAGTTCACGAAAAGAGATCCCATTTTGTGTCCGGTTAAAGAACTCGAACCCGAACTCTCGGGCTGCAACAACAAACGCAGCTTCATCCGGAGACTCAGCTTCATAAGAGACATTCCCGGACTCTTCATCGGTCTCAGGTATTGCCGTGTGACACACAGCAAGCAATCTGAAAAACTTCTGCAACACGGCAGCCTCAGGCTGCCTCACCCAATTCCCATTCATAACCCTTTCATCCTCAAAGTTAAACCCTTTAACCTTAGGACCAGACTGATCCACAACAACATCCAAATCTTCATTAACCAAAGGCGAACCACCGCTTCTCACAGCCATAGCTCTTTCAACTTCAGTTATACCGCGTCCATAAGCCTTACCCGCGATAGAACACTTGATAAACTCCATTGAATTGCACGTTAAAGTCCCCGTTTTATCGGATAGAATCGTATCAACCATACCGAGTTCTTCATTCAAATTTGAAGTCCGTGCCTGCGCGGGTTTATCCGTTTCTTCATAGTACATATGAATGTCTCTATTGATGAAAATGCTCTGAAGAACTTTAACGATCTCAATCGAAACGTAAAGCGAAATCGGGATGAAGTAACTATACAGCATTGTAGCAGTGAAGAAGTGGTATATTGCAGCCATTGGAGCTCTTTCTGGATCAAAGAAGATATCTGCATCATCTGGTTTCAAATACCATCTCTCTGTTCTTCCGTTCTTGACTTTATCCTCTCTTGTTTCAACTCCAAAGATGATTGATCCAACGAATGACATTAGAAAGACAAGACCAAACATTAAGTAGATGATCTTGTCCATTGTCCTCTCGATCCTACTTCTCTTTGATGGTGGATCAGTTGAATTCTGTATCACCTATTTACAACTCAATAAAAAAAACAGAGTGAGAACAGAACAAAACAGAATGAGAACAGAACAAAACAGAGTGTGTACCTTTGTGTCATGTCCGGTGAAAACGACAGCTCCGTACACATACTCTGTGTTTCTAAGCTTAGAATCACGGAGAAGAATCTGTTGAATCGACAATGGAAATCTCTCTTCTTCAAGAGCCAAAGTTCCAACGAACACATAAAGATTCACATTTGGATCTTCACATCTAACAACGCCTCTAAAATCTTTAAAATCAGAATCTTGATTTAACAATGAAGAAGTTGCTTCAAGTCCTTGTTTGACTTTCAGATTCGTCTCACCGTCGAGATTCATCGTCTCTACATAACAAACCGAATCTTCGTAGCTTGATGACAATAGCAAAAGATCCGCCGGAAAAAACTCGTCCTTTTCAACTCTTACTATGTCTCCTACTCTTAGATTCCTCCATTCTTCTTGCCGGAATATTCCATTTCCGTCGTGTACTTTCACTTTTCTGTTATTCACCTCAATATCCTGAAAAAAAGTTTCCCAAAATAGTTTTAAAAAACAAATTTTGATTCTAGGGTTTAATACTTTACATAAATCTTTTTTGAACTAAAGATTTTATTTTTATTTTTCAAGATCGGAGAATATTTAAAGATTGAGTATTTAAGATCGGACCTGTTGTTTCCGGCGCCAATCTTCGATACCTTCTTTAACCATTGTGGCGGAGATGACGAGAGCAAGAGGCAAGAGAGCACTAACGGCTCCATAAGGAGAGAGATCAGTCAACGATAAGATTCCGGTGACAAGAAAGTAAAAGTTAGCGACACGACGGAACTGCTCGAAGAGAGATTTAGGGAAGAAAGAAGCAACGGTGTATTTTGTTGACCGGACGTAATTTCCGGCGTAGTTCCGACGTTCAGCTGCCGGAGAACCCGGTTCGTTACAATAAACGACACGAGAGAAACCGGGTCCTCCTATATTAGAGTGATCTTCTTGGAAACTTGATTTACCACAAGTGTAGGAATAGATCTTGCTTAGATGTAATCTTCTTCTTCTCCGACTTGGACCAGCCATAGCTTTTTTAGTTTAGTTCTTTGTCTGAAAATTTTGAGAAAACTCGAAAGAAATATTTTTGGGTTTTTAAATCTATAAAAATACTTGGAGAACAAACTTGGTTAATGAAATAAAGAATGTTAGAAAAATGTTGAATCTTAAGATATGAATTAAGGAACAAAAATGGAAGATGGAGTCTTTTTATTTTAGCTTTTCAAAAATGTGTGAAGCTAAGAAGATTATTTTTTTTTATAAAAGAGACCCAACTTTGAACAACGACTTTGAATCTTAACACTTTTTTGCTCGTTTATTGACTTTTTGATGGATGTTTCTTTTCTTTTTTAATCTAAAAATATAACTTTGATCATGAGTATTGTTTGTTTCGAAAGGTATCAAAAAAATGTACGCGGGTTTCTTATTTGCCGGGGGAAATAATGCATATGGTCGAGAATAATCAATCGAATTTTCCAAATGACTTTTACACGTAGCTGAAATAGATTGCTTCTAGTTCTAGAATAAGGTAATTTAGTTGGTGATACCAAAAAAAAAAAGGTAATTTAATTGGTATTATTTTACCTATATCCTTAGAATTTTGTTTAATTATTGCCTAGAAAAATTAAAAACTAATTGCATGGTTACATCGATTAAATTTAAATTCTAACGAATACGATATTTTCATTCTTTAACTTCTTTCATTCATTTCTAAAATTTCAGAACAGTAAATCTGAATGTAAAAGTTTGTTTTTGTTGCAGTAAAGTTGTTGATTACAAAAAGAAAATGTTTTAGTCGTGGAAAAGAATTAATTCATCCAAAAATATAAATCATATTAAAAACACCTTAACCAAAAAAAAAACTATTAATAAAATCATTGTGTCAGGTCTTCCATCGGTAATGAGTAACCAAAACAACGTGGAAAGGAATTAATTCATTTTGATAAATCATATAATAAGTTAATAACCAATCACGATTAATAAAATCATTGTGCCAGGTCTCTAGAGTAATTACTAATTAGATTTTTTTTTTGTTCTAGTTTGAAAAAAACAAAACTGACGATTCTTAAGTTAAAAAGAAAAAACAAACAAACTGACGATTATTAAGAGCTGGAAGAGGCGTGGATGGTAGCAATTTATTGATTTGCTGATTACTTATATATTTCGTTTTTCGTTTCTTTTATGAGTCATGCATGCATGACATCGAAACTTCTTAGATTTTTTTTTTTCTGTTTATATCCAGAAATTTGAACTAAAATATAGATTTACGAGAATCAAAAGATCTTCTCATTTTAAAAATAAATAATATATACTATTGATGAAATCATAATAGAAGAATTTGAATCTTCCAATTCCATGAGTTATTTGAATCTTCATAATAAATAATAGTTTACTATTGTTGAAATCATCAAAAAATAATAAAGTTCAACACAAATCGTAGTATATATGAAGACTAGTCGAATTCAATAAATAGTTGTTTGCTAAGTAACAAAAAGTATGTTTTTAGGTTTAGTCATTAGTGGTTTCTATAGATTTTATCGACAGAAGAACCTTACTAACTTAACAAAAACTCTTATGAAAAATAAATTTATAAAAAAAAATTAGCGATCACTACAAGCTAATAATTTCGTCGTAATTTAATACCTCATTTTACAAATGGGATAGCAATAGTATATTTCGTTGGACCAATGTTTAGACCCCTAAGTCATTAGAATGCTAATCCAATACCAATAAGTATGAAACCAGTTCACTAAACGTTCTTCATGTGATATTTTTCAGTCACATGCATTGATCACCTACTTGTATTATCATCATAATGTCTGGCTGCGCGACCATTCCAAATTTCTAACATATTCGTGTATCTATAAATGAGTTTTCTAATACAGTATAATACAAACACATTATTGCTTTGACTAAAAAATGTGCGGCATTATAATTTTATAATAGTGGTTAGAACTTTTTGAAATTTAATCATTTAATACTATTAGCTTTGTTGAAATTAGGTTTCTTGGATAATGAAAATTTCACTAACCCATTCAGATGTAACTACTAGTTTAAACAATGGTGATAATGGTGATATTAAGCGATTCAATAACTTAAAATTAACAGTAATCCTACACACCAACTTAGTTGTTAACAAAATCTAAAACCAAACAATTCAATGAAATCAGACCATGTCACTAAATAAATATATATTTTCTTCTGTCGATTATGGCACTACTTAAATTTTTATGTATGACTTTAGAGAATAGGAAAAAGATCATGTTTCGTCGTCATGGAATTCTAGAAATTAACCCTTTGCAATATAATAGGGTGTATAGTTGACTTTGGAAGTATTCTTGACTTCCTTGACACGTGACTTTATAATCATCAATGACGTCATGGATTCGTAGTTGTCATTAATATCACGATAATCTGCAATTTATTCGAATAAAAAAAGGGATCGGAATCAAAGCTTCTAGATATCATAAAAGAAGAAAGTTCATTCACCTGACAACCATTAATGAAACAAAATCAGTCACACACACATATCTTCTTTTCTTCCGATAGCATTCACATAGGAGGTTTATGTTGTTGTAATTCAGATAAAAAAACAAGATAAGCTTTACTGAAACAATTATAACTTTTCTACGTCCGCAAGACCATAACTATTGTATGGAGAATATGTAGCAAAACTTTTGCTGCAAAAGTGTTAAATATTGAAACATTTAAATTCCCTTTTATCATTGTAGCAAAAGCTTTAAATATTAGATTGGAAAGCCCTTTTAATTTGGATAATAATGTAAAACATCTTAGAGAAATAAAACTGGTGATGGTACATCAGACCCAATATGAAGAAAAGGGGGCTGCTGCTCCAATAATTGACAGACGAAAGCCCAATAGGAAAATCCGAAACCATAAAGAATTTTAAGACCACAACAAAGCCACTCATGTTAGTAAATTAATACGTACCAATTCATTACGATGTAATGTTTTGTAGTTTCTCCATAATTATCTAAAACTGGAAAAAGAAAGACTTGGGACTTTCACGTATGAATGCATGGGTCCTTAAATCAGATACAATAACGAGCAGTAGATTCAAACACAAAAATTATAATTTGAAACAATATGGGTATATATGTACTGATCTAATCAAAACTTGTAAAGTAACGGTTACTCCTTTTATAATAAATACTCCTTTATTGGCCTGACTAATGGTTAGTTCCACTTTGATTTTCAATAGTAGGTTCTTTTTTTCAATTTTAAGTAATTGCAACTATAGTAGACCGGAAACCTGCAAGAAAAAATGACTGATGACTATATCTAACACTTGCCTTATACATTAGTTAAATAAACACACAGATTAAAAGGTGTCACAAGTTCCTTAGAGCTAAGTAAGCTAAAACCCTATAAAGAAGCAACATAACGGCAAGAGCCAAAACATCCCACATCATATTCCCGATTCTCAAATTCTTAATCCCTTCGTAATCCATAACACTACAATGCAACCCTGACCCACATTCATAAACCTCATCCCATGTGTATTGAACCCCAACAAGAAGCTTATAGCAATAATGGCTAAACGAAACATACTTCAACCACGCGATGAAACCCGGAATATGTTGAATATAGTATCCTCCGGCTAGTAAGAACACTAGCATTAACACCGAAGACAATGTCGCGGCTTTCTTTGCGTCCATCAAGATTGCTCCTAGAGCTAACCCTACGCCTTGAGCTACTAGAACATTGTAGAGAACGATCATAAGGGTCATGATGAATGTGGTTAAAGATGGCTTAAGACCTCCCATCCAATATGTGATTGTGACAAATATCGTTGGAAGAATGAGTTCCATTGGTAAATCGCCGACTGTTCTTGCTATATAGTAAGAGGAGAGCCTGTAGATTCCCGAGGATCGCTCTTTTATAAGCATTGGTCGTTCTTGAGGGAATGTAAAAATGGCGTTAAAGAGAGGGAAGAATCCCCAAAATATCGAGAAGAAGAACAATAAACCCACCTGTTATAGTGAACAAGAGGAAACATTTAAACCGTTAACGTAAACATAAAACATGAGAAAAATATATTTTGGGTGGAAATGTTTGTATATATATACTTTTTATTTTAAAATAAATTTTAGTTATATATACGGTGTTTTTCTGTGATGCCAACTACTCAAATAATTATTTATGTTTAGGATAATCAAAATTTTAATTAATACCATGGTTTATTTTGTTTTACCTGATCTTGTAAATGAGCAACGCGAGAATGCCACCACAAGAGGCCTGAAAGTAAAGAAACTGACATGACCATAAATATTCTGAGTCCTGAAAATGATTCGTGACTTCTCTCTTTTAAACCTCGTTTCAGTAGAACTGAGAATTGCATCCACCAACTCGTTGGCCATCGATCTTCATAAATCCAAAAACAACGTACGACATTATGATAATTGAGATCAACAGAAAAATTAAGTGTCATTGTTAAATGTTATGTAATGACACGAAAAGACTTACTTGTTATTGCCTTTTTTCTCAATCTAGCGTTCGTTTGATCTTGTGGAAACGTTCTAGACACTTCTTCTTTCAAAGGTGGATACAAATTCTTTTTGTATGACGATATTAACGATTGTTTCACTGAGTTTTGTTCTTCAAGCCGATCTAATCTTCCATTAGTTTCGATTTGATCATATTGTTTTGTATCCGAAGTAATTCCTGCAAACATTTATTCAAAAAAAATTTTAAAACAACAAAACTTGTATGCTATATAGTCAAAAGCAACATATAAACACATGATTTATCCCACTATTAACATAAACCTTGTAATAAATATACAAAGAATGGGATAGAATTGTCGTTGTCACATATCTCATGATGCACGACCAAACAAAAAGAAAGAGTCTAACTTTACACCCGAAGTTAGCTGTTTCAAAACTTTTTTCCCTTTCAAACTAAAAACATAAATGAATTTCGAATAGGTTCTGTACCTACCATGGACCGGGACATGCAACGGTTTGTACTAGTGGCGTAGTCGTGTTATAACTCAGTTTCATTTCCGATAGTATGCGTGTATGAATTGTAGACGATAACTAAAAAAGATTTAATACTTACCGTTAGCAAGATCAAGCACGAAATCAGCCGGGTTAACGAAACTGGATCCGGGTTGATACCCAATCGAACCAAAATATTCCATGACCCGACCCGAATCTCCACTATAAATAGGACACCCTTCCGATAAAACCAACACTTTATCGAACATCCGATAAAGCCTACTCGACGGCTGATGAATCGTCGTCACCACCGTCCGACCACCACGTGCTAGCGATCTCAAGGTGGCGACTATACGAGCCGCCGTGGTAGAATCAAGCCCCGACGTTGGCTCATCAAGAAGCAACAAACTCGGATTCACTAGCATTTCTTGTCCAATACTTACCCGTTTCCTTTCCCCACCCGAAATTCCTCGGATCAACCCGCCTCCGATAACACTGTTACAACACCGGGTCAACCCAAGATCCGAAACCACCATCTCCACCTGCTCTAGTTTCTCTTTCCGGGTCAACTCTTTTGGTAAACGGAGCAAAGCCGTGTACGTTAGCGTCTCCATGACCGTTAAGTGTGGGTAGAGAACATCGTCTTGTGTAACGAACCCCGTTTTCCGTTTAACTGAGCTTGTAAACGGCTCTCCGTTATAGCTAACGGTTCCTGATAACTTCCCTTGTAAACGGCCGGCTAGCGCCGTTACTAGCGTTGTTTTGCCACTCCCTGATGGACCAAGCATTGCTAGTAACTCCCCTGGTTTGACTATACCACTTACACATTTGAGGACTAACCGGTTCGGTTTTGGTTCTTGTGAACCGAACCAATAGCTTCCTTTCCCGGTTTGTGATTTGATACTGTACGTCAACTCCTCAAACTGCATTATATCCACAAATTAAAGAAAAAAATGAGAAAAATTACTGTACATAATAATTTGAGATATATTTATAGTGTATTAATTTAACGACCTTGAGGATTATAGGACGTAAAGATTGACGTAGAACAGAAGATTGTCTTGATTGGTGACTCGGACCGTCGTGGTCGTTATCGTCGTCAAGGCATGGGTTTACATGACTTGGAGAGCTAAACCGGTTTTCTTGAACCGGACTAGTTTCGTGTCGGTTTGCGCTCGGTGTTTTCGGAAAGCTAGATTCTTGCTCATTAGGAGGCATCATCTAGAGAAGGAAAGAGAGATAGAAAAAGAGAGAGACGAAGAGAGAGATTTGGTGTGTTGTTTTGATAAGTTCACATGTTATGCGATGTGTATATAAAGGAAAGAAGTGGGAACTCTCTTTATAAGATATGTCATTTAACATCCAAAAAAAAGAATTATTGATATCGAGAAAAAAACTAATACCGTTTTATGAAAAACAAGCAAAATACACGGTAAACAAAAATTCAGTTTATAATATAGTTACAATAACCACAAATAATCAATGTCTTCATTGCCCTGATTACAACAATAAAAAATATGTGTCCTTTTGTATATACAAAAAGAAATATATGTTCTCCTTAAACTTATGAATTTGGAGTGGTCGTCGCACTACCAACCCCTATACTTAAACCTGCATTTCATAAGATGAACTAAATTGATAAGTGACAAGTATTTAATACATTACATAGGTTGTTATGTCCTATCTGAATTTACTCCCCACAGTAAAAATATGAATTTTTTTTTCTAATTAAATATTTAATTTAAACGTTGTATACTTGTATAGCTAACTATTTTGTCTTGTAAAAAATGTGCTATATCAGTTTATACTATCCCCGTTGGCCGTTTATAGAACGCATGCCAATTTCAACATGTAACGTACTAGGTTATATGTCGTGGTCTTGTTACATATGTTTTACTATAACTGTTGTTTTAAAAAAAATTCCACATGACAACCATTAATGAAAAAAATAACAGTTATTTTTACAGAAATTTTGTACAGGACAAGATATTAAAAACAACTGTTAGACAAAGTATAGACAAAGTCTTCTTTCTCTTGAACACGTAGCATGTTTATGGCGTCATGGCATGGAAAAAACATAAAGTCTTTTTTTGAGAGTGACAAAAGCAAAGCGTTTTACGTTGTTTCTGGTCCATACTTTACATACTATGAGTCTTTGATAATTTAAATTTTAATTAACATGGGCACAAATGCACCAATAATTATTAGCAGCATTTCTACCTTTTTAATTGACGCTGAATATTTTTTATTTGTGTGATTCGTTGAATTAAATGAAGAAACGTAGCCAGAAAAGAGAAAAAGAAATTAACATTATTGTTACAAGAGTGGTTGGATTTGACACCAAAAGAGAAAGCTAAGAACATTACAGAACAAAGTTATATATGCTTCATTGCGACACATTTATTCTACAGATTCTATTCAAAGATCAGCCTAACCAATACAGCTGTATATACACACCACCATCCATCCCATATGAGCAATTTGTTTTTTTCTTTCTAGAATTAATATTTTTGTTGCAGATATTAATAAGGGGATAATATGAATTTACTAAAAACAGTGAAAATTATTTGACCATATATGTTAACATTATCCTTGACCCCTAAAAATATATATTACCAAGTCCTTATTTTGGATGGAGCTAGCTTGAGAGAGCTAGGTGTTGCCCCAAAAGCTATTAAAACGAACTTTTAATCTGATTCAGTTAAGTATTTATATATTTTCGTAGGAAAAAAAAAATAGTATTATTCATCCAAATTGGAATGAAAGAGATCATATGAAAACTATATATAATGTACTAAATATAAACACCATCATCAATTGTCAATAATCATAATCAAAGTTCGTATAGGTAATGCATATTCTCTTGGAAATACTAATGGCTCCACTGAGCTCATATGTTCAATTAAATACTGATTTTCTTTCTTGAGGGATTTTCAGAACATTTTAATTTTCTGAAATCGATTTTTGTTTGTGTTGTGTGTGATTAATAGGTGCTCTCTTTCGAACGTGGCACTTGCTAGTTCGATGCTACCGATTTTGGGTAAGATTGTGTCTTCTCTTTCTTAAAAAGATAGTCTTCGTTGAATCATAATGTGCTCCAAACATTTAGGTCTTTTTCCCTAAAAAGAATCAGCTTAATAAAAAACATTTTATGAGATTTACAAAAAAAAATAAAAAATCTTTTATCACGAAGTCTATTTGTTTAGGTGTCCGACGAATAACGATAAACATTACAAAAGAAGAAGAGGCGATTAAGATATTAATCGAATCGTCATAATATAAAATTTCCCCAAATTCTTTTCTATTTTATAGCTTTATGCCGAACCAAATCCTAAACACTAATCATTTACTAAGTGACTTTGTAATTCTAATTCAGCTTTAATGATGATACGTTTCAGTTGCTTTTCCTTATCTTTATTATTATCACATTGAAGAAAAATAAAGAAGAGTACATGACATTTAAAGATATTAACAAGCAATAGAATACTATTGTAATAAAAAACAATGCTAAATGTGAGTTGGTTGAAGATATTGTATATAGTATTTATATAGTTAATTATCTTCCACTTTCTCAATCCTAATGTGTAATCGTGTTGCTAGATATAAAGTATTTGTCACGATGGAGAAGTTATTGAATTCAGAAATTGATATAGAAAGATATAAGTGATGGTTATACGGGGTGTTAAAATGGGTTAAAATTTATGGGTCAATTTAATTCAATTCAACCCATGAATTTTAATGAGTTGAAATTTTTAACTCAAATGAGTTAATGGGTCAAATGAGTTGATGAGTCAATTGGTTTGAGGAGTAAAATGAGTTGGGTTGTAATGGTTAATGGTTTCAATAGTTTACCCAATTAACCCATCAAGTGTTGTAAAATTGAATTAAACCCGTGATTTTTCTGTCAAAAACGTAAACCCGTGATTTTCCCGCCAAAAACGTAAACCCGAGATTTTTCCACCAAAAACGTAAATCCATAATTTTCCCGTCAAAAACGTAAACCCGTAATTTTCCCGCTAAACCCGTGATTTTCCCGCTAAAAACGTAAATCCGTGATTTTCCCGCAAAAAACGTAAACCCGTGATTTTCCCGCCAAAAATGTAAACCAATAATTTTCTCGCCAAAAACGTAAATCTGTAATTTTCCCGCCAAAAACGTAAACCTATAATTTTCTGCCAAAAACGTAAACCCGTGATTTTCTCGCCAAAAACGTAAATCCATAAAAAGTGGAATCCGATATCCTAAGTTTGATGATAATGAATTAATAATGATAATTATTTATTATTATTTTATACTAATTATTAATTAAATTATTACTTAAATGGGTTAACCCATTTAACAACTCAACCCATCAAATTAAATGAGTTATGGGTTGATCCAACCTATTTAACAAAATGAGTTGGGTCAACCCATAACTCATTTAACCGTAAACTCATTTGATTATGAGTTGAGTTGAGTTGGGTTACCAATTTTGACACCGCTAGTTATACGATAGAAGATAACTAAAGACACTTTAATAATCTCTTAAAAGAGTTTATCTTATGAAAGTCTTAATTATGCATCTTCAACATGAAGCATGTAAGCTTGTTGCTATGCCTACGAGAAGCCATTTCAAACTAAAAGCAGCTACTGGGAAAGAAGGTCTAGATTAGTTGATTTAATGAAGAATGTTCCTTATTAAATTGTTGTGGAGAGTATTTTATACTTCGGAATTGGAACAAGGCTAGATTTTGCATATCTTGTTATAGTCTAATTAGCATTCTTGAGCAAACATGTTTACAAAACATTGTCAAGCAGCCATGCAGTCAAATGAGTGGGTCACATTAAATACATCAAGGGAACAATGATGAATTACATACATTGGGGAAATATTGCGAGTAAGATCATTCAATGTCTAGTTTTCACTGTTAGTAACATAATTAGTTGGATCGGTTTCATATGTAAAGTTGTGCTTCTGTTAACTACATAAGCAAAATGCATGGGGTGTTATTGGATGGCTTTGTTTTTTTTTGTGCACCTCTGAATTATATTTAACTCAATCAAAGTTTCGAGCATACAATCGGAGAGAACTCTTAGCTAAGGAATCCGCCACAACATTGGTTTCCCTTCTAATAGAACGACAAACAAATAACTCAAACGATAAACATAATCTTGACATTCAATTAACATATAGACTTTTGACACATGAGTTTTCTATGGCCAAGTATTAGTTTTTGATAAAATTCCAAGAAAAGCTGATCTTTACGTGTCGGATCTTTGACTTACAAATAATTAATTAGTTGTCAAAGACAAAGAGCATAAAATGAAAAATTCGCACTAAGACAAATTATTCATCACGAAGGACGAACCTGTAAATTAATATGCCAACCATTCTGCTTATTTTCTTATATAAATGTCAATATCAAAGTCACCAAATAATATCAGTTTCTTTTCTTAAATCTTAATATAAAGTGACGAACTACTGAATGGTTATTAACAAAAAAAAATAAAAAAAAAATTAGAATTGCTGAATTTATCAAATCTAAAAACATTTCATGAGCATATTTCTCTTATTAACAGCATGTAATAAACGGATTTATATATGGATGCTTACAATGCCAACAAACTAGTATAAATTATGGTCCATTTAAGTGGTCAATTATAAAAAGCTACTCTTATGTGAAATAATAGTTGAGGGGAAAAGAAGATAAATGATGCTGATTTTTCTTTTTAAAAAGTAATTTCTTTAATGTGCAATAAATTTTTTTTATTCAAATTGTGAATACAAGGTTGAAAGTTTTATGAGCTTATATTTCAATCGGACCAGACAAAATGAGCACATAAAGTTGTAACTAATAGTGTTGTCAAAACAATATATAAGTTGTTACCTTTTTGCATGCTCTATAAAAGACCATGCATTATTAAGGTTAAGAACTTTTGCATGTTCCTCAAAGCAATGACTCCAAAAGCTCGAGATAGGTACTGGATATATCTGTAAAGCTCATCATATTTATTCATCAACATTTAAAACAAATAGACCGTATGAAAAAAAAAAAAAAAAAAAAAAA
>Ga0041059_1000731_pt1 | contig 25596 bp, 36 predicted proteins | sample AraColnosormetaG_FD_56232 | JGI IMG/M metagenome (GOLD analysis project Ga0041059, IMG submission 56232) | Arabidopsis roots microbial communities from North Carolina, USA - Col MF nosort | ecosystem: Host-associated > Plants > Roots > Unclassified | place: USA: North Carolina | collected... | reverse complement strand
TTTTTTTTTTTTTTTTTTGTCAATTATAACCGAGGTTCTTTTCATTTTTCTCTCAATATTCAATCTTACAAGTTTAAATCAGTTATTGATAAAAGGAATTTTGGATTAAAAGATGAAAATTGTTATATTGCCTTTGAGGACTTATAAGAAATTTCATACATATAAATGTGAAATCATAGACATGTATATGTATCAAATTTATGTTTTTTTTAAAAAATAAAATAAATAGCAAATAACGGTATTTAACGGTATTTAGAGGGAAATAAATAACGGTATTTTTTTGAAACATTGTTACATTTAAAACAAATAACGGTATTTCGCCCGAAACGTTATCTTATGTTAAACAAATTTATGATCAATAATCTAGAGAAGTATGATCTCATGCCTTTTTCTACATAGATTAATAAATACACACATACATAAAATTACATATTAACAATTTTTCTATAAAATTCAACATATATATACGATATAAAGAGAAACACGTATAAATTGAAAACATAGACTCTTCATAATTGTTTGTCCTTATTTAAATCTTAATCATTTTTGCATTTTTCAGGTTATAAACAAGCACAATGGCCATTTAGAGACTTGCATAATATCCCATTATTCATACCAATTGGAAGACGGGATGCTTGCTTCTTGGATCCAATCACTGACTAGTATGAAACACACCAAAAATCTTATCCTTGCAAATTTTAATGGTCGCTTCGCACCAACAGGTGAAGACAATGTGCTCAAGCTGTCCACAGAGACATTCAACCATCCAAGCCTAAGAACACTCTCGCTATATCAATACATATTACAAGATGCACAAGCTTTTAACAATTGTAAAAATCTCAAGTACCTTGACCTGTTTCAAATCTTTGCTGAGGTTGATGTTTTCAACGAAGTCATCTCGTCTTGCCCCTCCCTCGAGGTTCTTATCCTACAAATCATTTTCTTCAACCCCAGTGGTCATTTGAAGATTGATCATAAAACGTTAAGGATCTTGTCCATGTCATGCAACCAAATTGATAGCATTGAAGTGCGTGCAGCTCGTCTTGATATTCTCTCCATAGAATATATCCCATGTGAGAGTGATAACGTCGTTCTCGAAATTCCTAGACTCCAGTTTGGTAGAAACTATTGGGTAGCAGGAAGACTCTTGCCTCATACTAGCATCAACATCTCATGTCCCCCTCAGGTACAAGAAATTACACTTAAGGATATAAACATTTATATTTAGTTTGACATGTTTGTTAATTGTGTATTTAAATATAGAAGCAAGAAAGCAACGGGATGGTGAAGTGGGATACCAACTATGCAACATCACCTGCATCTTTATCTGTGAGTTTAGATTTGAAGAATCCTCGAGAAGTAGAAGTGCTAAGGAAAATCTTAGCTGTGTGGACTGAAAAAATGATAGAAGTTGAAATATCATTTAAGGTATATGTTCATTTCATGTTCCATTTTAATTGGATGCTTTGATCTTTGATCTCTTTAAAATCACTTTTGTTATAATATTGATTGAGATTTGATACAATACTTTAATTTGTTGTGAATGTAGAATAACAATCCTCTTGGGGAAGAAGGCAATTCTTCTGACGGTGGAGCACAAAACAATTTATGGGAGAAGGCAGAACCGTTTCCCAATGCTGACTTTCGTGTGGATACTATATGGATGCACAATTTCAAGGGTTCAAATAAAGAACAATTTGCACTAGCGTCGCGTTTCGTGATGCAAAAGACAGTAATGAAGAAGATGATGATTAAGACATCATTTGATGAAAAGAAGAAGAAAGAGATAGAAGCGGCAGTTGCCAAGCTAAAGGAACTTCCAAAAGGTAACGAGGAGCTTAGTATCGAATGCTTCTAATGAGATTTGGTTTGAATCTATCTGTAAGGACTAAGAAGTTAGCCTTTAATCATTTGTGTGAAGATTATATATGGTCTCAACTTTCAAGTATTTAATGTTTTCGGTGTTTGTTTCATGTTGTAATATCTGGGATTTAGTTTGTCCTCAAAGTCATGCCTAAGGTATAGACATCTTTATATATATAATTGTTGATTTTGTAACTTTACTTTTGTTGTTCTGGCACATTTTGGAGTATAGTTCGTAGGATTTATTTTTAGTCTAAGAAAGTGACGAAGAACACCACATCATTGTTTAAAAATTTTCTTTCAAATATTTATTTAACGTACTAACTTAATATTTTGCATGTACGAATATAATCTTTAGAAATTAATACTCGATAACTTAATACCTCGATAAACCAACATTTATTTGGTTCAAATTAGTTCTTTAGGTTAATTAGTATATAGATAAATGAAGGGAATCATTTTTATAAATTAATAAATATCATAATCACGTCATTATTAATTTAGAGATGATTTATTTATAAAAATATTTAAGCATTACCACTACACATTGTTTTTTCTTTTCTTTGTGAACCAGCCATTGACACATTGTTAAAAGTAGATATGCTTCAAAAGGAAAACAATATTAATAAAATGATATAAATTAGAAAAAATAAAATATGGTTTGGTAAATATAATAATAAAAAGGAAAGCATTAATGTTTCCTTCATTTGTTGACTGAAAGAGAAGAATAAACTTAAATTGTTCAAACGAAAATTAAGAAGGAAATTTTATGAATTAGAGTTTTAATTTCAACAACAACCACACATTTTTTTTGTGTCTCCTAGTCACTTATCAACAGAAAACATATAAGCGATCCATTCTCTTACATGTAGAGAATCTGAAATCAGAAAAGCTGTTATTATATTCATTTTTCTTTTTATTCGTGTCTCTCTTCTTCACTAAAGAATATATAAGATCTTAAGTCCACGAAAGAAACTGTAATGATTTGTGTTCTATTCTATCAAAAACGATGGAATGATTTGAAAAGAGAAATCTCATCTCTCATCGCATGAATCACAAAGCCCACAAGGTCAGTTTTGTTTATCTCAACAATTTTCCCTTAGTGCTTTTTAGATAAATTACACGACTAGATCTTTTAACACGTTGTCTAAATTACACTTCATTTGTTGAAGGATCGCAAAGCCCAGGAGCCTTTCGTTAGATACTACTCATCATGTCACCAGATCTATGGCCAAGGTCAGTTTTGTTTATCTCAACATATTTTCTGTTAGTGCTTTTTGGATAAAGAATTTACACGAATAGATCTATAATATTTTAACTAACATGATGATCTATTACAAAACCCTAAGATAGCGTATCCATATTTATTGAAATTATCTTGTTTGTTGATTGAAATGCAATTTCTAGATTTTTATACATCACAAATTCACAACAACAAGAAAAATATGCTCTTATAATAATTTCAAACCTTGCTCATAAAATATAAAATCTACTATTTTCTTGCGAAATACCGTTAAGTCTAACGGTAGATTTTGAAACTGATAGATTTAAAAGATTGAATTTTTTTTTGTTAACTATTGTAGTGGATAAAAGATCTAGAAGATATGACCTCTTGCCACTTAGATTAAATACCTGCATACATAAAGGTACACCAACTTATGATCTATCTTAAATAGAATTTGTTGGATTACAATTTGGTATGCTTCTCAAAAAAGGACAATCCTAACTTGACTTGTATAGTATACAAATCCATATAACTTTACTGTAAAATCCCAATCATAATTTAGCAGACACTAATATATTAATTTGAATCTGCTACTGACTTGGCGAAAAGATAGAACTAGAGAAGCAAATGTCGAAGGATTTTCAACACCTTTACTTCCTTGGGATGAAACTTCATTTGTGGAAGAGATTTACTTTTCCCAGGTTAAAGACGCGATCATGTTTCTCAGACTGATTAGTAAAATGCACCGGATTGTGACATTGATGGTTGAGATTTCCGCATGCCATTTATTTTGATTCCTTTTTTTTATTCGCTTGAATCATCTGAATATTTGAAAATATTGCTACACTTATGGACACACGTTTCTCTTTCACATATCTTTGCAAGAAAAGATGCCAAAATAGGCTTTCTAGAGGCAACATCTTTGGACGTAGATGGTACTCTTACAGATGGTGATCGTGAAAACAAACGGAGGAGTTTGTTTGTTGTACTCGGTCTAGTTCAAACCAAAACATCTTTGCAAATATGTATGGTTTGAGCTAGACCGATGTCAACAAACAAGCTGCTTCGTTTGTATTCACCATCAACATCTTTAAGAAACGCTGCACCACTCCTCTGGAAATACTATTTCGACATCTTCTCTTAATCTCTTTCATAGATAGGTGAAGGGGCAACATGTGTTGATAAGTGTGGGGGCAATGTTTAGATGATTTAAGCGAAAACAAAGAAAATGAAGCAAAAAAAAGTGGCACGAGGTTCAAGATTAGTTGGAAGAACTAGATTGATGGGAAACAACTTTCATTGTTGTAGATGAGCAAAAATGTCACGATCCAAGGCATCTTACTCGTCAGTTTACACGCATATTCTCGTCCTTCATCAGGACCTTCTCTGAGTATACGCAAGCATATGTAATTCAGTGCGGTGCAGAACATAAAGCTCTTGCCTTCAACATGTAACCCCCATCCACCATCATCGTTCTGCAAATTAAGGGAGAAAAACAGAACTCATGTGAGGATCTTCTCTGGTCAAGCTTCTTCTTTAAAATCTGCTGCAAGAATACAAGGTGACGATAGATATATCGAAGAATCTCTTCACGATGCTCAGCATCAAATATCTCCTCGAGATGTCCTATGAATCTGTGATATACAGAAAAAAAATACATGCAGGAAAATTCTCTCCGTTTCATTGATTCCTCTTCATTATCCCTTCAATTTCTTATAATTTCTCGCGCAATAGAAACCTAAATCTCTAATTCTAACCCTAAGAGTATTCGCCGATAGACGTAAAGTAAGAATCGAAAGGAAAACGAAGAAGAAACATACCAATGGAGGAAGGAAGAAGAGAGGTCCAGTGATTTCTCCAGGCCAGTGACCATCGGAGGCCTGCAAAGTCGAGAAGAAAGAAACTCCTCTCCGTAACGCATCCGTCGCGTTTCATGAGTTGTGCTTTCGCCGTCTTCAACCTTCACCGGCGGGATCACTTGCTCCACTTTTGCCTCCAATTCAAAAACTGTGCCTACAGTCAAATCAACTGAGATCAAAATAAAAACATTCTTCGCGTTGAAAAGGAAAAAAAGAAGAAAAAAAGAAAAAAAGGGAAAGGAATAAAAACATGGTGTGAGTAATTGCACATGGCCCATTAACTTTTACGGCCCGAAATTAAAAAGCTTCATTTGAATAATTGTTTTTTCTTTACATTACGAAGAATTCCTTAAAATTATTAAATAATACATTTTTTTTTTTTCCCCTTAAAAATTAAAATGATACATTATTACCCTAAAAGATGCCAATCAAAAAATAAAGAGAGCTTTTCGTTCATGTACCAATCAAAGGTGGTGTCAAATAATTGATGATAGTTGCCGACAAAAATAAAAAAATAATTGATGATAGTCAAAGACATTACTGTTTATGAAGAAGGCTTTTCTAAAAAGCTTTTTAATTATTGCTGAAATAAAAATTTAATCTCAACTATTAAAAAAATGCGTCTTTTACGAGTGCTAATTTATATTTAAACACCGAAAATTTTCAAAAAATCTATTTGAATTTTTGATATAGTACATAGTTATAAGTTAATATAAATATTAGTCAATGCTAATGATTACTGAGTCATATGACTCATGAATATTAACGTGACATATTTTTTAACTAAATCGATGCCGTTTAGTTATTTTGAATTTAATTTTCTTTTTTAAAATTAGCAAAAATTGAATTCAAAATAGCAAAATAACGTTGGTTTAGTTGAAGAATATACCACGTCAATACACATGTATCATTTGACTCAACAATCGTTAGAATTGACTAACATTTGTTAACGTTAACTCATAATTACGCAATACGTCAACAGTTTAGGTAGGTTTTTTGAAAATTTTACATGTTTAGGTATAAATCAACATTTCTCGTTTATACCGATTGAAAAACACATTCTCTAAATAGTCGAGATTGAAAAAAATATTTTCCCCCATTTTCTATAATGCTATAATTTATTCTAAACAGTAGACAAACTCGTCTTTGATGCATACCAATAATATAAAATATCGAGGAGACACATTAGTGGATCCTTCAAGGACGAGTTGGTCGATTTGAGATAAGGAAGACAATATTTATTGACCCTCTTTGGCTTTCAATTTTGTTTGCTAATGGTTAGGGTTTATTATTATTTTTGGTTTAATATGATGCAAGTTTAAATAGGTAACTCGGTTTGGTTTATTTTATTTCGTTGGTTTCGACTATCACATCGATCTATAATGTCAAATTTACAATCAAATTCTTTTAAAACTTTTTTTTTTTTATAACTTATTTTAGTTTTATAAGGAATATACGGATTTCTCAAACAAACAAGAAAAGGTGTTATTTGAACACTTGGAAAGAATTCAAATTTTTTTTATAGTAGTTTTCCCGTTAAAAGTTCACATAAAAATATATCATCAATGTAAGACGATATTCAGGGAAATTGAAGATATTGGGTGCCTGACATGTGACAATATATGACAGCTTCTGTCGGTCCTGTTTCTTGTTTGTCACATGCGATTGCTTGGGGATTGTGATTTATAACCACACAACTTATGGTACTTTGATATATGTAAATGGCGACGATGATTTTTTTTCTGTTGATGATTGACGTATTATTGTGAATCTTGTTTTCTTTTATATGTTTCGTCTATCTCTTACAAAATTTGTTGATTTCCAACTTTTCATCATTTTAGTTTTTGACAATTATATATGTGTAAGAGGATTGGTGAATCATCAGTGATTTTCTTACTTTTCATATGCTTTCCAACTCTTCATCATCATAAATTTTTAATATTCACACTCCCTAGACTGGTCACAGCCAAAAGATCTCAAAAATCTGACCCGGACAAGTATACTAATAAAAGGAAAAAATATTGGGAGATATAGTGTCATGCATGGTGTGCAAGAGAAAAAACTATTAATTAATGTAGCTTATTAATCTAGAACTTGCTATATACTAGAACAATTAAAACGTGACTGAAAATTTAGTACTTAATCTCTACAACACTATAACATCCACATATATTAATTTCTTCAATTAACCTTGATAAGAGTTAAAAAAGTAAAAAACATCGAGAAGAGTTGTAGCTGTGGTCAACACTTGAGAGGCAGCACGATGAGCTCCATATGGAACGTTGCAATGTTGATGGTAGCTTTGGTGGTTGTGAGGATCAGCCACTGGCTTTACCGATGGTCAAACCCTAAGTGCCCTGGCAAGTTACCACCTGGATCGATGGGTTTTCCAATCATTGGAGAGACTCTCGATTTCTTTAAGCCTTGTGGAGTCGAAGGTATCCCAACCTTTGTTAAGAAGAGGATGATAAGGTTAGATTTCAATAATATGTAACGTACGGGAAGAGATTTTGTATATATATGGTAAGTTTTGTGTTTGTATGAATCTTTCTAGGTATGGGCCGTTGTTTCGAACAAACATTTTTGGTTCCAAAACCGTGGTTTCGACAGATCCGGATGTGATCCACCAGATTTTCCGGCAAGAGAACACGTCTTTTGAGCTAGGCTATCCAGACATATTTGTGAAAGTATTTGGAAAAGATAATTTGTTCTTGAAGGAAGTGTTCATCCACAAGTACCTCCAAAAAATCACTATGCAAATTCTTGGCTCCGAGGGTTTGAAGCAAACAATGTTAGGAAACATGGACAAAGCAACCCGCGACCATATTAGGTCCATTGCTAGCCAGGGGAGCTTCAATGTTCGTAAAGAAGTTGAAAACGTAAGTTTACACATCTTCATTTTTGTCTTTACCAATTTCAGCTCGTACCAAGAAAATCTTCCTTAATATTGCAGTTGGTAGTAGCGTACATGACACCAAAGCTGATAAGTAACCTTAAACCAGAGACGCAATCAAAGCTTATAGATAATCTCAACGCCTTCAATCTTGATTGGTTTAAGTCCTTCTTAAGACTCTCTACTTGGAAAGCTGTCACCAAAGCCCTCAAGGTGACTTAAAACATTTCCTTTTTAGTTTTTTGGAACTTTTTATATTTAGTAATAATAAGTAGCACATGTTTTCTCAACTAATTGCTTGTTGTATTCAGTCACGCGAAGAAGCTATCCAGGTGATGAAAGACGTTCTCATGATGAGAAAAGAGACGCGAGAGAAGCAAGAAGACTTCCTTAACACGCTTCTAGAAGAACTGGAGAAAGACGGTAGCTTTTTCGACCAAGGATCGGCTATAAATCTCATCTTCCTTCTGGCGTTTGCCTTGAGAGAAGGTACCTCTAGTTGTACTGCTTTGGCCGTGAAGTTCATATCCAAAGACCCGAAAGTGCTTGCAGAGCTCAAGGTAATATATAAAGAAACATGTATATATGGCTATCGTCTTTAAGAACAAGTGTGGATGGATTTGATAGAGTCATATATATTGTGGCACAGCGTGAGCATAAGGCAATTGTAGACAACAGAAAAGATAAGGAAGCTGGAGTTAGCTGGGAAGAATATAGACACAACATGACTTTCACCAACATGGTAGATTAAATACCCCCATCTATATATATACATATTTGTATGAGATATTTACAAGTGGAAGATATGACATTAATCTATAGGTTAGCAATGAGGTGCTTCGCCTAGCAAACACGACCCCTTTGTTGTTTCGAAAGGCGGTGCAAGATGTTGAGATCAAAGGCAAGTACTACTTGGAAGTTATACATGTATGTATAAAAATATTCTCTGAATCACTAGAAGAAACTTTAATCCTGGGCAGGATATACAATTCCGGCTGGTTGGATTGTGGCGGTTGCACCTTCAGCGGTTCATTTTGATCCTGCAATCTATGAGAACCCATTTGAGTTTAATCCATGGAGATGGGAGGTCTTAGTGATACACTTACTATAATTTTCAGCTGCTCTATTTTTTCTCTTTCTCCATCATCCTTTGTAAACCTATAGATGGGATTTGGTTGGTTGTGGCAGGGGAAAGAAATGATTTGGGGATCTAAAACGTTCATGGCGTTTGGATATGGAGTTAGACTTTGTGTAGGTGCAGAGTTTTCACGGCTTCAAATGGCAATCTTCCTCCATCATCTTGTGGCATATTACGATTTCTCAATGGTCCAAGACTCCGAGATCATTCGTTCACCATTCCATCAATACACCAAGGATCTGCTTATAAACATCTCTCAGTCTCCTACCAAGTGAACCATGCATGCAGTTTCCAAATCTTAATAATCAGATCATTATATGCAATAATCTCATTTCCTGCTTCCGCAAAATCTCTGGAGTCTTTTTATATGTAATATGCGATCTCTATAATTTTTAAAAAGTATCTATCTTGTCAAATGAGTTAAACTTTGTTTATATATGTCTTGAATCTGATCACATGCATGGGTTCCTAATTCTATGTACTCTTTGCGGCTGTTTCTGTACTGATGACTTAAAAGTCACTCCAATGATTCATATTTTTTTTTGTACTAATTGCTCCGTTAGTTCTATACTCCCAACTACATCACGTACATAGATGAAGGAATTTAATCTGAAATAATAATAAATGAATAAATAAATAAATATTGTGAAATAAGTCGAAAAATATGGATGAAGAAGCCATATCAATTGGTAATTTATACTTTTGCTGTCAAAAATAAAATAAAACTGGTAATATTTTTTTTCCGCTAAATTTATGAGTTATTGCAAATCGCATTAATGGACTAATTTATGGTCAAGTGCGCACATATACCCAAACGTTTTGAAAACAATAAAAACATTACTCCATATAGATTTACGTTTGGACATAGGGATTTGATGGATTTAGTCACTATTTATTACTTTATTTGATGGATTTAGTCACTATTTATTACTTTATTTGATGGATTTAAATAACTTTTATTATTATTATATATGACTTTTTTTAGGAAAGAGAATATTTAATTTATTATAAATTTTGTTAGATGTTAATTTTAAAATTTAATGAAAATAAGTAGAAAAATAGACAAAAATTATGTCTAGCTTAATGTTATGCCTTTCCGATATGATGAAAACAAAGTATGTCCCATAGATATTTGTTTAAGATTTTTTTTTTTTTAATCATAATACCATAATGAAATCTAATGAAAGTTTGAGAGAAAAGGCACATGTCACAAAGAAAAGGCACTTCTATTAGTTTAATTGAATTTTATTTTATTTATTATATAAGATTTAATGTTATCTCTTTCAAAAAAAGAATGATAGAAGCAAAAATGTATCTCCTTGATAGTTTCAAGATATTTTTTTAATATATAATAAAATTTAATAGAAGTTTGAGAGGAAAGACACATATTAGAAGAGGGATGCTAGGTGTCATCTTTCTCAGTGTGAGCTTGCGTTCAGAAACCTTACACAATATGATGGCATTATTTATACGTGCTCCAATGTTTTACATGCATGTTCTTGTTGACTTTCTAAAAGGTTTGATACAAAATGTGGAGGCTGAAGATCGGGGCTAAGGGCGGAGATGAGACTCACTTATTCACCACCAACAACTACACCGGAAGGCAGACTTGGGAGTTTGATGCCGATGCATGCTCTCCAGAGGAACTCGCTGAGGTCGATGAAGCTCGTCAGAATTTCTCCATAAACCGATCACGTTTCAAGATCAGTGCTGATCTCCTTTGGCGAATGCAGGTAAGCTTTAATTTTAACATGCATGATGATAATGAGAAAGTTCGGGACTTGATCTCTTGGGAGACACTACCATGTTAGTTAGTTGCAGCAGTAAAACTTGCATTTGGTTGAATATAAGTTTGTGTGTTTGGATGGATTTTAATAGTTCCTGAGGGAGAAGAAGTTCGAGCAGAAGATTCCGAGAGTGGAGATAGGAGATGCGGAAAATATAACGTACAAAGACGCAAAGACGGCACTGAGAAGAGGGATACTCTATTTCAAGGCATTGCAAGCTGAGGATGGACATTGGCCTGCTGAAAACTCTGGTTGCTTGTTCTTCGAAGCTCCCTTTGTGAGCTATTCTTCACTCTCTCTACTAATACTATACTATTCTTTTGTTTTCTATTCATTAAATATATATGTAAAGTGTAATGATATGGTACTTTTAGGTCATATGCTTGTACATCACTGGACATTTGGAGAAAATCTTGACTTTGGAACATCGCAAAGAACTATTGCGTTACATGTACAACCATCAGGTGAACTTATTATGTAACACATTTGATCACATATAGCTTCTTTTTAGTGATAAGCCCCTCTCTGATCTTTACTATGATAGTTTTCTGACGTTAACTACGAGGATAATTATTTTGGTTTATAGAACGAAGATGGTGGGTGGGGAATACACGTGGAAGGCCAAAGCGCTATGTTCTGCACAGTCATCAACTACATTTGCCTACGGATTCTGGGAGTAGAAGCAGATCTTGATGATATTAAAGGAAGTGGTTGTGCAAGGGCTCGTAAGTGGATCCTCGATCACGGTGGTGCTACTTATACGCCCTTGATCGGAAAAGCTTGGTTATCGGTATTATGCATGGCGGAATACTTATTTTATTGAAAAAAAAATAGTCTTATTATTTTCGAGGAGTTTTTTTTTTCAGTTGTATCATGGATTGTTTTGTGCCAATCAGATTCTTGGAGTGTATGATTGGTCAGGTTGCAAACCAATACCGCCTGAGGTGTGGATGCTCCCTACTTTTTCGCCCTTCAACGGAGGTTCCACTTCCACATTCTATTCTATAAATTGTTATGGTTTTGTTATATTTGCTTACTGGAGTATATATATGATCGGTCCAAGCATGTCTCTAATCAACATGTTTGTTAACAGGTACTCTATGGATTTATTTCCGGGACATTTTTATGGGAGTGTCATACTTGTATGGTAAGAAATTTGTAGCTACACCAACACCTCTCATTTTACAGCTTCGGGAAGAGCTTTATCCTCAACCTTATGACAAAATCTTATGGAGTCAAGCTCGCAATCAGTGCGCAAAGGTAAAAAGTTGAAAAGTACATGAGACCAATGAAGTATCACATAATAATAATAATAAATGACATGATGCAGGAAGATCTCTACTATCCACAGTCATTTTTACAAGAAATGTTTTGGAAATGTGTTCATATATTGTCAGAGAATATCCTGAATCGATGGCCTTGCAACAAGCTTATCAGGCAAAAAGCTCTTCGAACCACAATGGAACTTCTTCATTATCAAGATGAAGCCAGCCGTTACTTTACCGGTGGATGTGTGCCTAAGGTAAAATTTCCTCAATATACCGTATTAGTACAAATCATAACTAGTACTATAACACTGTTCTTTGATTTTTGATATATAGCCGTTTCATATGCTTGCTTGTTGGGTAGAAGACCCCGACGGTGATTATTTTAAGAAACATCTTGCTCGAGTCCCGGATTACATATGGATTGGGGAGGATGGTCTGAAAATCCAAGTTAGTCATAAACTAAAGAGTATATATATTTTTTACTCTGTTTTGAAAATGTTGAGTTTTTAAATTAGAGAATGTCATTTGGTGCAGTCTTTTGGTAGCCAACTGTGGGATACAGCATTCTCACTTCAAGTCATGTTAGCTTATCAAGATGTTGATGACGATGATGATGAGATTAGATCAACGTTAATCAAAGGATACAGTTTCTTGAATAAATCTCAGCTTACACAAAATCCTCCTGGTGACCATAGAAAAATGTTGAAAGACATTGCGAAAGGAGGATGGACATTTTCGGACCAAGACCAAGGATGGCCTGTTTCGGATTGTACTGCTGAGAGTTTAGAGGTTCTGACTCCAATGGTTATTAGTTTTTTAATTAAAGTACCCTTTTACCATCAATCAACTAACATTTGAGGATTAAACGCGGTTTACACTTGGCTGGCCAGTGTTGCCTTGTCTTTGGAAGCATGCCATCGGAGTTGATTGGCGAGAAAATGGATGTAGAGAGGCTCTATGATGCCGTTAATTTACTTCTCTATTTTCAGGTATTATAATTTTATAACCAAAACTCCACAACGGCTAGTGATTAGTGATATTAATTTGTTACAAAATTTTAACAGAGCAAAAATGGAGGTATAACAGTGTGGGAGGCAGCTCGTGGAAGAACATGGTTAGAGGTAGTTATTTTAATTTGTCTTACTAGTTTGTGTTTTTTAGTGTAATACTAATGGCTCAAAATAAATTTCAGTGGCTTAGTCCAGTGGAGTTTATGGAAGACACAATCGTCGAGCATGAGTACTATCTTTACCACATCAATTTTTTTGTTTTCTTTTCTTTTGAAAAATGAATGATTTATACTATGGAATATATGGAGCTTTGTTTAGGTATGTAGAATGTACGGGGTCAGCGATAGTGGCATTGGCTCGGTTCTTGAAGGAGTTTCCGGAGCACAGAAGGGAAGAGGTTGAAAAGTTTATCAAGAATGCTGTCAAATACATAGAAAGCTTTCAAATGCCCGATGGTTCGTGGTACGGAAACTGGGGTGTGTGTTTCATGTATGGAACCTTTTTCGCGGTAAGGGGTCTAGTGGCTGCAGGCAAGACGTACCAGAACTGTGAGCCGATTCGTAAAGCGGTTCAGTTCATTCTGGAGACACAAAACGTTGAAGGCGGTTGGGGTGAGAGTTATCTCTCTTGCCCCAACAAGAAATATACACTTCTAGAGGGAAACAGAACCAATGTGGTGAATACTGGACAAGCATTGATGGTTCTTATTATGGGTGGTCAGATGGAGAGAGACCCTTTGCCTGTTCATCGCGCAGCTAAAGTGTTGATCAATTCTCAGTTGGATAATGGCGATTTTCCGCAAGAGGTAATTGTCATTTTTCTTTCTCCAACTTGCGCTTCAATCTGATACAAGATAACTCTATATACCACAAAATGCAGGAAATAATGGGAGTGTTCAAGATGAACGTGATGGTCCATTATGCAACCTATAGAAACATTTTCACTCTTTGGGCACTCACATACTACACAAAGGCGCTGCGCGTGCCCCTCTGTTGAAGACTTCGCATCCAAAGCTTATTCTATGAAACACTCTTGCTACTGTAGTAATGACTTCAACACTTGTCATTTTCTGCTAATTGCTGATTATCAGTCAAAAGATCTTTCCAAAAATCGAAATCATGTGTTATTACTTTTGAAATAGGAGTTACAATCATTCCTCTTTTGTGTGTGTTTTACTGTACTATAAGTCTATAAGCATGTCTCAGTGTTTCCAACTTCTTTTGGAAAGCTAATCAATTCTTTCGAGGTTATACAACACCATATCTTCTAGAGCCGACCTGAAGCCACTTCGAGGTAGACACTGTAGATTCTTTATAGCGTCATCAGCTTTCTCCCTAGCCAATTCTTGTGCTCTCTTAATCCCCCCACCTTTTGTCACCGCTTCAATCGCTTCTTCCAGAGAACCCGCCTCACAAAACTCTGACTCAATGATCTCTCTTAGCCTTGGCTCCCTCTCCAGAGCGAAAATCACAGGTGCTGTTAAGTTACCTTTAGCCAAATCACTCCCTGCTGGCTTCCCGAGCTGCTCTGTCGACTGAGTGAAATCCAAAATATCATCAACTATCTGGAAAGAGAGACCGAGATTCTTCCCAAACTCGTACATTTGTTCTGTCACATCAGGCTCAACTCTGCTGAAAATGGCAGCTCCTTTGGTGCTCGCAGCCACTAAAGAGGCTGTCTTGTAGAAACTTTTGAGTAAGTACTCGTCGAGCTTGGTGTCGCAGTCAAATAAGCTGGACGCCTGCTTTATCTCTCCGCTTGCAAAGTCTTTGATCACCTGAAAACATGAAAAAAAGTTTGAGGCACAGCATTATTCAACGAAATGAGATTCATAGCTCAACCTCATAGAAAAACAATGTAAGAGTAACTAAGTACCTGACTGATGAGCTTAATAACTTCAAGATTCTCGAGATTTGCTAAGTACCATGACGCTTGAGCAAACATGAAATCTCCAGCTAGCACCGCTACTCTTGTGCCGAAAAGCTCATGAACTGTTTCCTTTCCTGCAATTATACACAGAGTTTAAACCAAACCAAACAATTTTATGACAAAAATAGATGAATCTCATAACTATTAACAAAACTCACCTCTTCGCATGTCACTCTCGTCTAACACATCGTCGTGTATCAAGCTTGCAGTGTGTATCATCTCGATGATCTCAGCCAAACGCCGGTGTTCTGTTGTTAGTTCCCTGCATCAAGACATCTGAATATGATCATTTTGTGATAAAAGATGGATACCCAACTGAATGAAAGGAATACCAACAAAATAAAGTAAAGTCTTTAGACTACTCACTTTAGGCCTGCTAATTCCGCCGTGGCATGTGATACAAGGAATACCAAACCCGGTCTCATTCTTTTACCACCAGCTCCGAAAATCTGCTCAGCCGCAGATATCAAAACCGGATTTTCCGCACCAACAATCTATAAAGAACCACTTTGTTAGATCCCCTAGTGAAACTTCAAACACAGGATAGACAAAGACAGTGCCAGAAAGAGTTTATAAGAAACACTAACCGATAAAAGATTGTCATTCAAAGTCTGCAGATCAACAGCTACTAGCTCAAACAGAGTCACCAACGAAATAGGCTGTTTTGACTCTTGTTTCAAATCAAAACTCACTGTTTGAGATTGACCAATACCTACAATTCTCATGAGGCAATAAGCATAAACTCCAGTGATTCTTAAAAATCTGTAACTATTGTAGAACAAGGTTCACGAACACTTAAAAACTAAATCAAATATCTAATCACATAAAACAAAAAGTTTAAGACTTTAAGTGAGAATCATACATACCATTGAGCAAAGAGATCTCCTTTGATTTCGTTGGCACCGCTTTGCAACTCCCCACCAGACCGCCATAGCTTCTATTGCTGCTAGTAAACTTACAAACAGTCTTCGCTAATGAAGGAAACTGACGACGGCCACAACCACATGCCATCATCATCGTACCTAAATCTATATTCCGACATGACGTCATCATTCTCACAAAACCCAGAATCCTTTTGGGCAACTAGGGATTATGAAGCTCTATAGAAAGTAACTGGAACTATGTAAAGATTCAAGCTTTAAAGCAAACGAAAAAGCTGACTCCTTTTCTTCCACGGGAAATTGGGTGTATGGAAAAATTACAACAAAAAAAGGTACAAAAATACAAAATCAAGTGGGTGATTAAGTATCAGCCGATCGAGTTTTTTTTCTATAGTTTGTTGGGTGGACGAGACAAGCCCACATGAGATCATTCGGGAGGCACGAAAGTGACGACTGTGTTTTTGTTCAATACCAAGGAGAAGAGGGAAACGATTGATTAGTCTACGCTTATCTAATCTTGAGGCTAAGATTTCACCACGTGTCATTTATCCAATGGTTTAACATACTAACATTCGAGTATATCGAAATACGTTACCTTTATAAAAAAAAAAAATCTTTAGAAATGCGTTAGTTTCTGACACCAAAGAAAAAAGAAAAGAAAACGTTACGTTGTTCTACATATTTCCAAATGTTCATGTGGTGAAGAATTCAATTTTAAAAGCTTAATTACGGTAAGTTCTATGTTTACGGTCAGTACGTAATAAGGGTCATTACTGAAAATGAGATGGAATAATTGTGATCAAATTTTGATAAGTGTTGGATACTTTCTTTTTTGCTTTTATGTTATCAAATTTGATTAATCAAAATCTGCGAACTTTGGAAATTTAAATTATAACTCATAAACATTGCAACAACAAGAAAACACATTCCTCTTCTGTTTGCTTGTAAGAAATATGGTTTTTTTTTTTCCTTTCTTGCTCATGTTTATTCATAGTAGCAGTTTCCATAGCCTACACATATAGAAAAAATGAAATTACCTTTAATATAATTAACCAGATACTTAAAGGTAAAAATGAAATTACCTTTAAAACCACTTCTCTCTATATATAGATAGAGAAGTGTTTTTCGATAGCATAATTAAAGAGAAAGAGCAAACTCACTCGGATTAGTTATGGTAATGAGTCCGGAGTTCTTGAAATTGCAGTTCCAATAGTTTCTTCCATTGGCTTGGTAATAAAGATTCATGGCGATAGATGCATGGTTGATGAGGTTACTAGGGGAGTAACATGGACATCCACTCAAAAGAACACGACAATCAACATGAGAACATGCGAAGTTTATGTTATCTTGAAGTGCTACTTGATCGGAAGAAGGTTTAGCCACACACCAAGTCTTGGTCTATAACAACAACTTAGAACAAAAACTCATTGAGTAAGAAAAAAAAATCAGATAGCAATTTGATAGTTGGTCTAAGCAAATACCTCTGCGTTGACGTTGATGAAGTTTCGTTCTGTTAAAAGGAAAGAACATGAGGATGATACTGTTAATTAGGATTATTAAATTAATTAAACTAGGATGGCTGATTAGTGGTAAACTGGTAATTTATATACCTGAGACAAGGTAGAGGAAGATGAGGAAGGAAAGGCAGATCCATGCTTTAGCCATTGTTTGATTTTTGTTTGAGTGAGAGAACTCTTCTACACTCTTTGGTGTATATAAATGATGAGCAAGTGAATCAATTTTATAAAATAAAACAATTTAAAAAGAAACAAAGATTTGTATTTCACTTTTTTTAGATATCTAATGCTAATTAATGTTTTTAGGATTTTGAGGTGAATAATCCAGCAAATTGCTTCTAGGAAAAGTAACCGTTTTAGCAAAAGTGTCGTTATATAAACGTAATGTTTGGTTTGGTTTTGCTAAGTAACAAAAAAAAAAGGTTGCTAATTGCTTCAAAAGGTTTAATGTAGTAGTGAGAACATTTGGGATCAAATAACAAGACATCAAAACGTGAGCTGAGCTGTAAATTAGGGAAAAATTAAAGATCCAATGCCCACTTTGTACGAGAATCTTAAAAAAGAATAGTTGATATAAGGCTTTTTTGTGTGTAATAATCCTTTATTCCATACTAAAACAAATCAATTATAAATAATCTTTACTATACTAATATGGAGTATTAAATTACAATTTAGCTTTTCAAAGAAGCAGATCTCGAAATCTTTTTCTTCAGCAAAACTTTATTTTGGAACTGAATTTGATTATTTTTCTTGACAAGAGAAACATCAAAAAGAGGAACGTGTGGAAAGTTTGATGTATTCGAGCAATTTGACAACCTCAGTCATGGCTGGTCTAATTGCTGGTTCGGGTTCAAGACACATCATCGCTATACCAAACACATCGTTCATCTCTTCATTCTCTTGAACCGATGATCCTCTTAATCGGTTATCTATCACCACCTCTTCTCTTTGGTCTCTTACCACTCCTTTAACCTGTATACAATTACACACCACAACGACGTCGCTTGAAACCAAACAAGATTAATAACTTATACAAGGAAAATAGATAGATAACTTTATACCCAAGTAACAAGCTTTGTTCCTTCTTCGAAAAACTCGTCATCTGTTGGTTTTCTTCCAGTTAAAAGCTCCAACAGAACAACTCCGAAACTGTAAACATCTCCTTTCATTGTCGCTTTTCCAGTATCGAAATACTCTGTTTATAACAAAAACAAACATGAACAAAATCGAAATGCAATCCAAATTTTGGTTTATATATTTGAATCTATCAGTTGTGTACCAACCAGGAGCTAAATATCCGAATGTTCCAGCCACAAAAGTCGAAACATGAGTCTTGTCTGGCTCCATCAAAGTGGCTAAACCGAAATCAGAAACCCTAGCTTCCATGTTGTGATCAAGAAGTATGTTGCTAGATTTGATGTCTCTATGGATAATGTGAGGAATGCAATCATGGTGAAGGTACGAAATCCCTCTAGCCGCTCCTACTGCGATTCTATATCTCGACGCCCAATCCAAAGCTTTTCTTCCTGCAAATAACAAAAAAAACTTGTGGCTAAAGAAACCACTCAAATACACGTTTTGTGCTTAATGCTCTGTTTTATGTGTACCGTGTAGAAAAGAATCCAAGCTCCCATTAGGCATGAGCTCATAGATGAGAAGATTGTAATGTGGAGAAGTAAAGTAGCCATGAAGAGTTACAATGTTTCTGTGTTTTATATCAGCCATTGCTTCTAACTCTCTATGAAACCCTCTGTCTCTCTCAGAAGTTCCTCTGTTTAGCCTCTTCACAGCAAAAGTAGTTGAATCATCAATGACTAATCTGTACACAGTTCCAAATCCTCCAGAACCAAGAATGTCTTTGTTGCTTAGTTTATGTGTCTTCTTCATAAACATGTCGGAGGAAACAGAGTTAAGTAATTGAGATCTAAACATCACCATTTTTCCTCCTCCTTTGACTGCAAAATTGTAAAACACAAAATTAAAACATTAGAGAAATGATTATTTCACATAGTAGCATAGATAAAGCTAGTTTAATACCTGGAAATCCATTTTCATGAATTGTGTGCTTTCTCTTCCATCTCTTGTAGAAAAGAAGAGCGATTACGATTTTGCCAATGACAAAAGCAACCACAGAGATTGTTATATAAAACGTTGTTTCCTTTGCATTAGCCATTGTTTTTCTGAAAACTTGTAAACTTTTGTTTCCTTATTTCATTATCTTGATTTGAAAAAGAAGAGAAGACAAAGAAGTTGGTTACGTGAAAACGGAGATAGATAGAAAAAGAAAGTAGGTTTACAACTTTTTTTCATCCTCACCAACAATTGGACAGGCCACATAAGAAAACAGTTCATATATTATTATTACGTATGAAATGAAAAATGAGTTTATACATAAAAATTCATCCGCTTTTTGTTGAAATTATTAAATGGAGAAGTAACACTTTATGAAAAAATTGTAATAAAAGAACTCGTGAAGTGGGTATCTTACCAGCTACTACCTAGTTTTTGTCGTTGACTTTATACTCAACATGTATAAGAAGATCAGTAATATTGCAAGATTTTACAACTTTTGAGCCTCAACATCTAAAAGAAGATGAACAATTATTCAAAAAATCCTTGCAAATTGTGATTTTTACATTAATTTGAGACTGATTTAGCTAAGCCCTCTTAGCTTATACAAAATTTACTAACTGTAAGAGAGATTTAGTGTCTGTATATTGGAAAATGCATAACATTCAGTGGCTTCTTTTGATCCTGCACAAACAAAAATCCAAAGTAAAACAACGTTTCTCAGTCTCGAAATTCGGTTTTATATTTTGGTCTAACACAACAAAGAACCATTCTCACCTTCCTAACCGAGAGAGCTCAGGTTCAGCCAACAACATATCCTGCAGCGGTTTTGCATCCATGTACCTTTCACTACTTCTGCAGATAATAAATGTTATTTGAATCAGACATTTCATGAAACAAGACGATTTTGTTTAGGGATGAGGATAAAATAGAGAGAAGTCTACTCGCAGATGTTATCGATCTTGAGTTGCTTATGATGAAGAGCGAAATCATGACCGACATAAGTCACAACCAAACTACCAGCATCAGGGTGAGGCCAAGTTCTTGAAATAGGGAAACGTAGTATGAAGGTTCCTGGTTCTTGGCCTTGAAGCGAATGTTCAGCTTCTTCCTTGGTGATGAATCCTTCAATCCATTTAGGCGATGAAGAACGCCACATTCCGTTTATCAAGCCCCGGGATATGGAGTAAGCAACAGGGAACAACCAACACCACATTTTCTCAAAATTCTCCTGAGTTATGTACTCGTAGCATCCTGATATTCTCCTTAGAAGCTCAAAATCCTGGTGGGTGAGAGATCTACTGCTGCATTTTGAAATCCTCATGAAATGTTCTTCAATCTCATAGACCACATTATCCCAATGAACATGTTGATTGTTCCGAGATATCAATATCCATGCATTTGTTCCTTCTGCTATTAGCTCTCTTGCCATGTTGATTTGATAGCTGAAATTTCGAAGAAAAAACAAACTTCATTTCACAATATCAGTATATCACAATAAAGATTCTTTCTTAGTTTTCTTCTCTGGTAAGCATATGACCGTTAGGTTCAAATTACCTATGGTGTGAACATCCAGAGTACAGAGAAACCTGATTTGCAAATTCCAAAACTTCATCGTCTGATGAGTTGTTTGTGATTTCCTTTAGAAGTAGAGCTTTGTCGATTAAGTTTCCAAGGCAGTACTTAAAGATGGTGGAATCTGAGATTGTGTATCTCATTTCCGAGTTCTCTGAATCAATTGAGGAGTTATCTTCTTCGTGCAATCTCATGCCATTTCCGTTCTCAAACTTCTCACAGCAAACAATGCAGAAACGGTAAAAGTTATAAGATATGTAACCAAAATTTTTATAAAAAAGTGATTCACTATATACCTGTCTCGAGGTTTGAGGATGAGAGTTGCATTGTTGATATGATTCCTCGCTTCCAGAAACACTTTCTTTTCCCAACCTGATTCGTTTAACTGACGAAGTGTTCTGTAGAAGATCCGGGGATTCGGTACTTGATAGATGGTCAATATTGGTCAACCTTTTCGGAGTAACTGAAACTGGCTGGACTTCAGGACTGACCGAAATGCAACGGATTGGATTGGAAACAGCTTGAAGGAAAGGATAATCTTTAGCATTTCGTATTCCAAATTTAATCCAGAACAATCTGTCATCACTATTGGAGGAAAGCTGGAAACAAATATTTAACAACAATTCTTTACAGATTTCAGAAAAAGCGAAAAAATTGTAACCTAAATGGTCAGACTTTTCCACAAAAAGTGGTCGGAGAGAAGCAATACAAAGATAAATAATATAGTAACAATGTTATTTTTACCTGAGAGATCTTTAGCTTAAAGGATGAGCGTCCATTTAATAGTTTGATCGGTCTATCATCAGATGAGAATTGAACTCCTTCATCTCTTATCAAAAGAGGAGCCTCAGCTTCACCCATCTTGGCCTCCGGAAGTGTATCGGCATACAGTAGTGATGCAACAACCTTGCATTTTAAACCCAACCATGTAATCAATGATTTTCCAAACTAAAAAAGCAGGCAACTTAGTGCCAAAAGTGATGAGAAATTGTAAGAGAAATGAACCTCCACATCCTTGTGCACAGGCTGGCCAATGGCATTGGATAAAAGAACATCCAAGGAAAACATCTCCTTGCAAGATGCCTATAGAGCAAGAAAATAAGTGTTGACTGCGGAAATGTAAATCGATGCTAGGAAAATTTCTAATGAGCTATAGAAAGTTTGACCTGCCAAACACCACAATCATCTAATTTGATCCCCGATGAGGATGATTTATTGACAGATAACATTAGAGGTGGGTCCTGGAAAAAATAGAAAAGAAACCTTAAGAATAATGGAAATAAACAAGCACAGAACAAGACTGTTTTAAAGGAAAATAAGGGCAAGAGTTAAGCACTAAGCAGAAGACCTTCATATAATGATGCTCCACGTGATCACTAGCAGGTAAGACTTCTGCACATTGGATGAAACCTTGTACGCTATAACCATCTCCGCCAACACTAAATAGCGATATCTTTCGAGGACACTCGGGATAGGCGTTCTTTGTCAGCAAAGAAGTCACGAACTGCTCTCCTTCCATATTTCCATCAATAAAAAGCCTCATAAAATTTCTAGAAACCTGAGAAAAACAGCAGAATCAGCCATCTGAAAATGGAAACATAGGATCTTGCATTTTCCTGAGAAAATAGAGGAAACCGTACCTCACAACCCACATGAACCCATTTTTCAAGAGGAAACTTGGATTTTGTAGAAACGCTAGGAACTTGTGTCCAGGAAGAAGTGTCTACAGGATCAGGAGCTTCCTTGTGAAGGAGAGTCAATGGCAAAAGCATCATCTTCTTGTTTTCATCTAGCACAAGGAAAGGTGCACTAACACTCATGTCTGAGTGAACCTGTTAAAGACAAACCACTTGATCATGGAACTACTTGCTTATACAAGAGATTGAAAACTCTGGCGAAAAATCCTAATTCAACAACATCTACATTAAATCAGAGATAAAGAACAAAGTGAACCAATCCTATTTCCAACTAAATCTCTATATAAACAATAAAACAGAGAACTGGGCTTTCAAAACTTTACTCGAATACCTCACAACCAACTCAAATTTCATTTCTTTGTCACAGATACAAACAATCGAGGACGATAAATCACACCAAAGTCAAAAAGTTTGTAAATTTAGTACACAGGACTATAGGAGAATCAAACAAGTTACAGAACTAAGAGAGAAACAAACCAAGTCCGATGAATAAAGAAGGAACATTTCAGCAAACACCATGAGAAACAATAAAAAGAAGCTTTGATTGGATTCTGGGGAAAATCACCTGTCTAATGATGGTAGATGGGAATGTGGTGGAATTAAGAAGATAAACCCAGAAACAAAGGGAGAAACTTTCGTATTCTTCATCGTCTACTTCAACATCAACATTAAAATCTTCTAATAAGGAGTATTTCTCCGTCTCAATTGTAGCTGCACTCGCCATTACTTCACCCCAAAAAAACTCGACTTTGTATACGAAACCCTTATAAACCAAGAAAACCCTCTCTTTTTTTGCTGGTTACAACTACAGACCTATCGATTAGTTAAAAAGAGAAATGAAAAATCGTCGAAAGTGTTGATCCCTCGACTTTTTCTCTCCGGCGTCGCGTCTTGTGAACTTCGTCGACGGCTGTTAATATAACGGTTCGTATCGTCTTCCGGTGGTTTACTGAGTTGTGTTTTGTGGGGAGAGAGGAGTGCTATAATCTGCTGCTTCGCGTCCATAGAAAAGCCCAATAGTCAGCCAATCCCTACACCTCTTTTTGTTCTTCTTACTTTTCTTCATTAACTGCCTTAATTAAAGCGTGTGTATTAATGTCTTTAATGACAAGAAGCAAGATGAAAGATTTCTCTTAATTACAAAATTACGAAGAAACATGTTTTATGAGAGTCTTTTTCCTTAAATACGCATAAGATCAAGGTGAGATTTCCCATTGAGTTTTTGAGTAAAGAAGGCATCAAAGTACTCTTGTGTGCTCATACTTTTGAACAAACATTGCTTCTGCCTATCTACAAGGCTTTTCGCAGGACGAATGATTGTCTCCTTTCCGGGACTATGAAACATCGCAACCGATAACCTCTCTTTCTCTGAATTCACCACCGCTCTATGCTCGATGCTTCGATATCTCCCGTTTGTTATGATCTTTACAATAGCAAACAAAACACTCACATCAGAAGAATGCAGTAGCAAAAACTTCTTCATAGAAATGGGAAGAGGTTTCTAGTAATCTCTCTTACCTCTAAGATTTCGCCAACATTAACAACTAAAGCATCTCGAAGAGGTTTTACGACAACCCACTTGCCGTCTTTCTTGATCTGAAGTCCTTCCACTTGATTCACCTGTAAGAGTATTGTGAGACCTGCAGCGTCTGAATGTTGAGTCAAACCCATAACTTGATCTGGCTGTGGACATGGCGGGTAGTAATTAATCTTGATAGATTGCCAAACATCATCAAACAAATCTTCCATTTCTTCGTGTTTGATCTCTAGAACACTCGCCATTTTCGCAAACAGAATCTTAGCTATGCTCTTCACTTCAGAGGAGTAAGTCTCTAAAGTTTCTCTGAAAACAAAAACGGATTTTTCAGTTTACAGTTGTTAGAGACTAATTCGTAATCACACAACTACAACAAGACTCGTACCTGAAAGGAGGAGGTAATTTGGAGAACAAGTGAGATTTACGTGATCGAATTGGTTCAGTGGTGAGGATAAACATGTCTCCCCAATCGAGTTTCTGATTCTCCGAGACAATGTTCACTTGTCCAAATCCTTCAAATTCACCACTTCTCTGCCACAACTTCTGCTTCTCTTTCATAGGGAGATTGAAGAATTCTTGAACTTCTGTCTCTAGTTTTTCCAAGAAAGACGAGTCTATTCCATGGTTTACCAACTGTAACCAGCAAGAGAGCATTTTCAAAAACAGAAGTCACGTTTTACGAGAAACACAAAGATTCAAGGTGTGTAAAGAGACTAACTTGAAAAAATCCCCAATCTTGGCAAGCGAAATCCAGCTTCTTGAGCTCGGAATCCATGGCGGAAACAGAACACAACCGTGTCATGTCGATGACTGGAATCTCAGAACTAAGACTAGAATCATTTAAGATCTCAGTTTTTTCTTGATCAACCCGAACATACCTCGGAGGAATAGTTGTGAAGTTCTTCTCTTTCACTATCTCTAGAACAAAAGGTACTATGAGAGAACTCCACTGTTTTTCTCCTTCCGCCTCCATTGGACTTGTAGCACCAGAACAAAAGTACAAATCTCGTAAGCTTTGATCCACCCAACAACCAATTTTCCGGAAGAAAAAAACGAACAAAAATTGAAATTGAAATCAGAGAGAAAGGTGAAAGAAAATCGATTTGGAGAAGACGACTTAAAACGTCTTTTATCCTCTGCGACCAAGACTAGCTGTTCCTAATTGAAAACCCCAAAACTACCCTCCACAAATGTTAGAAATTACATATTAGCCTTTTCAACCTCATCACTTGATTCACGATGAACAAAATATGATTTTCATGTTTCGAATTCACAAAATTCTTTGAAGAATAACAAGAGAAATCTCAGACATAGAAAAAAAAAAAAAAATCTTCCAAAGCTTTACAA
>Ga0041059_1000730_pt1 | contig 25602 bp, 24 predicted proteins | sample AraColnosormetaG_FD_56232 | JGI IMG/M metagenome (GOLD analysis project Ga0041059, IMG submission 56232) | Arabidopsis roots microbial communities from North Carolina, USA - Col MF nosort | ecosystem: Host-associated > Plants > Roots > Unclassified | place: USA: North Carolina | collected... | reverse complement strand
AATTTTTCAAATGTCATTTTTTAACTTTTTTTTTTCTTTTTTCTTTTTTCCATATTAAAAATTCACTTACCAAAAGCTTCTGGACTCTGTCGTCTGTCCAACGCAACAATTTGAGTTGAAATCCCCCGTTTTCTTCACGTCAATAGCCTAGAGGACGTTCACACAGTGGACTTTAAGCTTAACCTGCTTGTGCTATAAAAGCACCAATGAAACCAAATACACAACAAGAATAACATAAAGAAATCATGACTTTGCATAACACACATGCCTTATCTGTGACTTCTGGAAAGATTCTGACCTAGCTCTGTCTTCCGACTTCTCCATCCCGCTCACCAAAGAGTTTGACTAAGACAAGACAAGATTACGAGCAACAACATAAGTTAGTTTTATTCCTTACAAAACTTAATCAAAGAGAGAAAAGTCTAATTCAATAAGTTTCAAGCGGAGTTGCTTTGCAGTGCAGGACCTGCCAATCATATATATGCACTAGTTAGGCGGTATGCAGCAGAAATCACACAAGGCAAGTTATAACACAGCAGAAACATTGACCTCTTAAGTAGTACTGTTTATGGACAACCATCAAATTTCAAACTTAGCTCCATCCTATGTTTCTTGACACTATGAAACCAGTATGAGATTCCATGTAGTGTGGAGAATTGATGCTCGCATATCATTGGACATTCATTTTTAAACCAGCTATTAAATATTTTCAACAGAACTAATCTTATGATAACTACTGTGAGGTAGCTTAATAACCTGAAGGTCTTCCGACATGCCGCTTTGAGAGTACAAGTTTTTCTTTCCCATAGGATCTGAATTTGCAGCAGGAAACCCGAAACCCTGTAAAAACTCATCATTACTATGCCCGGTATGTTCAAACAATTATTGCCAATTTCTGATAACACACCAGAACCCCCAAACATATACAAAAAGAAAAAAAAAACTAACCTCATAATCACGGTTCTGCCCACAGGATCTGCTCGGAAGAAGTGGGGAGTCAGTACCACTGATGGATACAGACCTCAAATTACGATCTAAGTTTTCTTCCTGCCCACTTACACATGCTACCACATCAACAGAGTCAGGTGTTACACACTTTCCCAAAGGCTCAGCAGGATCAGAGCATTCTTGAACTACAGCCATACTATCTACTTCAAGAACTTGCTCGCTGCCAGAGTTACACTCATTTCGAGCTAAGTCTGTGAGTTCAGTACACTCAGTGTTCAAATTATCAGCTTCTATTTCCTCGCTTGGTGGCCTTCTAAGGTTGCAAACAGGAGGAGTCCAACCAGTTGTGATAGCACTATTTTCAGGAGAAACTATATCTAGACTCTGTGGACTAAGAGATGCACGCTTCTCAGGTTTCTCTGGCCTCACATCCATCATTTCACTATCGTTCTTTCGCTTGGCATGCCTCTCCACCACAGAGCCGGAATGAGAAACACTGCCATCTTCACCAGATTTTCCACCCGGTAGATTTTGGTGCCTGGACTGCCGAGGCCTTCGATATCCATTAGGGAAAACAAAAGGTGGAAGCTGTCGTCTACGAACATGAGAAACGAAAACATCCATCCCAGGTTTCCAAAACATATACATGTTTACTTCTTGTCTGAACTCATCGACAGTACCACGTATATCAAACTGTTGACATTCTTGACCCCCAACTCCCTCTGCCCTCTGCAAGCCCATGAAAAAGGCACAATGCAGAAACTGCCTAGCCGTGTCTACATACTCATTTGGTTGGGGATGGCACATTAACATCCCATTAGTGTCTCTTTCTATCTGCATTATTGAATGAAAAGAAACAAAATCGAGAAACATTTAATAATTTTATATTTTCTACCACAACAAATATGATTAAACACTGATATACAGCAGGTTTATTACTGTAAATCAAATGAAAAGAGGAGGCTATCAACCTTTAAGGTCAGCTGTCTGAACCGCGACTCCACCCAACCCTTCCAAGCCAATAAATCTTCTGCATCTGCTGCCACTATATCAACCTGAAGGTAGTTTTTGTATGCCTCGAAAAACATATATTGTTCAAATAAAGAGCTCCAGTGCTGTTTATTTAATTCAATCTCCTGCATTAAAAATCATGCATAAGTATAGGATCCTGAATAAATAGTTGAGATAACAAGTCAAAAGTTTTGCTCACTTACCTGCAAGATATTGTTACCAAACTGGAACTGCTCTGTCATAACGCGAAGAGTGCTTTGAGAGACATTGTAACTAGAATTCATGCATGGGTAAGCTGGAGTTATTATTGGCATAAGGTGATAGCGGTCGCGATGATTCTTACGACGGTCCCAGACAGGAAATCCAAGCTCATCCTCTTCTATTGCACAAAGCATGACTGGGTTCGGCCACCGCCATTGAGTATATACTCTAAAAAAACGAGAAACCAGCATACTAGGAATTGCATTTGGATAAAGCTGGCAGACACGAGCAACCAAAAGTGCCCAGTTTACACCGCCAAGAAATCCAGTCACCTGCCCAATATGAGAAATATGACAAGAGCTTAGACATGAAAGTTTTCAATAAATACGAATTTCAGAAAGCTATGATCTTACATTTGAATACACCCCACGCTTCTTAGCCCAGTACTTCAGGCATCTTAAGGTTGTCCGGAAGTGCTACAATTGCACATAAGATAAGAGAAGGTAACCATAGTTCATTCATATGTTAACATAATGACTGGCATTCTGTGAGTTTACCTCAAAATTTGGAACGAGTTTAAGAATCTGATCAGCAACTCTACAACCATTAAGACTTCGAACGGTTGGCTCATCAACTTCACACAGCACAGAAGAGCTGGAGATATCCAGATCCTGTCGATAAACCAAATCCATGAAAACAAGAAATTTGATTCAGCAAGAGATTGTAATCTACCATGACAGCTCACGGGCTCAGTTTTCATATAAAAATCAAAACCGATGCACCAAAATAGCCAGCAAACTTTTCAGATCTCTCTCTCAAGCCAGAAACTACTAAAATAAATTTGTTTACTATATAAGCCATTGAGGATGAGTAATACACTATCTGTCTCCATCAACATGCAAACAAGCACAACATATAGCATAATATATACAAGCTAATATAAATTTATCAGACCCTACAGCTTCAGCAAAAACAAAGAAAGATACAATAAATTCACAGAAAATTACCTGTGGCACAACTAAAAGTGATATGCTAGCATAGAGCAGATCAATCGGTATTCCTTGAAACTTAAATTTCATGACCGGAACATGGGCATCGGGAACAGGATGGAGCTCAGTCACTTCTTCCATCTCAGCCAATATATCATGCAAGATGATGAAGAAATCCTCCTGTAAAGAGTAAGTGTTAAGAACTAAAGAATCAAACTTCTGCATCAATAAGTGGTAGCAAGAGTCACCTCCCGGTTAACATAAGATGGCCCAACACACAAAGTATCAATGTCAGCCCCAGGACCATGCACCTGCAAAGTGAACAAAATTGAAGTCGGTTCAGCCTCAGAGACTAAGATTGCATTTGCATAGACAAAAACAGAGCGATCTCTCGAGTAATCCACAAACATATAGCAAAAAACATATTATACGCATTTTAGCTTCAAGATAAAAGCAAGGAAGCGGTAAACAAGTAGCACTTACGCCAAGTCGGTAGGATCCAAAGGTGAAAATGACAGCATTTGCATCTTCCACCATCTGATCAGTATATCCTCTTTGCTGCGTTAACTGTTTCACCCAGTGCTTTACAATCTAAAAAAAAAAGGTGGGAGATAAGATTGATAGTTTCAGACAAATAGCACAATGAACAGCATGTGAAGAAACTTAAAAACAGCAAAGTAAATCAATGGACATAAGAACATATGCCTGACCAGTCTATTTCATATTGAACTATGATCTATGCTTAGCCCAAAATCAACAACCATACACGAGTAAGAACCAATACAATGAAACCTAAAAGACCATTATAAACACAATAATTTTATTCTTGTCGATTCAGACACCCAATTAGCACAACCATCAAAAGATAACACTTGTAAATATACAGAACAAACAATCAACGAGACACGCTGAGTCACCTGATCGATGCGTCCTAGAACTTCCTCTCGCCGCATGGTATCATCCTTGCTCTCGTAGAGTCCCTCATCAACCAAGTACTTGAGCATATAAGAAAATACACATCAGATAAGCCAAATCAACGAATCCTTTAAACAGTGGAACAATTTTTGTATAAACAAAAAAACAAAGCTTTACCTTCTCCAGCTCCACATTACGCTTAATATCCGCCGAAGAAGGCCCAGCAAGAGAGAGCGGCTTCGTAATTCCATAGCTTTTAGGAGAATTCAGCGGCGGCAACGAACCACCTAAATTTTGAGTACCCACCATCATAACACGATTGATAATCCTAAGCGATCAAAGCAGAAGCGCAGCACAAAAACATAATCTCGCTTCACGATATGATTAGAGGGAGATCGGATCAGACCCCCAGGTCAAGATGGATTCGAGACGGGAATTGCACAAGGAGAGGAAACAAATAAAAAGGAGATTTTGAAAATCGGAAACCCTAAATCGATGGAAGGGGAAAGAGACTACGGTGTCAAAAAAAGTCAAAGAAGAAGGAGAATCTGAAAGAGGTTAAATCGATGGACTAGGAACAGAGAGAAGAGAGAAAGAGAGAGAGATGATGGATCAAGAAGAAGAAGGAGGTATGAGGGAGATGGAGAGAGAGAGAGAGCAAAGGTTGGGGAAGATATTAGGTACACGGCGATTCGATTTTATAATTAAATTTTGATTAGTGGATTAATGTGTATGATTATTTTACGGAGGGAGCCGATAAGTCTCCGTTCAAAACAAGAAAACATTGTAATCATTTTGAAAACAAATCTAAATTAGATAATTTTGTTCAGATTTTTAATTTAAAGATTTTAATGGGGTTAGTGGGATTATTGGTAACTAGAAATCATGTGTCGATGGAAACCAACTGATTTAAAATCACCATCTGTTAATTTTAATTGATAAAGTTGAAAACTGGTGTGTTGTTTATTAGATTTTGATATAATTTTGATACTATATTGGATTTTAACATATTAAAGTGTTTTTAAATAAAAGATACAAAAGTTTAGGCTGTATATACAAAAGTTTAGGCTGTATATACAAACATGAATTTCAATTAGTGATGTAATAATGGATTTCCTTGATTAAAAATTACAAAGACCCAATTCTCATGGTTTTGTGAGATTGCAAATATTATTTTTTTTTAGTGAGGGAGATTGCAAATATTTTTAATAACAAATAGTAACAACTTTCCTAACTGTCTAAAACTTATCAAATTCATCTAAAATTTATTAATACTCGAATCTTTTCTTTCCAAATATGTAATTCATTATACTCCTAATTGGAGAGGAAACTTTATTATTTTAGAATCCACTTGTTTGATATTTAAATCCTAAATTGATTCATGAAGATTTGTAAAGTTTAGATTGATTTGTTAATCAAATAAAAAGTTTAAACCGATAATTTGATAGTTTAAAAATGATTTTTTCGGACAATTGTGTATTAAGATCTTTTTTTTATACTTAAGCGTTATAAAGATTTGTAAGATAAATTTTCTCCTCTCAGAAATTTGATTTTTAAGCTAAAATAACTATTCGATCTATACATTAGCTTGACATTATTATTTTTACAAAACAAATCAGTTTTTATAAATGCTATTTCTCAACAGGATATGATATTTCTCTCTTTGTCATGAACAATACCATATACTAAGAAAAAATGATTTTAAAAAAAAAAAATCTTAAGAAATTAAAGAATAGAAAAATTGCCTATATATTTTTGACACCAAATAGAGAAATTACTAAGAATATATTTCGTAAATATTAAGATATTCTTATCGTTTAATTTTTGTCATTTTCTTTAAAGGTATAATAAAGATAATTAATGAGATTTTATCCATACTTCTGCATTTATCCACGAATCAATTATCTGAAAACCGGAAATTGACAAAAGGAAAAACCAGCCGCCGTTTACGCTGGTATTTCGGTAATGTCCGTATATCATAAAGTAACGGTGAGCCAAAACGACGTCGCTTTCTCGTTCCTTACTTCTATACCACTCTGAGCTCTGAGAATTAAAACTCACATACATACATACGCTTCAAATTCACAGTCGCTTTACGTCACCGGAGAGAAAAACACTCAGAAGAATAAGGTTTTCTTCGATGGCTTCTAATGGCGTGGACGAGCAGATTAAGTTGGTGGAAGGACCTGCTGGTTATGTACTCGAAGATGTTCCTCATTTGAGCGATTACATTCTCGATCTCCCCGTACTACTTCCTCTCTCTATCTCTATACGATTCCATCGATTATTCTTTGAAATCGACATTTTCATGGATCGGTGGTTATACGATTTACGAATTTGATATTGTTGCCGATTTGGTGGTTCGTGTATAGCAAATGCAAAAGTTGTGTTTGTATAATTGGTTTCGCCTATTTTTAGCCTATATGTTGATTCGGACTGTTGATGAGATCCTGGTCTCTATCAGGGAGAGAATTACATAAATATTTATATTCGTATTAGTGCATACAAATGTGAAATGTTAAATCAATGTCAACGTGGAAATTGATTGGTGCACATATGCTTACTCGTCACCGAATGTTTGATTAGATCTATTAATCACTTACTATTTTCTAAATTTGATGCTAATGTAATGAGGTTCTTATACATGTAGAGTAATGGAAGAATTGGATTGTAAATTAGTCTTGCCATGGAGAAAAAAAAAAGCTTTTTGGTTCATATTTCAAATCATGCTATAGCTTCGTTTCATTTTATACTTTATTCACTTTTGCTGATACCTTCTCTAACAGACTTATCCAAACCCGTTGCAATCAAATGCTGCTTATTCAGTAGTAAGGTAAGTTGATGTTGTACTTATGAACTTGATTGATTGAAAGATGACGGTTAGTTAATAGGGTTCATATTCTGTGTGATTTTCAGGCAGTATTTTGTTGATGAGGATGATACAGTCCAGGAAAAGGTGAAACTCACTGACGCTTTCCTTTCTTACATTTGTTCTCTTCGTAAGTGATCATGTGATATGTTTAGCACATTGCTCATTTTCCCTTTCGTGTGATGTATAGATTGTTGTTCACAAGGATTCTCCTAGAGGGACACATTTTAGACGTGCAGGCCCGCGCCAAAAGGTACTTCATCTACTCCATGAGTTTCCTTTGCTCTGCAGCTTCTGTATTTGATGATGTAAAAACTGCTGATATATGATTATATATTGTGTTTAGGTGTACTTCAAGCCATCTGATGTGCGTGCCTGTATTGTCACTTGTGGTGGCCTATGCCCCGGGCTTAATACAGTTATCAGGGAGATCGTGTGTGGTCTTCATTTTATGTATGGTGTTACAGAAGTGATTGGTGTGGATGTGAGTTCAATTTTTGTACCTACGATTTATGCTTTTAGACTGTATTTTCTAGGGATGATGATCTCATTGTATCCCAACTTGTAGACTGAATGCTTTGTTCTATAGCTGCTATTGCATATTGTAGTAGAGCATAATAGAGCAATGTCAGTTTTAATAGCAAATTACAATGGAAAGCAAATACTATGTTAGCCATTATTGATTGAGTAGGATTTGTTTTGACTCATCTGGTTTCTGATATCGCAGTGCGGGTTTCGCGGGTTCTATTCTAAAAACACTGTTGCACTAACGCCGAAGACTGTGAGTGACATCCACAAGCGCGGGGGAACCATACTAGGAACCTCCCGAGGGGGACATGATACATCAAAGATTGTCGACAACATACAAGATCGTGAAATAAATCAGGTATTCAAGAAAAATTTTGTTTTGTTGTTTCAGTTTGTTTGTGTTCTATGGAGAATAGTTATACCAATAAGAGTCAGTTGCTTTGTCTGCTGCATCTGTGATATAGGTTTACATTATTGGAGGTGATGGAACCCAAAAGGGAGCAAATGCAATATATAAGGTTAGTGAAATGTTGTGTATTATTGTTGGATATACCTATCTAAAACATATTTTGAAGAGAACTGTCTAATTAAATTCCTGTGAAGACATTCTGCTCTTATGAAAATGAACGTTTATTTGCTTGAAGACATAAAATAGTTTTCTTAATTTATGGACTGGGTAAAACCGTGATATTTCTGTGTGTGCAAACGTCACAAGCACTTTAATCTTGTGAAGCAAATTTTTTTTGACTGATGCTGCAGGAAATTAGGCGCCGTGGACTTAAAGTTGCAGTTGCAGGAATACCAAAAACCATTGACAACGACATCCCAGTAAGTCCTAGATTATCATTATTGTAGTCTGCACTCTCAACCTTAACCTCCTCTCCTATTCTGGTTAGTTCGCAAGAAGCTCAATTTGATGATAGTATCTCTGATCTAGGTCATTGACAAGTCCTTTGGATTTGATACTGCGGTTGAGGAGGCTCAACGTGCTATTAATGCAGCGCATGTTGAAGCGACCAGTGTGGAAAACGGCATTGGAATTGTCAAGCTAATGGGTCGGTACAGTGGTAAGTTCACAGAAGAATCTAGGAGAGCAGTAATGCATACAAATATTAGACCACAGAAGTATCTTCTTTATGATGTTACTCCCTACGCTTTTATCTAATCTTACAGCTTCTACACTGCAGGGTTCATTGCAATGTATGCTACTCTGGCTAGCCGAGATGTTGACTGCTGTCTGATTCCCGAGTCACCCTTTTACCTTGAAGGCAAAGGAGGGCTCTATGAGTTCATTGCAAAACGTCTCAGAGAAAATGGCCACATGGTTATAGTGATTGCTGAAGGAGCAGGACAGGATCTTGTTGCAGAGAGCATTGAACAACAAGATGCTTCAGGAAACAAGCTCCTTAAAGATGTAGGACTATGGATGAGTCTTAAAATCAAGGTAAATTATTGCCAACGAGATTCAGTCCCATATTTTCACCTAAAAGACAAGATATTTATGTGGGTTTATTACAGTTGTTTCCTTCTCTGGCTCTTGTTACAGGAATACTTTGCGAAGCACAATGTAATGGACATTACTCTTAAATACATTGGTACGTTTGTCCTCCCCAAATTCAAGTCGAGCTACATAGATTCATGAATTAGAAATATGACTCAAACCATGTTTCAGATCCGACATACATGATCCGAGCTATTCCAGCCAATGCATCTGACAACGTCTACTCAACTCTCCTTGCCCAAAGCGCAGTCCATGGTGCAATGGCTGGCTATACCGGCTTTGTCTCTGGTCTTGTTAATGGAAGGCACACCTACATTCCCTTTAACGTAAGTTTCTCTTCGCCTAAGTATATGTCCTTGCCATTGGATCATCGAGCTTTAATCCTTTTTTTGTTTCTTTCCTTTTCTCTGCGCAGCGAATAACCGAAAGACAGAACAAAGTTGTGATTACAGATAGAATGTGGGCGCGAATGTTGTCATCTACAAACCAGCCCAGCTTCATGAACCCTCCTAAAGGAACCACGGAGTTTACCGACTAATAGCAAAAATTTTTTGGCAAAATTACATTCCGTCATTTGATTTTTTTTGCATCACCATTAATGATATTCTGTCTTGTTATCTTCTTCGTCTCTGGTAACCTCTTATCCAAGCCTGAGAAGTTCATCTCTACTATTCTGCACTAATCCCTACTATTAATTTAGAAGTTTATAACAAAATCTGACATTGTTTTGTAAAAAGTTACAGAGTAATGCCATTGACATTGTTTTGTAAAAAATCGTCATTATCTTGCCTCTGGAAACGGATAAACACGCGGGTTGTAAATAACCCTTCAAATAGGCAAACCATTTCATCAAACTCACCGTCTTTGGGTTCACATTACTCATATGTGGTATGGACTGTTGCATTTATCCTTCCCTCCCTCTTGAAACTTGAATTGGCTAATGTGCAGGGAACTGCATGGAGAAACTTCTAGAAGTTCTCATCGTCATAGGTGAAATTAGAAACATTTTTCAGCTAACAACTCTTTATAGAGTTTCCTTCTTCCGTTAATGCCATATAGTATTAGTACATACTACATAATACACATTATTTGGAACATGAATTAGCGAAAAATAATAGTAAGAAAGAATACAGTTTTGGGTTTCTAGATAACAGTTTTGGTCGAGATTGGCGAGAACAGTAAGCGTTTTGTTTTTAAACTCTGTAGATTCCAGAAGGATCAGCGTTTTGCACGATCCACGGATGCTCCAGAAGCTTGTGCAATGGCAGACGTTGCGAAGACTCCTTGACAAGCATCTATACATACAATTGAGAAAATATGTGAGACTTCAGATTCAATAACTAGCACTTGCATCAAAGTGTATCTGTTAGATTGAAGGTATAGAATATAACCTGGCTAATAAGATCCTTTGCAGATGCAGAGATTATTGGTTTGGGAGGGAACTTGAGATCCACTTGCACAATCCTGATATAGATCATTGGTGGTAACAAATATCATCAAACAAACCCCACAAGAAACAGACTATAATTGTAGATTTCAAATGCTGTTTACCTTCTGTATGTGTCTGAGTGCTCCATGGCTTCAAAAGGAGGTACACCATAAAGAAACTCGTAACAGAGAATCCCAAGGCTCCAGATATCTACACTAGCATCATGTTCTACGCTTTCGACTGTAAAACAATCCAAAAGGTCACTGTTAAAAAGAATTTAGATCCCACCAGAACTAACTTTTTAGCAAGCCTTCAACTTTACCCATCTCAGGAGGAAGGTAATCTAGTGTGCCACACATGGTCCTTCTTCGGTTAAATGTGTGTACCGACCAACCAAAGTCTGCAATCTTGAGCTCACCCTGAATAGTTAAGGATCCATGAATAATAATATTAGCTAGTTTCATAATCAAATGGATAGATGTAAAGGAAAAGGTAAAGCTTATATCATCACCTGAGCACCAATTAGCAGATTCTCTGGTTTAATATCTCTGTGTATCACATGCTTGCCATGGCAATAGATGAGAGCCCTCGCCAATGAGGCAACATACTGGCACAATGAACATAGAAAGGATATCAGTTTTCATACAAGAAATCAGTTTGAGAGGTCAAAATGTGGAAGGAATGACTAACAGTAGCAGCTCGTCTTTCGCTGAAGTATTTGCATTTCTGAAGATCCTTGTAAAGTTCGCCTCTAGCAGCATACTCAAGTATCAAATAAACTCTTTTCTGCAACAAATGAAGAACTTAATCATGCTCAAGAGTAGATTGGATAACAATTATCTGTGAATAAAAAAGGAGAAAAATGAAAAGTTACTTGATCATAGAAATAGCCATAAAGCCGGAGTATGTTGGGGTGACGAAGATGAGACTGAATCTCAACTTCTCTTCTGAGCTGATGTTCAACTTGGGATTGTTGAAGCTGGCTCTTGAAAAGAACCTTTAGAGCGACAACGTGATTGCTCTGTTTCACATTTTGCATGTATGTGTGAGATTGGTGGAAGGAAAAACAATCAAGGATCTAAAACAAATGCTTCTTAAGTTTGGATTTTAACAACAAAAATTTGAAAGATGGTGGAAGATGATAGATTGTTATATACTGACCCGTTTTTCTCTGGCGAGATAGACGTGACCGAATTTGCCTCTGCCAAGAGGCTTACCGATGTCGAAATCGCTTAAAGTCCATCTCTTTTGTGCAGCTGCTGCAGAAGCATCTGAAGCCTCCTGATAAAAACCAATTTTCAGATCATCGCTAGAAACGAATCTGCTTTGAAATTGAGCAATTTTTGAACATCTGCCCTAATTGATTCTCTTTCTATTCCAAACATAAATCGATTGTTCAAATTCACAAAAGTTTCAAACCCTAAAATCGTGCAAAAGAAAAGGAAGAACAAAGAAAAATCGAAAGAAACGGAAAAAAGATTTGGCTAAAAACGACACGAAGGAATCATGGAATGGTGAAAGAGTACCTTCTCCTGGTGTTGTGTCTCCGTAGGGATCGCCATGGAAGAAGAGATCAACCCAACAAAGAAAGAGAGCAAGAGAGAAAGAGAGAAAGAGGCCAATATTTTTGACAGATCCAAATCCAATTGGTGAAAAAATTAAAGGTGGAGCGGAGGAGGAGCGGGCTAAAAAGCTTTAAAATAAAACTAAAAGATACAATTTCGAAATATTAAAAAAAGGGGCAAAAAATAACGGTCGAATTTTTAGTGCTTGCCACTTGCCAGGCTGTTGTCTGTGGACCTGACCAATTTATATTTGAGATTGTTTAGCCTTAATTTAACTACAAAATTTACATTAACCGTAGCTAAAATTCATGTGTATTAAAACACATATTGTGAAGACATAACAATTTACAGGTTTTTTTGTTCGTGGCCCTAAACTTTTGCATAGTGGGTGGCACCTATTTTTAGTGTAAATATTGTACTGAGATTTTTACCTGGTTGTTAGTTAATTAAGAATGGTTTTGATTTTTGTAGTAAGGCTTTTAAAGTTGTCTGCAGCCCAATTAGTATCTTGAGTCTTACTCTTTATAAAATTGTAACCCAAATACAAATGTAGTTTAGTTTTAATAATGTTATAATGTTATTGGACAGTCCAATGAAGTTTTCAGTGCATATTGAAATAGTAATAGGCCCATTAAAGTAGTGTGCTGCTGCCAATTAGTAGAATTTTACGTGAGATAAACAGATTTCTTTAAAGATGAATGTTTTGCTAATCTGATGAGAACGAACTTATTAACTCCGGTAATTTTGAGTTAGCAAATCTCTCTTTTAACAAAAAGTCTTCAAAATAGAAAAATTAAATCTTAATTGCAATATATACAAAAGTGCAAAAAAGTGTTTTTAGTGATATTTCCATAATTCAGGCATATACAATACATTATCGGAAAACCCCAATTTTTTAACAGACGGCAAAATAGCCAAAACAAAAGAAAAACACAGTAGAGGACGAACAGACCAAACAAAGAAAAGAATTCTGTGAAATCTAAAACTCTAGTAATGTGTTTAACGTGCATCATCAACCCTAGTTAGAAGAAGAAGAAGATTGACCAATTTCGCGCCAAGAACTCGAAAACCCCAACCATTACCAGCTTCGAGTATCAAGATGGTAATGATAATTTCGGGCAAAGATTTAATTTTGATCCCCCTTTTAATCGGTTAGTTTTTGATTTTTTTTGCATTTGTTTCGCTTTTTTTTTTTTCAGTTTTCGATTGCAGCGATCAATGATACGGAGTCCACAGAGAAGTGGGAACCTTTAGCTCCTAGCAAAGAAGCTCAGGTTTTCTTCTGATTCAGGGCTTCTTTCTTCTCAATTTGGTATAAAGAAGTTAGATTAGCTCATTGTTGAAAAATATATTGAACTGTTTTTTTTTTTAAATTGCCCTCTTCAGGAGTTTCATCTGTCACAAACATATCATGATGGTCTTCTCAAGCTGCAAGCTAAAGACTATGACAAGGCTCGGGAGCTGCTAGAATCTATCCTTAAAGATCCTATTATAACCAACTCCAAAGTAAAATCATCTTCTTCACTTACTCTGATGATTTCTTTGGATGATGAATGACCTTCTTATTGACATTATGTCCAGGTGGAGACTATTGCAAACGACAATCATCTCCATCATCTCAGGTCAAGCTCCATCGTTTTAATTCATCTAGTTATTGGTTACATGTCTACTAATTGATTTTGTCTAGTTCATATATTTTTAGTTCATTAGTGCTGTGGTCTCGCCTATAAATAATTTCTGTTTGCAGATTTTTGGCTCTGAAGAATCTTGCCACTGTCTTTCTTGAGCTTGGTTCAAGTCACTACGAGAATGCTCTAAACTGTTATCTTCAAGCTATAGACTTAGATGCAAAAGATTCTGTGCTCTGGAACCATCTTGGAACCCTATCATGTTCTATGGGATTACTGAGTATTTCACGATGGGCATTTGAACAGGGACTTCTCTGCAGCCCCAATAACTGTACGCACTGTTCTCCTCTTTCTCTCTCTGTTTTTGGGTTCACATTACTCATATGTGGTATGGACTATTGCATTTACCCTTCCCTCCCTCTTGAAAATTGAATTGGCTAATGTGCAGGGAACTGCATGGAGAAACTTCTAGAAGTTCTCATTGCCGTAGGTGATGAAGTTTCCTGTCTTTCAGTTGCAAATCTGATTTTAAGGCATTGGCCATCACATTCTCGTGCTTTGCATGTTAAACATTGTATTGAAGACACAGATTCAGCTCCTTTTGCTCCCAAGGGTATAGATAAACTTGAACCTCAGCACGTTCGGCTCAAATTTCTTGGCAAAAGAAAGGTGTCTGACATGAATCAGGACATGGATGCTACCTCCAAGAAGTTAAGAAAAAGAGTGCAATTTAAACTTCCTGAAGCTTCATGGGTGGCACTGCTAAATATTCTAATTGGGATAGTGCATCCTTCGCGTGAAACTGTGGGCATATCAGCTGATATACCGATAACCATTGAATTATCCCTTAGTACAGAGGCTGTTATGCAAGGTATGAAAAAGAAGGATCATTGTGTGGATTCAGATTCAAGTAATGTGTCTGTTAAGGATTGCAACATCGAGAGAGAAAGTGGTGGTTCTGTAAAAGAAAAAGAGCCTGTGTTTTCTGAAGAACACCCCCAAGAGAGGCGGAGTACTCGTCTTGAACGGCTTCGGAACCAGAAACCTGAGAAGGAAGGGTTAGAATTTGATAACAGTAAGGATCCTAGCAGTGACATCCTTCAATATCTTGAGAAATTTGTCCTTAAAAGGGGTTTTGACAGAGAGTCTGCTGGTTCTTTCTGCAATGAAGAATCTGATCCAATTTCTGAACACGCCGTCGTTTCTAATTTTGTGAAGGAAAATTTAGAAAATTATGGTGCGTATCATATGGGTCACTTGCTTCTAGAATATATTGCTAATAAATGTGAACATGTATTGAGTCGTGAGACTGCCTTGAAAATTTTGGAGTTAGAAAAGCTTACAAGACATTGGGGCCGAGATCGGAAACCTGAATGCAGTCTTTTTCTCGCCGAGCTGTACCATGACTTTGACTCTAAACGATCAGATATCCCTGATGCCCCATCATGCATGGTAGAAGTAACATACCATCTCTCTAAGATAATTGAATCTGTTTCCCTTGATTATGCTATCGACTCTACACCTAGTTCTCGAGGGAAAATGTTTTCTGACTCCTCATTTAAGAGTTTTCAAGGTGATGAGGCTGCTAAGGAGGTGTTAGATTATGATACAAGATCTTTCTGGGCTCGATATTTCTGGCTGAGTGCACGGTTATCAATTTTGGAGGATAATAAAGCTAAAGCACTTGAAGAATATCTCAGGTGTTTGTCATTGTTGGGCAGGGAAGGTATCGGAGAAGCTCCTGTCTTAATTCAGCGACCTCATTGCAGAAGAGTTCGAGAGCTGACCATCAATAGAATCATTCATGAAATTAATCTGCTTAAGATTGATTTCCTGTTGGAAAATAACATACCTGAGATGATGGAGAAAGAATTTTATTCGGAGTGTGTAAATTTACTGGCACCTCTTTTGTTTCCAGATAAAGACATCTTGCCTGCATACGCTGTAAAAACGGAAGAAGGGATCTCCTCTGTTGAGTTATCGGCACTTGAGGTTTTAATAAAAGCATGCCAGAAGAGTAAGCCTATAGATGTAGAGGTTTATATGAACTGTCATAGAAGAAAGTTGCAAGTTCTCTTAGATTCAACTGGTACGGGAGAATCTGTTGTGACACCTAAAACCTCGTCCAAAAATTCAAGTGAGAGTTGGGATCACTTGGTGGCGGAGGAAGTCAAGGCAATTCTTCTCTGTATCTCTCAAGTGAAGAACTCCCTTGACCAGTCAGGAAACTCTGTAAGTCTGAAACTTCTTCTGACATATATGTTATGGTTCTCAAGTAATATTTGAAAAGCTAATAACCTTTGTTTGCTTTGGATATGTGATTCTGATCATGCTAGCACAAGCGTATAAGATAAATTATACAGAAGGTTATTGAGCTTGTTTGAATCATTTAAATTCATTATCTGCTTATTCCTTGCTTGATATGCTAATTCAAAATTTGACAATCTTCAGGCTCTTGTACTATAGACAGCTCAAAGAGTATAATGTTTTAGATATGATTTGCATGGTTTAATTACTAGGCAGTAAAATGTAGAAGGATGAATATTAGAACATTTTATGGTGGTCCTAGAAAAAATTATTATTGTGGCCGTGTTTATCAATGTGTATGTTTGATGTGCAGGATGACATGGTTGCCCCAAGAGATTGTGTAGCTGGTATACAAGCTCTGCTTTTGAGAGTTATGTCAAATATCGTGAGGCATTTTTTTTCTAAGAGATATTCAGATTCTCAAAATGCTGATGGGATTGAAGAAGAGAAGAAGTCTTGCTTTCTCGATGCAGCTATTGGATTCTGTAAACTTCAGCACCTTGATGCTACTATATCTACTAAATACCAAGTAAGACATGGCTTACTGGGGCTCGTTTTTCCCTTTTTTTTGGTGATATTGGAATTTGGGACTCTCAGTTTGACATAGTTAAGCGAGTCTGTTTGGTGAGACAAATTAAGAATGTTATCGCCTACGATTATCAGCCATGATATTTAGAGCTATTTTGGTCTGCTGATTAGTGATATTGGAATTTCTTTAATTTTTTAGGTTGAGTTGATCATAAGACTCCATGATTTGCTTGCTGAATATGGGCTCTGCTGTGCTGGTAAAAATTGTGCGGGGGAGGAAGGAGCTTTTCTTAGATTTGCGATTAAGCATTTATTGGCAGTGGACATGAAAGTCAAATCCAGTATTAACTCCCCAGATGGTCTTGGACATGATATGGGACTGCCTGACAAATTATGCAGAAATGAAGTAAAATCATTTCTCGAAGAGGTGCATGTTGAGAAAAACGAAAACAACAAAACTGAGTCTAAGAAGGATGGTTCTGAAGAACAAGTTGGTTATAGGGAGAAAGAACAGTCAGAACAACAAAGCAAACAGATTCCAGAACACACAGAAGAAGTTGCTGAAGAAGAAAAAGATGAACTTGAGTTGTTAATCAACAACGCTTTAGATCAATGCTTTTTTTGCCTGTATGGTCTAAATCTGAGAGTCGATGGTTCCTACGAAGATGAGCTTGCTGTGCACAAAAACACTAGCCGCGGAGATTATCAGACCAAGGAACAATGTGTTGATGTCTTCCAGTACATACTACCCTATGCCAAAGCTTCATCTGTGAGTGATCTTTCCTTAACTTGGTAGGCTCATTTTCATGTGTGTGATATGTGCGTGCCAAAGTTTAGTTTCTTGTACTTGGTGCATTTATCTATATAGAATCAAAGTTAAATTGTAGTGGTAGCACTGAGAAGGTAACAACTATTAGCACAAGTTTGTAGCTTTCAAGGTTTTTCTATTCGAGTAAAAAAAATGTATTGCAAGTTACCAAAACAGCTATTCACTTCTGTAACTAGGCTCACATGTCTACTGGTGTTTATCAATCAATGCATATAGATTTAAGCATGCATGGCCTACCTACATGGCACACACAAATTATAATGTGTTGCCAGTTGTGTTCAGTACATATCCGACATTGGTTTCCGAAACACCTATTGTAACTCATGTAACTTAAAATTGCAGAAATATTTGGTTTAATGAGTAAGTTATAAGAATGCACTCTTTAAACCACGTGGGCACTCAATACAGAATGTGTTGCGTAGCAGTATTCAATACATGTGTCGTGTTTTCAAGATAGTCTCTGGTAATCTTATGCATATCCTTCTTGTCTCAGAGAACTGGACTAGTTAAACTCCGGAGAGTCTTGAGAGCAATAAAAAAGCATTTTTCACAACCACCAGATGATCTCCTAATTGGCAATGTGATAGATAAATTCTTAGATGACCCTGAATTATGTGAAGACAAACTCTCATATGAGGCTGGTTCTGAAGGTTTCCTTGAAACTATAACTAAATGTCTAATTCCCAGCAGAACTCTAAGTGAGTACAAGATATCACTGCTTCACAGGTATGTCAAAGCATTCTTGTTATGGATTCCTCTTGCCAAAAATACCTTCCATAGTCTGATATCGTTTAGCTGATTCTTTTGCATAATCAAGAATATATTGTTTAGCAGAGATAACCATGCAGGATGATATGAATGTTTATGTATATCTCTAGATCTAAATGTGTCTATAAATTTCACATGTTTGATTTTTGTGACAAGCAGAAGTATGATGAATAAGTTTCCTAGAATATTGTTCTTGTTCTCGTTAAAAATGATGAACCACTAAAGAGAATCTTCGGTCACTACCAAAAACGGAATATATTATTTTTAGAATATATGTGAAGTTGTAATACATAAGGATGTTATATAAACTTCTTGCAGTTCCGACCCCTATCTGGATGTCTACCGCAACTTGTATTTTTTGTTAGCTCAATCCGAAGAAGTTAGTGCTAGTGATAAATGGCCCGGTTTTGTTCTGACAAAGGAAGGAGAAGAGTTTGAACAGCAGAATACAAATCTGTTCAAATATGATCTGCTCTATAATCCTCTCCGCTTTGAGAGTTGGGAAAAGCTTGGCAATATATACGACGAGGCAGGTTCTTTCATTCGTTCTTGTTGTTACTGTTATTTTGAAAATGTACCTTCAAATAGCAGTAAGGAGTAAATCATTAATGGGTCTTTAATCATTTTTAATTATTAATTGCATTCCCTTTTGTTTTTATTTTTCACTTAAATCAGGAAGTAGATTTGTTACTAAATGATGGGAGTAAGCACATAAATGTTGTAGGATGGAGGAAGAATTCCGCTCTTTCGCAAAGAGTTGAGACAAGTAGAAGAAGAAGCAGACGTTGCCTGCTAATGAGTTTGGCATTGGCAAATTCACCAGATCAACAGGTTTAATTACTCACTGGATGACAGAAACTGGATGTTGCTGTTTAGTATGTCCCCAGTTACCATGCTTATGAGTGGTGCCACTTAAGGGAATACAATAGGGACATGAAAATCACATTTAAAAATAAACTGAAAGGGAAAGCACTTAATAGACGATTAGTTTGATGATATTGCTAATATGTGAGAATGATATGTGATGTAATATCATCCATTTGTCAGTTATGTTTAGATTTGGTCGACCATAGATGTTAAGATTAAGGTTATCGATAATCTTTCTTACTATAGAGAGAACAGATTATAAGCTTGATTATATCATTTAAGTTATTACAATGAGCTTAACTTGCAGGAATAACTTAGTACAGCTTGTATTTTGATAGAGGAATGGGTTGTTAGAGAATTGTCAGCTTTATTCCTGTAGTATATTAAAACTACATGTTGCTGTTGTTGATGATGTTTATGTATTGATCTTCCATTGTAGTCTGAGATACATGAGCTTTTGGCGCTGGTCTACTATGACAGCCTTCAGAGTGTTGTGCCGTTTTATGATCAGCGGTCTGTGCTTCCCTCCAAGGATGCAACATGGACAAGATTTTGTGAGAACTCAATGAAGCATTTCAACAAAGCCTTTTCACATCGGTATAGTTTATTTTTCATTCAAAGTGTGTTTTACTTTGGTCAATTACTAATGAGGCTGAGAATTGTTTTTCTTAAACCATCCTGTACAGACAAGATTGGTCACATGCATTCTACATGGGAAAACTCAGTGAGAAGCTTGGGCACTCGTATGAAATTTCTTTATCCTATTATAAGCAAGCCATGACATTGAATCCGTCAGCCGTAGATCCTGTGTATAGAATGCATGCTTCTCGTTTGAAGCTGCTAAATGCATGCGGGAAACAAAACTTAGAAGCCTTAAAGGTTCGTAGTTGACGCTCTACTGTTAATCTCTTTCTCATTTGCAGAAAAACAGGCGTCTTTTATATAACTTGTAACTACCGCATCATGGTTTCAAAAATAAAATCATGTGTAAAATTCAGTTTCAGCTAAAGATGTTCACTATTGTGGTCCTTAATAATTTCCGCTGTCTCAACCTTTCAGGTCCTCGCTTCTTATTGCTTTGATGAATCTATAAAGGATACGGCTATGACAATCATTGGCACAACGACTTTTGGATCCTCTCGTACACTGGAAGAAGCTCAAGATGGAAACTTGGAAGCATGTTATGCTAAATCTGGAGAGGGGTCAATTCAGATGGAAGGGGTATGGCATATGCTCTACAACGACAGCCTCTCTGCACTTGGAATTTGTGTAGAAGGAGATCTTAAACACTTTCATAAGGCGAGATACATGCTTGCTCAAGGTCTGTACAGAAGGGGTGGGAGCAGTGATCTGCAAAGAGCAAAGGAAGAACTTTCCTTTTGTTTCAAATCATCACGGTCAAGTTTTACGATCAATATGTGGGAGATTGATGGCATGGTTAAAAAGGGAAGGTACAGACACATTCTTACGCCTGAAAACTTTTGAGTTATTCTTTGAACTATGAGGGGCTGTAACACTGACGATATCATCCCCTGATGATTGGAATAACCTTCTGAGAAACATTATGATAAAATTGGATGACTAAATGGTACCAATCATGTAAAGTTAGCTCCACTAACTGAACCAATCATGAATCACTGACGATTTCAAGTACATTTTTCTCTCTTTCTATTTAGGCGAAAAACTCCAGGTTTGGCTGGGAACAAGAAGGCTCTTGAAGTTAACCTGCCAGAAAGTTCACGGAAATTCATAACTTGCATTCGCAAATACTTACTGTTCTATTTGAGACTATTGGAGGAAACTGAAGATGTCAACACACTAGAACGAGCCTTTAATTCTCTTCGATCAGATAAGAGGGTAAGGACTTGATCATTTCTATCAAATACTTTGCTAGTACCCTTAGTACTCACTTTTTCATACATGACATGAAATTTGATCCTGTTTCTATGGAAATAAACGTCCCTAAGTCAGGCTTTGACTTGGTGATGGTAATACCATATAGAAACCTCTAGATTTCTACTGCATGATACTGTGGTGATGACTGATGATCCAAGGGGGTGGTCAAAGCCTGTGCAATGGATTGTTGTATTATGAAGGCTTAATTTGGTAGATTTTAGTTATTTCATTGGTGTCTAACATCTCCTAAATTACAGTAGCATTAGAGGAATTAAGTTTTGATGCTCTTTACGTGCTATGTCATCATCAAATTGTCATAAGCTGAATATAGTTTGCTAAATGGTAATGTTGCACTCTACAAATTTTGAACCCAGTTCTCTCTATGCGTTGAAGACCTTGTACCAGTTGCAATAGGAAGATACGTAAAAGCACTGGTTTCCTCGATGAGTCGGGTTGAGTCTGCAGGAGCAATAATCAACCCTGATAGCCAGCTAGAGAAAATATTTTCCCTCTTTATAGAACAAGGAAGCATATGGCCAGACATATGCAATTTTCCTGAAACAAGAGGTCCAGAAACCTCAGAGAGCAGCTTATACAGGTGATCAATTTTGCATGAAGCATGAATTTGTTTCAGCCTGACCATTCGATTCTTGCTATCGGATATTGATTTTTCCTTTTGCAGATATCTACATCAATACATCGTATCTCTTGAGCTAGACAACAAGGTTGAGACCCTGGAAACCATAAATGAAAAGATTCGAAAGCGTTTCAAGAATCCAAAGTTGTCTAATAGTTTTTCGGCAAAAGTTGGCAGACATGCTTCTCTTGCTTGGTGCCGAGCTCTGATTATAAGCTTGGCACTGATAACTCCCTTGCAGCCAGTATCCTCGGAGGAAAGTCAAGCAATAACTCCATCATTTGGTTTACTGGAAAACAGACGGGTGCTTTGTGTTGATCTCCAGTCTGAATTCTGGAGTTCTTCGTTCGAGGATCCCTTAGAATCCCAAATGCTTGAGGCAAAATGGCGCCCTGTTCTGTCCAAGATTAAGAACGTACTGATTTTTAATAAAGTTGTGGAGGGGAATTTGGAGATCGCTAATTCCCTACTTAAAAGCTGTTACAATTTCTTCCGAGAAACTGCTTCGGTGACACTCCCTTCTGATATCAACCTCTATTTCGCACTGCCCCGACTCGCACCAGCTGGAGAACTTCTTCCAGGCAATGAAGGAGTTGAAGTCATTGATGTAAGCATCCCAAGGAAGCTTCTTTTGTGGGCTTACACGTTGTTTCATGGACATTGTGGAAGCATCTCTCAGGTCGTGAAATATATGGAAGAAAATACCAAGGTACGGAATACCAGTCTGCTCATTATTTTAGTCTTAGTCTTTTACCTGCAAAGAATCGTTTATACCTACCTACTTGTAAAACTTACTCACCTAGGTTACGATTGCTAGACTACAACAGTCATTCATTTACAAACTTGTTTTCTTAGGGCTGTTGCTAGATAGTGAAGGTTGCTAAAACTCATTCGTTTAGAAATTGTTTGTGACAATCGCAGCCAAAAATGAAGAGAGGAGCCTCAACTTCATCAGTGGTTCCTTCGGTTCAATCAGGTTAGTTACTCTAATCTATCTGGAACTTTTATCTCCTTGTTTATGTGCTTGTGGTCGTTCTGCAAAGGTTTGTTAAGATATTACTTTTGGGGGAATCCTATGGAAAGATTCGGAACATCTTATATAGCAAAAATGTCGACGCTACTCAGTGTGGATTTTCCTATTGATGGCAGAGAATGAATGTTCGTAAGTGGATACATAGTCAATCCTTGTGGACTTGTTTTGAAAAACCTTGTGAAAAAAAATCTTAAGAGAGAGTGTTTTCATTTTTTCTCTTACTCTAAAGTTCTAAAACAAACCCCATGAAACTGAAAATCATATTTGCGAATTGATAGGTGGAACCAGTGAACCCGAACCTGCTCCTAAGGTTGTGCAGGTGATTATACCCGATTCACTGGGTGGGGATAGTTGTGGCTCCACACCTGCAGCACCATTATAACCTAAGGTGAATTTTCTGCAGAGAGGAGAAGTGTCTGAATTTTCTGACTTTTTCTTTTCATTTTGTTGTAATTTGTTTTCACCTAGGGAAATAAACAAGAAAATAGAGTAAATTGTAATATAGCGTTTCTCAGTTGGGTGTATATTGATGTATCGTAGGATGATGTAATTTAATTGAATTGCAAGAAATGGTCGGTCTAGTGCAATTTTTAATAACTGTATCCACCACAATCCGTTCCTTTTATTTTGGTTTTGTACATCACATATATAGACAAAAAGCATATATAAGGGACAACAATTTACAAAACCTGCACAGAGGGTATTAATTATACATATGTTGTGTTTTGTATAATGAAGGTATCTTTGTTGAGACTTTGTAGTTAATCTTTGGGGATCCAGCAACCATGCAAGCCATAAGGAAGGCCATAGGGAAACTTGGCTCTTGCTATTTCTTCAAAGGAGCTCCCATCAAGCAAGATTGCAAAGCTTCCTCCATTTTCTTCACTTACTATCGATATCACCACTCCTTCACAAAACCAAAACTATTAAACTCACGTCGAAGAAAGACCAATAAGATCTAAAGAATTTTTAACTAACCATCATCCTCATGGGTTGCACCGGGTCGAGGCACGAAGAATGGTTCAGATGGTATCATACCATGCTCGTGCCAGTTCTTCACTTTCTTCTCCACAATATCAACCTGTCTCATACAATTATCAAAAGGTTCATTCAAAACGATTGAATATTGGAAACCGATAGTTTGGGGTATGTAAGTTACCTTGGAGAGAGCATTGGGGAAGTTACAAGGTCGTTGAGCACCGCATGCATAAACGTAACGGTATTTTTGACCCAAATACAAAGGATTGATGCTGCACATATCCATCGCTCTCCCATGCTTCTCTGCCTCCACGGCTGTCTCTAGTTTCCCGTATTTGCTCCCGTCCAATGGTATCCTGAATCTCCCGATCCTAACATAAGATTACATTAATCCAGCTATAATCAAAACTGAAAAATGTAGGTGATGAGTATTGAGTAGTAACCCTTATATACATTACCTAGCATCGGGTAAAACGTCGTGACCATGGGAAGAACGTAGGGTATCGAGACGGAGCATATCGAGTATCCGAGTATCGGCGTTGTGTTCACAACAATCTGCAATGATGACCGTCGCTTTTCCATCGCCATTTTTATCTTCTTCATACGCGTTTATGAAGTGAAACGTTACGTATGCTGGAACCTCCACGCTAGCCACCTTTAACCATATATAACGTTATGGTTTTATGTATATTCAAATCAAATGACCAAAAAAACCATCAAACAATATTCTGTTACATGGTTAATTTCCAATGATATACATTATCAAGAATCCTATTATTTTGTTGTTATAGTTAACTAAAGAAAAACCATCCATAAACTATGATCTACTATATATAGTACTATATATATAACTCTATAACCAATAAAAACCTAAAAATTTGAAAGACCATTGACTGTATAAAGTAAGTATCACTTACGACTTCTCCGGTGAGTTTGGACATGACATGAATAAAAGCTCCGTCTTGGGGACACCACTCGAACTTGTAAAGTGGCGTCGGCTCAGCTCTAAGAAGATTCTTCACCGAATATCTCAGGGGCATTTCCGGTATTACAACATAATTCTCCGTCACCGCAAACGAATGGACCCAACCGGGTCCCCACGACCCACTTCGACACCTCACCCGCCCCACAACCTCTCTTTTATTCGACCCGGCTTCCATCCTCACGACCCGATAACCCGGTTTAACCAAATCCGGTATCAACGTCCACATCTCCGTCTCCGTCACTATCGGATGCGCTGATTGGATCATATGATCGGACAATACGTCGTCGTACTCAAATTTCCCGATCGTCTCTAGCGTCTCATGGTCGACTAAAATCGATCCTTTTTGAGTCTCCGTCAGACACATGACCCGCCCGTCACCGAGTTTGATCACTCCGGTGTTGGCGTTGTCCGTTAAAGACTCTCCGGAGAAAAGCCTGACGATTTCTCCGATCCCGGAGAAAGGGTTTTTGTTTATGATCACCGATTTTGGAGTCTCGGAGAATTCACGGTAACAAAGCCTATTGTGTTTCTTGGCGGCTTTGTAAGCGTCGGATTCAAGGAGACGGTGGGCGGCGAATATACGACCGCCATCGAATTGAAGCTTGACGAGTGTGGAGTAGCCGTCGAAGAGATGCCGGAAATCGTGGTCTCCAATGTTCCATAGACCAGGACCGTTTCTTAGGTACGTACCATTCTGCATGTCATTTTAAATCATTAGTTTTCTTGTCTCATTTTTACTTCTTTTTTTAAAAATTTTGATGATTTTGTTTATGGAGTTTTGTTTTAGTAAAAATATTATTAATTTATCAAAAACTAAAAAAAATAGATTTTTTGGTACATGATTGTTGGTGTATTTTATGAAACATGATTGTATGCTGATTTTAGATTGCAATGGTCAAGAGTACAACTTGTAGAAGTACCAACCATGCCTATGACCAGTTTAGAACTTGTAGTCTTGTAAAAATAATAGAGAAAACAAAACTTGTAGAAATAATAGAACATATATAACCTAGACTAATAATATATATGTGCATATATATCTTTTTGGAAACTAGCATATCTTCTTTATTAAAATCTGAACCTTTGTTCTCTATTTCTTCTGATTCTCACTGCATATATTGATATATAAATACGAACATGGTGTACTAACCTAAGCTCTTACTCTTTCTTTCTTTTTTTTTTTTTTTTTT
>Ga0041059_1000729_pt1 | contig 25611 bp, 29 predicted proteins | sample AraColnosormetaG_FD_56232 | JGI IMG/M metagenome (GOLD analysis project Ga0041059, IMG submission 56232) | Arabidopsis roots microbial communities from North Carolina, USA - Col MF nosort | ecosystem: Host-associated > Plants > Roots > Unclassified | place: USA: North Carolina | collected... | reverse complement strand
GCCTCGAAAACGCCACATTGAGATTGATCATCAATATCCAACCGAGGTTCGGGAACCCATCCCAACCCTTGGCTGGTGTATTGACGACCACTCTCCCACTTGAACATCGTTTAGGCTTGCCAACCCTCGCGATATTTAAATTTTGTGCCGACTCGGACTAAGTCATTATCAGTCATTACTCGCAATTTGTACAAGAAAACCCGATTTATTTCATAAGTATAAATATTACACAACATGTTACCAAACATTTATAAGTTTCATGGCCAAGGCCTAGTGCCAAAAGCACTATACATATTAGAAACATACTTGTTTTACAAAAGGCACAAAACTACTCCGGGTTTCCTAATGTCCACCACGCCCTCTATTTCCCACTACGGGTTTCCTGCAAAACAAGTAGAATCATGAGTAATCTAAGATTACTCAGTGCGCTCGGGATTCCCTGCAACAAACATTAGTTTACCCCAACACAAATACCCAACATGAAACACGCAACAGAGAATGGCAACGAAAGGTAGCTTGCCGAAGCAACTACATAAATATGGAATGCATTAGGACTCCAGTTTTATTAAATCTTTTAAATAGGGCTTGATATGCTGCCTTCAAACCCAACACCAAACACGCACTCCTGTGATCTCCCGCGTTACAACCACAACGGTATGCAACCGGAGCATCACTACCAAACGCTACACCGTCGTGTAGACACTCTGCCAGGGTAGCTAGTCCCGTCTCTCCGAGTTATTCGCACTTCATGGCAATCAAGTAACAACGTTACAACACCTCACAATAGCACGGTTCACTACGAAGGCCAGACATATCAAGATCTTGGCACGCTTATGGTCTTTGCCTCCTACCACAAGCACCACGTACCAAGACCCCAAAGTTTAAGATATTATGAGACATACGGTTAAATCAACACATAGAATCATCAATATCTCAGCACAACCTCTCAACCATAAGCAATAGCATAAGAATCTAAAGATCACATATGCAATCTAATATAACCATTCACATAATTCATATAAGTCATGAAATCAATCAAGAATGCATGAGGATATGATTATGAAACTTAAACCATTATCCAGAACTCACTCAGTAACCAACGGAAAGCTTCTAACGATTCAGGCAGAGTTCTCGGCTATGGGCCCCTAACTTGGATCGAACTAACGGTTTAAACTCGGCAGCCTCTCACTCCCGCTCAATTTCTCTTCACCAATCAAATGGGGTCGAGTTGGGCTTTTATAGGCCAGGGAATGGCGAGTCAGCATGTCCACGTGTCATGAGTATGGGCGAATCACCAATCCACGTGTCATCTAACCGCGATGACACGTTTGCTACTCAAACGGATGAGTGACACGTGGCCACCTAAACTTCGGCTCCAAGCTACTAACATTCGGTGGGGCAAACTTTCACCCGTGGCACGCCCGTTCTTGCCGAGCCACGCGTCCTTGGCGCGGTCAACGGTCGGTCAACGCCCAGCGGGGCAAAGTTTTGCCCGTGGCACGCCCGTTCTTGCCCAAACTTGCCCTTTGGTATTCTATGGTCTTTTGGGCACGTAAGGTCAATTGGCCATGCATTCGGGCAACTTTCGAAAATTTGGACTCTTGCCTATGGCCAATGTCCTTACGCGGGTCACTACAGGGTTCCTTCAAAGAACGGATCTCTGTGAGATTCTCAAAGAACAACAGAATTGCTGATTACCGCAGACGGTGTTCTTAATTATATTATTGAGATAATGATGATTTGATCGTACAAGTGTTTAGAAATATATAAAATAAGTGTTTTAGCCTTCAAAGTCAGAGCGTTTTTTATAGCCTGAAGTTGAGAGCGTTTTTGTGCGTGTCCTCTTTGTTTGTCCTTGGAGGTGCTTTATATAGGGCTTTGGCAAATCGCCTCCCTCGATATTCTCGGAAGATTTCCAGATATCTAAGAGTCGGTGATGGAGATTAACTTTATCCTTAGAGAATTTTGCGGGATCTTCCATATTCGGCAATATCCTTAGAGATTTTCCAGTATCACTTCCGGGTTTTCCAGGAGTAACGTTTCGATTTTACATCGGTTCTAAGTCTTCTCCTCGGATACGAAGTTTCTCCCGAGCCAGGTCAAGTTGGTCCTTTGGCTGTGGTTGGGCGACTCGTCTCCTGGATGCATCAAAAGCCGAGTGAAAGTTGTCCGAGGCGTTTCGAGATCTGCTTCGGGATGACTTTGGAAAGACGCCCGACCTGTTTCAAGGTTGGCTCGAACGGCTCTGTGGTGATATCCGAGGCGTTCCAACGCCAGCTCGGGATGGCTCTTTGAAGTGATATCTGAGGCGTTTCCGGGCCGGCTCGGGACAACTCTGTAGTGATGCCTGAGGCGTTTCAGGCGCCCTGTTACATGCAGCCGACTCTCTCTTGAGAAGTGGAAACGTTTCTTGCTTATTCCCGAGGATCACGCAGACGTTTCTCTTTCTGCCGAGCCCACGCGCTTCTAACGCGTTTCATCATTTATTGCGGACCCGACGCGCCCTTCAAAGTTCTATATATTGAGAGCCGTCCCTTTGAGAAATCCTCATTTGAAGTTTTTGAAGAAGAAAAATCAAGGTTTGCCTCCTTTTCTCTGATCTTGATATTCTTATTGTTTTCCCTTTTTCCGGTGAAGCTCCGCCGTTTCTTTATAAGTTTTGATTTTGCCGGTTAAAGCATTTGTTTTTTTCTCGTAGTTCTTCGTCTCGTCAAACGTCTCTGAGCCGAGAATGAATTCTGGATCTCCCACAACCCCGAGCGCCTCTCTTTTCGACTCCAGCGATTCGAACCATCTGTACGATCTTCCCCCTATCTGCAAGCGAAAGATGGTTTGGACATCCTCGGAGGATGATGGTGCATCGTCTTCGAACGCCTCTAAGCAGATAACCCCTTTCACGGCTCGGGAGGATACCACTGCTGTCATTGCTCGGGAATTGGATTTGCCCGACGATACCGAGCTGCCTCTTGTCCGAAGGACCCTTGCTCCGATGGCCGACAAAGCTGGGACGTCCGACTAGCTATACGCAACCGAGCCCTTGGTGCCGCAAGTAAAGATTGAAGACTTTCTTTACTTTGGCCCAAACGAGATGGAGGATATCATACGGATTACCGAGCAAAGGGCCTTTGAGAAAGCCGAGAAGAAGAAAAAGAAGAAAGGCAAGAGGGCGATAATGCCGAACCCTCCTGGCTCCACTCTGTGCACCGAGCAATCGCTTTCAGAACTGAGAGTCTGGTTCAACCTTGGTGAGGTCACTCTGCGCGTGCCGAGCCCCGACGAGTGTGCTCATAATCCCCCCGAGGGATTCTACACCTTGTACGCTCGCTCATTTGAGAAACCTCCTCGAGATCCGAGGTGGATCGATACTATATCTCTCCTGCTAAGGGTAGGAAGGTTATTGACGGGTTCCCGAGCAAGGACGAGCCGTATACCAATCACTTCTTCTTCGTGCCCCTTGAAGATGCTGTTCTCGACGAATCTCCTCAGAACTGTTCTGACGCGATGGAGAACTTTAGGTCGTTGTAGCTATTACTTTGTTTGTGCCCGAGGCGGTTTTGTGAGCGTTCTAACTATTTTTCCCTTTGTTGCAGAACGCACTATCAAATTCCTCGAGCCGATTCCAGCCTCCTTCGCTTTGGATTTTCACGCATTATCGGCTAGGAAGTGTGACTGGTTGAAGCATTTTTCCCGAGATCAGATCGAGCGAGCGCTTCGTCTAGTTCATGGTGTTTCTTGCCCCTCCAGCTCAGAGTCCTCGGACCATCGCACCCAATTCTTCGTAGATATGCAGTCGACCAAGCTCACTTTGAGGGAGGTTTATGCGAAGAAGAAGGAAGACAAAGAGAGGCGTTTGGCGGAGGAGAAATGTCTTGCCGACACGGGGCTGATTTCACCGCAGGCCGCTCCCGAGGCAACCCAGGACGGAAAAGTCGTTCCTGATGCAACTGCGCCGGTTGAGACGGTGCCTACTGAAGCTCAGGAAGCCGATCCGCCTTCTGCTGTGCCTACGCCTGAGGCGGTTGTTGCGCTGCACGCGAGCTGAGGAAGCCGATCCGCCTTCTGATACTTTTCTGGAGTCGTGGAAGTACGTCGAGACTGCGTCTCACTTCTTCCGGGTATGTGTTTCCTTATTCATGGTTTGTCCTTGGTTCCGATCCTATAACTCTATCCTTTATTTGTTCAGGCCATCGCCTCGATGAACCAGATGGTGCACTCGTAAGATGCGGCCATGCAGAATAACATGGAGGTGGTCAGCAAGTTAGCCGAGGTGGAGTCCCGAATTCAGGCCGCCGAGCGAGAGAACAATGAAGAGCTCGCAGAAGCCACCGCGGCAAATCTGGTGAGGGAGGAGGCCGAGACGGCGTCCTTTGTAAACAAGGAGAACGCCATCAAGATGGCCGAGTAGAATCTTAGGCGGATTCTGAGATTGTCCGTCTCAAGCGGATGTTGGTCGAGGCGAGAGTACTCCGTGATAGCGAGGTGGCTCAGGCTGTTCAAACGACGAGGCGAGAAGTTTCAGAGACTGTTATCGCTAAGTTGAAAGCTGCCAAGCAAAAGGTGTCGCTCCTCAATGAAGTTAATGACCAATTCATTTACCTGTCCCAGGCGCAAGCTAATGCGCAGCTAATCAAGGTACTTGAAGAAGGCGGGGTTTTGGAGACCAAGAAGCATCAGGTCGATGAGTGGTTGAAAGATTTCACCGACGCTGAGGCTAACCTCAACCGCTTCATTGCCGAGCTGAAAGAGGGTCTCAAAGCTCCTACTCCCTAGCCCGCTCCTTCGAGTCCCGGTGGTCACATGTCGGTTGAGACTCTCACCGATGAGGCGAGGGTTACCGACCAATCCGGATCGCTCCTGCCTGCTGAGAGTATCCGCCCGTCCGAAGAGCTCGATTAGGAACCCTAAGCGGGATTTTTCTTTTGTCTCCGGTTTTTTTAATACGTTTGGTTGTAGCACTTATACCTGGATGGCTTTATCCGAGGATTTGTAGAACCTGTGCCTTGATTGCTTTATCCATTTTGTTCTTGAAATTCAAAGTTCTTGGTTGGATTCTTTCTTTAAATCTGAACCGTTTTATTGAGTGAAACTTCTCGGTTGTGACCCGATCCGATTCACTTCCCAACCAGCATTTAGAAATGAGCTGGGGTACCGGTGTTTAGAGTAACCGGGTTTCTAAAGATAAAAGAATTCCGAGCAGAAGTTATCTGAAGGATGTTATCTTGTATTTATATAGTGCGCTGTTGCCGAGCAAGCGTAAGAGATACTCTGAGCTGTCGCTCATCGTATTAGCCGAAGCGTTTGAAAATCGTGAATCGATTTATTATTTATGCCAAAGTTAACTTACAAAATAATAAATGGGAGTATGGATATACGGACCCACTCCCCCCTTTTTAATGAGGGGGGTAGCTGAACTCGGCCGAAGATGAGGTGCCTACGTACCCTTTTCAAGGATCAAGCCACCTCGTAGTTCAAGTTTAGTCACTTCGGATTTAGTTGTTGTATTTCCTTAGGTGCACTGCATTCCAAGATCTCGGAACGGCTTTGCCGCTTAGGTCGGCAAGTTCATATACTCCTGGTCGGACGACCTTCGAGATCAGGTACGGTCCTTCCCAATTCGCCCCGAGCTTCCCAGCGTTCGGTTCGGCGGTGTTTTGAAAAACTTTTCGGAGAACTCGGTCCCCTTTGTGAAATCTTTGCTGTCGGACGTTCGAGTTGTAATACCGAGCCGTCTCATTCTGTTAATTCTGTATTCGCACCAAGGTTGAATCTCTTTGTTCATCTATCAGATCAAGTTCGTCGAGTAGCCTCTGAGTATTATCTGTTTCATGCTCGGAAGATAAGGCTCGCCGCAGGCTTGGTACCGTCATTTCGGCTAGAATTACACATTCTGTTCCGTAGACTAAGGCGAATGGGGTTTCTCCTATGGCCCGACAGGACGTCATCCGATGCGACCATAGAACACCTTTGAGCTCGTCAGACCACGAGCCCTTTTTGGCGGCGAGCCGTTTCTTTAGACCGTCGAGGATTGTTTTTTGCGGCCTCGGCTTGACCGTTTCCTTGGGGATATCGCAGTGTTAACTTGCTGAGTCGGATTCCCCATTTGTCGCAGAAGCCTTGAAAGAGCGTTGATATGAATTGCGAGCCATTGTCCGTGACAATCTCGTAAGGCATCCCATGGCGACACAAGATGTGTTTCAATACGAAGCTTTCCACCTGAGCATCTTTGATGCTGGCATAAGATTCGGCCTCTATCCACTTAGAGAAATAATCGGTTAAGATGAGAACCAACTTCTTCTGCCTCGAGGGATGCATGGGTCCGATTATGTCCATTGACCAGCGCATGAATGGGTACGGCGAGACGATTGATGACAGGAGCTCGGCTGGTTGATGGATTGTTGGCGCGTGCCTTTGGCATTTTTCGCATTGTTTGGAGAACCTTTTGCAATATTTGATCATCGTCGGCCAGAAGAGCCCGTGGCGTTTTATTTTGATGGCTAGGGCTCTTCCCCTGGAATAATTTCCACACGAGCCTTCGTGAACTTCTTTCATGACTTTGCGAGCCGCTTCTTTTTCCACGCAAGTCATTAAGGGTCCGGATAATCGGCACTTGTAGAGTTTCTCCTCGACCAGAACAAAGCGCGCGACCTGAGCTCTAAGTTTCCGAGCTCCCTATTTATCTGAGGGCATTTTCCCTTCAGATATGTAGCTTTTGATGGGTTCTATCCATTCTGAGTTGTAACCTAGGTCTGGGCTGTCATCCAAAGCGTTGTCGCAATCCGCGCCAACTTGAATGGGGAAAACCTGTTCTTCTTTGCCGAGCTCGATACTTGACTTCTCGATGAACTCCACTGGAATGACTCTTCTCGGGCTTGGGTCAGATGTAGATGCCAGAGCAGCTAGAGCGTCGGCCGATGTATTTTCTCCTCGAGGGATTCTCGTTAACTCTAATTCGTCGAAATGCTTTGCCAGATTTTGTACATGAGCCAGATAGGCTTCCATTCTTTCGTCCCGAGTCGTGTATTCTCCGTTGAATTGATTTGCGACAAGCTGAGAGTCACAAAAAGCTCGGATTTTTTCTATCTTTAGTTCCTGAGCTAGATTGAGTCCGACTACGAACGCTTCGTATTCGGCCACGTTGTTGGTAGCCTCGAAGTTTAATCTGAATGATTGTTCAAGAACTTCTCCCGTTTGGCGAGGTAAGACGGATGCCCACGCCCGAACCTTGCTTTGATGACGAGCCGTCTACATGCAAGAGCCAAGTTGTATCAAGCGGATTCTCCCGGACCTCCTTTGTGGGTAATTCGACGATAAAATCGGCTAGGACCTGGGATTTTGCACATGTTTTGTTCCGATACTCGATGTCATACTCGCTGAGCTCGATTGCCCATTTAGCCAGGCGTCCCGACTGGCTTTGACTGTGTAGGATAGCGCGGAGCGGCATGGATCCCATTACTACGATGGAATGGGATTGAAAATAGGGTCGCAATTTCTGAGCTGACATTACAACTGCTAAAGCGAGTTTTTCCATTTGGGGGTAGCGAGATTCTGCGCCGGTGATGTCTACGAGGCGTAAAAGATCGATTTATGTTCGCCTCTGTCTTCTCGAACTAACACTCCGTTGACTATAGTGTCCGATACAGCAAAATATAAGTAGAGTGGTTCCCTGATTACAGGTTTTGCGAGGATCGGTGGGGTTGCCAGGTATTTCTTGAGTTCCTGGAAAGCCTCTTCGTTTCAGGTAGTCCATTCGAATTTCTTGTTCCACATCGTAAAAGGCCAAGCACTTGTCGGTGGATCGTGAGATGAACCGGTTAAGGCCTTGCACGTCTCGCTTGTATTGTGGCGATGCCATTCCTAACAACGCCTCGATCTGCTTTGGATTCGCCTCGATGCCGCGATGCGTGACTAGATATCCGAGAAATTCACCGGATCGACATATAGAGGTTAAGCTGCTGGAAACTCTCGCGCAAATGGGGTATGTGTTCTACCTCTTCCATGGATTTTACCAACATGTCGTCGATATATACTTCCATCGTTTTCCCAATTTGTAATGCGAAGATCTGGTTGACGAAGCGTTGATAAGTTGCCCCGGCATTCTTGAGTCCGAATGGCATCAGGGTTGACGAAGCGTGCGTGATAATTTTCGCAGATCTTGTTGACGAAGCGTTCTGTGTAGAAAGCGGTTTCCTCTTGATCCTCAGGGTTCATCATGATTTGGTTGTAGCCAGCGAATGCGTCCATGAATGACAGCAACTTGTTTCCAGAGGTTGATTACACGAGGCGATCGATGTGCGGCAATGGGAAAGTGTCCTTTGGGCAGGCTTTGTTCAGATCAGTGAAGTCTACACAGACTCTCCATTTGCCGTTTTTCTTTTTTACCACGACGGGATTTGCGAGCCAGTCGGGGTACTTTGTCTCGGTGATGGAGCTGATCCTTAACAGTTTCTCTACCTCGGCTTTCACAGCTTCCGCTCGCTCTCGACCCAACGCTCTTGTCTTCTGCTTGACGGGTTTAAACGTTGGGTCTACGTTGAGCTCGTGTGCTACGATTTCAACGCTTACTCCGGGCAAGTCTTCTGGGGACCAGGCGAAAGTATTGACGTTCTCTATGAGGAAAGAGATCAGCTCGGCTGTCAATTTTTCGCCTAAGTTTACGCCAATTTCCACGCATCGCTCGGGTTTCTGAGCTTGTGTGCTGCCATGAAGCAAATTCAGGCATTTTTCTGATTTCCCGAGATGGTCTTCACGCCGTTGCTTGTCAAAATTTCAGGCAGAGATGATATGTCGAGGCGATGGCTCAGAATTGATTCAACCATGGAGTGCCAATAATTGCGTTATAAACGGTCGGCTCGTCAGTAACGGAGAAATCGATGATTTTCGTTATCCCCTTGGCTCGGACTGGTAACTTGATAGTGCCGAGAGTCATGGTGGTTTCCCCAAAGAACCCGAGCACAGGTCGCAGAGTTGGTACGATTTGCGTCATACCGACCTTCATTTCTTGCAGGGTCGTTAGAAAGATGATGTCCAGTGTGCTCCCCTTGTCGACTAAAACTCGTTCGACGTTGAAATCACCAATGGTTAGTGTTATGACCAAGGAATCATTGTGTGGACTGTCTAAGCCGATAATATCGCTCTCGTGAAAAGTTACTTCGTCATCTGGTCCGTTAAACGGTAGCGTCCAGTTACGATTTGAGTTGGCCTTCCTCTGATAAGCTTTGATTGACACCGTTGTGTCTTGACAGAAAGCTGAATCTCTTAAAATTGTGAAAATCCTTCCCCGAGCAGCTTCTGGCTCGTCGTCATCTATCTCGCGATTGCCTCTGCCTCTGCTTGCTCGGGATTTGCCATAGCATTGACCAACTCGGTCTTGGCTTTCTCCGCCTCTAAGTCCTCGATGGTTAGGCCTCCACCGATTTCTCCGGGTAGGAACTTAGCTGCTAACTTTGCCCCGAGGCTACGGCATCTGGAAGTATGATGGCCGTAACTTTTATGTAATTCGCATTATTCTTGCTCGTTTCCCACATGTTGGTTCTTCGTCCAGGTGTAGGATTCTCGTCCGCGACCTCGGCCGCGGCCTCGTCCTCGACCTCGGGGTGTATCAGCTTGATAATTGTGGGCTTCGGAGAAATTCTGTCCTTCATGGTGTACGAACGTTCCGCCTTGAGCGCCCTTTTCGTGGTTCGGAGCGCTAGGTTGGGATTTTTCGCTATGAGGCGTTTGCTTCAGCGGCTCGTGCCTTTTCTTCATGGGAAACTTAATTCGAGGCTCGGTGCAAGGCGTCTCGGATTGTCTATGGTTTGGACAAATTTAACTCCTTTCGGAATTCAGACTTGTACCATAGGGCTTTTTTTAGAGCAGAGAGAGCCGCTACGTCGTTGATGCCTTCGACTTTGGCTAGGGTGGATTGCGAGGAAGTCTCGAAGTGGCTAGTTCGGCTGCTGAGACAATAACCAAAGATCGGCGTCGGACGTGCCAGATCGATTAGCACCGAATATTGCTTGAGTAAGAGTGTAGATAGCTCCTGAAAACTGTCAACGGAATTTCCTTTGAGTCTTGAGAACCAATCCAGAGCTGGTCCTTTCAAATGCTCGACGAACAGGTGACAGAGACCGGCGTCTCTTTCGTAGGGTCTGAATTTGGCTTGGGCCATAGAGATTATGAAGGACTTCAAAAGCCCTTTCGGGTTAGATGATCCATTGAAGTACTCGATCCTTAGCTTTCCTGGATCTGAAATTATCGCGTTGGAGATCCTACGAATGAAAGGAGTGTTATGGGACTCCTCCAGAATGCGGTCGATGTTTGGGGCAAAGGAGACTACGTTATGCATTTGGGATCTGACGAGCTTCATCTTGGTTTGATAGCGCTTATTTCTTGTTCTCTAGCATATTCCTCAGCCCAACGAACGTTCTCTTCTGAGTCATCATCGTCCGAGATCCTGATCTGATTGGCCTCGGCAAATTCTGCTCAGGGAAGAGGAAGTTGCGGGTCGGTTCCCTCTGCTCGGTTCGTCGCGTCTCGGTTTCCCAAAGCTGCCGATTTTGCTCGGTCCCTTCCAGATTCTGGCGCGGTTCGGCGGATAGGCCTTGTTGTGTTGCCAGGCGTGTGGAACACGTGCCGTGTTGGGTTGAGATCTGGTGCCGCTCCTCGATCCTGAAGATGTCGTGCGCCGAAGCGAGTAGTCCTGATCTGTCCTTGGGAGGTAGCTGCCTTGAGCTGTTGCACCAAAGACCGATTCGCCTGTTCTTGATCGTTTACCTTCTTCTGGAGTTAAGCTCATGCTTCTTCTGGGAGCGGTGGCTTCGGGAGCGTCTGTCTAGATTGGAGGGATCGGGTTTCCCACTGCGTCAACAGTGTTATCGGAGATCTGATTGTTGACCATTGTGGATTGGTTGGTTGGTTTTGTGTTCTGAGAGTAAGAGAAATCTCAAGTCCCCCTCCTTCTAGCGCCAAATTGCTAGAGTCAAAACTCGCACCATCGAAATTGTATCTTGGGTTCCTTCAAAGAACGGATATTTGTGAGATTCTCAAAGAACAACTGAATTGCTGATTACCACGGACGGTGTTCTTGATTATATTATTGAGATAATGATGATTTGATCGTACAAGTGTTTAGAAATATAGAAAATAAGTGTTTTAGCCTTCAAAGTCAGAGCGTTTTTGATAGCCTAAAGTTGAGAGCGTTTTTGTGCGTGTCCTGTTTGTTTGTCCTTTGAGGTGCTTTATATAAGGCTTTGGCGAATCTCCTCCCGCGATATTCTCGAAAGATTTCCAATTATCTTAGAGTCGGTGATGGAGATTAACTTTATCCTTAGAGAATTTCGCGGGATCTTCCATATTCGGCAATATCTTTAGAGATTCTCCAGTATCACTTCCGCGTTTTCCGGGGAGAAACGTTTCGACTTTACATCGGTTCTAAGTCTTCTCGTCGGAAACGAAGTTTCTCCCGAGCCAGGTCAAGTTGGTCCTTTGGCTGTGGTTGGGCGGCTCGTCTCCTGGATGCATCTCGAGCCGAGTGAAAGTTGTCCGAGGCGTTTCGAGATCTGCTTCGGGATGGCTCTGGAATGACTCCCAACCAGTTTTAAGGCTGGCTCGGACGGCTCCGTGGTGATATCTGAGGCGTTCCAACGCCAGCTCGGGATGGCTCTTTGAAGTGATATCCGAGGTGTTTTAGGGCTGGCTCGGGACAACTCATTAGCGATCCCCGAGGTGTTTCAGGGCCGGCTCGGGACAACTCCGTAGTGATGCCCGAGGCGTTTCAGGGCCGGCTCAGGGCGGCCCTTTGAAGTGATGCCCGAGGCACTTCCTCTGGTTGGCTCGGTTACTTGGGTGAAATCCGACCCCAACAGTCTCTTAGCCTAAGCCCGAAACCAAATGAGTTCATAACCATTGCATTGCTTGATCCACTGTTCGTTCTTAATAAATGTTAAAGGGAATATGTTGATGTGAATGCTTGAATACATTAAGGCTTATATCTTTGAAACATATTATAGAAATGGGCTTCTTCAGTTTTAATAGATAATTGCTTATGGATAATGTTTATATATATATATATATATATATAAACATATATTATTTGTACCATATTTTATTACGCACACACATATATATATATATAGGTTGCATGATGACGAGTATGGCTAAAGTTTTTAAGTAAGGATCTATCACTTTACAACCTAGAATTAGCTACATGGACATTGATCTCACCCATTCTATATGCATGCTTCGGTTTTTGAATTCCCACCTTCAAACCTCTCCTTCAACTTAAGATTTTGTGTTTGCTTGAGGGCAAGCAAGAGATATGTTTGGGGGAGTTGATTGATATGTCCTGCTTTTTACTGATTTCTAACATAGTTTCAGAATGGTTTTTAGAGTCTTTCTAGTCTTTTTCGTACGTTTTGAGTCATTTCATGTACACTTACACATTTGGGAACTATGGAGCACAATAAGTAATTTTGGAAGCTTTTCAGCAATGAAGATCTTGAAGGACTTTTTTCAGAAGCTGGTGTCGATCGACACCACACCTGTGTCGATCGACACTCTAATCGCTGCCAAGGGAATTCTCGTTTTCTACCAAGTCTTTGAGAAGCCCTGAAGTCTTCCTTATTTGCAAAGTAGTCCATGCACGTTTTTAGTGACGGAAATACCTAATTGTTTGGTCATTGTTAGACCTAGTTTTGTTTTTAGAGCTTTGGTTACACATTTGAGAGAGGAATCCAATCCCTTTAGAGAGGATTCTGAACTCCTTTGCTATTATTCTTAATTCATTAGTGAAAACTATTCATATTATGATTTGTGTTTCTATTGTCATGTCTGAGTAATCACCTTGTTGAGTTTAGGAAGTCTCAATAGGGATTTAGATGGATTATTAGATCGAAAACCCCTTAGGATTATTCTTAGAATTCTTCATCTTGATTATTCTTAATGCTAGTTTTAGATTGATCACCTAGAACTTGATATTAGACAATAGGTATTCCCGCCATAGGTAATTGTTATTTGAACTATCATAGATGAGCCTAGGCATTTAAGAAAGAACAGGTGGCCTCATAGAAGGGCACTGGTTTAGATACATGATGCCAAGGTTGAACTGGCTGCCTCGTATTCGAAGTTGCTTGATGGAATCAAGGATAAGTGGGTCGCAAAAAAGGAATTCACCGTGCTGGAAAGTCAAGCGGTCGAGGTGGAGTCGAACTTGGCTTTAATCGATCAAATTGCGAAGGCTGTCGTCGACCTGGCCGTAGAGAGACCTCGGTTGCAAGCAGATCTAGATGACCTGTAGGTGAGATGTGCAGTAAAGGAGGTGTCGGACTTCACTCTGAGCGAGCTGGATATCCCGCAAGTGTCGAAGATGTCAGTGGTGCGTCCGATTGATGTTGATGAGCAGGGAACACCGATCGGTTTGGATGAGTTTGGGATCAACAAGGATGCATTTCTAGGAGGTCTCGGAGAGGATCCCGGTACTGTCTTTGCCATTCCAGCCAGGGGGTCGATGGAGTGATTGTTTTAGCTCCTTGTTTTAAGTTTTTTTTTAATGCTTTCATTTCAGACTTAGTGTCAGGGAAGGCTTTCATCCTTTTGCTCGTTTTATTTTGAACCGGGTGCCTGGGAAAGCTTTTATCATTTGTTTGAGTAATCGGTGCCTGGGAAGGCTATTTATCGTTTCTTACTCGCGCGTTGACACTTAATCGAATTCGGTGTATGATGTGCTTGTCGCCTTGTTTTGATTCTGTTTTGGATAATGTTAGGACTTGCTTTAATTCTAAGTTGTTTCTGCTTTGAGATGGTATGTTCTTCGTAGGCTCAAAATCAAGTAAGTTTATGTTACTTGTCTCGGGGACCTGTTGGAACAAGGTCACACAAGGGACCTGCCATGTTTTGGAACCTAGGCTTGTGGTATCGCCAGATCGCGAATGAAACCTTCATTTCTTCCTTGTTTAATATGTCATCTTTGATGGTGAAGGAAGGAGTTAGATATGGTTGTCGTAGGTGAGCTCTGATGAAGTCGAAGTGACGTGCTTTTAAGGATAAGTTTCACTCTCGACTTTTTGGAAGCGTGATCACAAAAATGGATTTGCCAACATTCAGGTGTTGGGCTTTAGGTATCGTAAGATTACGAATGAGTTTTAAATTGCACTGGTAGCGATTGGTTTGCAAAGAGTGATAATAAGTATCGAATGGTTTGCAAAGAGTAATATTAAGTATCGAACTTTCTTTTATTCTGATCTCAAAATGGTTAAGTACAAACGAGGTAAAAAAAATGACGATTCACAATGTAGTTGATAAGAGGGGACCTGCTTGGTGTTGATTGATGGTTGAATTGTCAGGTGAGCCAGCTAACGTTCTCTGATGGAGGCATGATGTCCATTTTCTTTGTCGAAGGGATCTGCTTTAACTGGAAGAGTCGAGGTGCTGGATGCGTTCTGCGGGGGAACTGCCTATGTACCCGATTAGGGGATCAAGCCATGACGTAGTTCGATTGAGGTATTGGTTGCGCTCTTGGGGGGAGCTGCCTACGTACCCTGCCAGGAGATCAAGCTTTATCGTAGTTCGATTGTTTTTGAGTACCTATTCGTGGTATTTCTTGAGATGCATGGCATTCCAAGGCCGTAACTGAGGTACTCAATTGATAACTTTTTCGAGCTTATAGATGCCGTCATGTACCACCGCGGTGATTCGATAGGGACCTTCCCAGTTGGTTCTTAGCTTTCTGGCGTTTAGCTCCCTCGTGTTGCTGAACACTTTTCGTAAAACGAGCTCTCCCACGACGAATCTCCAAATTTTGATATTGGAGTTGTAATAGCAGGCGGCAGCTTGCTGATAGTTTTGAACTTGTATCATCGCCTGATCTCTGCGTTTATCGATGAAGTCCATGTTGTCCTGCAACATTTGCGTGTTCAGGTCCGAGTTAGTAGGACTGGCGGTTCTTCTCACCCTTGGCACTATGGTTTCGACAGTGATAACTGCTTCCAAACCATAGGCGAGAGAGAACGGGATTTCTTGCGTTGATTTGCGAGGTATAGTTCGGTAAGCCCATAGAACTCCGTGGAGTACGTCAGACCACATCGATTTTTTAGAATCGAGTCTTTTCTTGATGTTGCTAAGTATAACATTGTTGGCGGCTTCTGCTTGTACATTCCCCTATGGGTAACGGGGGTGGACGTGGTAAGACGGATCTTCCACTTTTTCGCAGATCGGGAGACTGCAGTGTACAGGTACATCGGTTCTCCCTCTTTGAGTTTTGCGAGTACAGGTGGGTCGAGCAGTTATGTTTTAAATTGCTTGAAGGCTTGTTCGCAATCCTCATTCAGTCAAACTTCTTATCCTTCCAGAGGAGCTGATAGAACAGGACGCATTTATCGTTGGACCTAGATATGAATCTATTAAGGGCGGCGATACGGCTAGTCAGCCGTTGGACCTCTCGTGCCGTTTTTAGTGATGTCATTTGCTTAGGATTGGCGTGGATGCCTCTTTTGGTTACTAGATACCCGAGGAATTCTCCTGATGGGACCCCGAAAGAGCACTTCTCGGGATTTAGCTTCATTTCAAATTTGTTTAGGATTTTGAAGCATTCTCTTAGACCATCTCCAATGGTTGTCTCTATTTTTTCTTGTAAATACAGAAGAAAAAAAAGAGATCTCTATTTTTACTCCAATGGTTTCTCAAAACTAGAGATCTCTATTTGTTAGAAGGAAAAATAGGGAAAAAAATAGAGATCCCTATTTTTTGTCTCTATATATAGAGAAAAAATAGAGAGCTCTATAACAGAGGTGAGAATAGAGATGGGTTGGAGTGAAATAAAGACAAAAATAGAGTTTAGGGACAAAAATAGGGATGGGTTGGAGATGCCCTTAATTGTGGGACGTGGTCATTGGTAGGTAGCTCTGGCATTTTTCAAAACAAAGGGCATTACTTTATAACAATAATTGCCTCGGTCGGTAATGAAAGCGGTTTTTTCTTGGTCGTTTGGGCGCATAACTATTTGGTTGTACCCGGAGAATGCGGCCATGGAGGACAGTAGTCCGTGTCCTGCGGTGGCTTCGACAAGTCGGTCGATATGCGGGAGTGGGAAACTGTCTTTAGGACATACTTTATTCAGGTCCGTAAAGTCAATGCATACTCTCCACTTCCCGTTTTTATGTTTAACAACGGCTGGGTTAGCGAGCCAGTTGGGGTATTTTACTTCCCTTATCGATCCGATTTTGAGTAACCGGTCGACCTCATCGTTCATAGCTTTGGCCTTTTCGGGACCTAATTTGCGACGTTTCTACTTAATGGGCCGGTAGGTCGGATCGACGTTGAGTTCGTGTGAGGTTACCTCGAGGCTTATTCCTCGTAGCTTGACCATGCGAAGCTGTTTTTGTTTTCCTTGAGGAAGGTTATGAGATCCTCTCGTATCGCTGGATCGAGGTCATGGGCTATTTCAACGCATCATTTAGGATCTTATTCGTCTATGCAGACCTGCGTTGTTAACGATTTTCGAGGTCTGCGTTGAGACGGGTCAGAGGATCTAACTGTTTTCATTTCTGCGAGTTTATCCTCTAACTTTAATACCACGGGATCGACTTTTTTGATATGCTCGTAGCCACCCATGTAGCATTGTCGGGAACTGCGTTGGCTGCAGTTTACGACTGCTATCCCCTTGTTGGAGGGGAATTTAATGCATTAATGGTAAGTGGATGGGACGGTTTTCATGGCGTGTAGCCATGGCCTTCCCAGTATCGCGTTGAAAGGAGCTTTCTTATCGACTACGAGGAAGGTCATGAGTTGTCTCACTCCTCTTGCGACAGTGGGGAGCTGGATGGTTTCTAAAGAAAAGGTGGTATCTCCAGCGAATCCGGTAAGTGGCATTTTCCTGCCTTGTAGCTTAAAATCGAGGTGTCCCATTTTTTTGAAGGCGTCATTGAAGAGTACGTCAACTGAGCTCCCCGTATCGACCCTTATACGGGAGAGTTCGTAGTTGCTTACGTCGATTCGGATAAAGAGAGCGTCATCATGAGGTTTATCGAGGTCAGTGGTTTCGCTTTCCCAAAATGTGATCTGGTGATCAGATCCTATCATCGGGCTTTTGCCTTTTGTGTAGGAATCTACTTTCCTCTGATGAGTTTTGATCGAGTTGATCGAGTAGTTGCAGAGCTGAGATCCTCCCATGATAAAATCGATGCGTTTCGAGGAGAGGTGCTGGGTTACGTTTCTACCGAATTTTGGGAGGCGTAATGGGAACCTCGTGTTTTTCTTTTGTGGGGCGGGATATTCACAAGAACTTTGACCGACCATTCAGTTGTTGGTCACAATTGATGCGTTAGTTTTGGTGTTGGAAGGATCTATTTCCGTCCCCGCAGACGGCGCCAAATGTGGGTTCTGAAATCCACACTAGAGATTTGTAAATAGATTTGTAAGAAAGGAGGGCTAGATATTCACAAGAACTTTGAGATTTATATCGTTAAGAACAAATGGACTTTTGAATTGATAATAGAAGAGCTTTTACAATGTAGAATGAGATTACAAGTGTAAAAGTATAAGTGTAAGTGTTAAGATGAATGAATGTGTCTTCCAAGTCGTCATTGCTTCCTTATATAAGTCTACGCACGTGACTAACTTCATCCGAGATTCGTGGGGATCCTCCTGGATATTCGGTAGGTCAGTTCTGAGATATCATGTCCGCTCCGCGGATATCTCCTTGTTCAGTTCCTAAGTCGTTATCCGCTTAGGGCTTATCGGGCCCAGATACCTAATCCGTACATGGGCTCCAGAGCTATGCAGGTCCTCTACTTGGTGGGCTTGCTGTGCTTAGTGGCCTGGCATGGTATTTTCGCAAGTGGATTCCTGGAGGGAAATCCAGCTCCAACAATCGTTTAGGGTATTTGCCTTTTGTATTTTAGCCACCTGATGAACCCTAGAATTGCCCTTATCAATGAATCCATTCTTAGAACTTCTATTCTTCTTAGATTTATTTGTATTCACCCTTGATTGCACTTTTATTCACCTGTTATTTGTGTCATCTTGCTGAGTTACCTCTTATTGCATTTCAATACTTAAATTTGTTGCATGAATGGTTCTGCTCGACCCTGTGATCGAGTAGGGCATTTAAAGTTCTTATTTTTGTTGTTTGAATCTTGATTTAGGATTGTTTCTAGAAACCCACCATCATTATAATCAGGCTTGACTTAGTTGCTTCTGTCCACATCTTGATTGCTAGCAATAACAGTGGAGTAGATTGACACCTCTTATAGATGCATCGACATGTTAGTGTTTAAGGAGAATTGAACTGAACCACACTTCAGCATATAACTAGGCGTAAAAACCTAGTTATCAACCAGCCAACAGTTCTAAGACGCGAGGTGATCGACTTCTACTAAAAAACTTTAGTCATGCTCTGTTATGATCCAAACCTACACTCAATTGCACAATGCGTCAAAATCAACCAATCCCTTTTAACATTCATTAAGTTCAAAAACATGAATGAAGATACGCATCGCTAGTGAACTCATTTGGCTAAGGACAGGTTATGAGACAAAGATGGTCCCTTTTAAGTGGTTCAGATTTTAATAACAAGAGACTCTCAATGAAAAAGGACTGAGCTTTAGAAGAATGCTAAAGGTAAGTGCCAACCTATACATACAAGAATAGCATCCCATCTACCCAATGACATAAACCGTGAATAACAAGTAGATAGTCCTATCTCTAAACCCAATGATGATTTTAAGTCTACCCTTTTGCACTAAAGGCATATTTCGATTCTTTCTTGGATCGAATCATTTCCTTCATTTCTTTGGCTCTTGTTCTTAAGAAGAGGCTTTTCTTATACTCTGAGTCTGCTCTAGTGAATTGAGTTTTTCTTAAACTCTTATGGCTATTATAAATTTTTTTCTTTTCTGTTTTTGTTGCCATCTTTTTTTTTAAAACATATCTTAACAATTCTATGATTCCCAAACATTCACTAGATCTCAATATGATTTTCAGCTTCCTTCTCCTAAAGATTCTAACCCATTTTTATCTTTCTTTTTCTTTTTACACTCAATCTCAATCTTCAAATAAGTTCCCACCTAGTCCTACCAAGTCCGAAAACGCGGATCGAAACTACATGAGATACTACTCTTGTTGGCTCAAACCTAACATGTTCTACCAAGCTCAATCCTGAAAATAGGCCTCACATGCTCTCACAAAATTACATGGCTTGAAAGAAGGGTTAGTTAAGGGTGGGGGAACTACTCCAATGACAGGAGCAGCTACTTGGATTAACAAGAGTGGTGAATAAGTGAAAGAAAATCCAAGTATGTATTCTATCCATGAGTTCAAAAACGATGCAAACATGATAATTATAAGTCAGATTCAAGTTCAAATTGACAGGAAAAGGTGTCATGACATGCATCGAATGGTTTCTATAGAACATGGTGCGCTTTTACTTCAAAGTTATTCTAATACATCAAAGAACTAATAACTCATTTTAGTGAATCATCATGCTTACAAGGTTATCTCCTCATTATCCCCTATGCATATGCAACAATCCTATATGAAACACTCTACACTCGATCCTAAATGTAATGCAACTAAATGATCACTTTGTTTTTGTGGAATTCAAAATTATTTTGTTTTTTTATGACTTAGATGATATGCAGGGGGCTTTTGATCTTATCTTAAAACTTGCACCATCTTTGGGTTAGATTGAGCTTTCAGTGTGCTTCAGTGAGACTCTTGCTTTCCGGTGAAGGGCGCTTGTGTTCTTCAAAGTGGAACCGGCTAGTGTCATAGTTCTCCCAGTTGATCTCCTCATTGTTACTCTGACCTTCTACTTCTTCAGTGTTCCGAGACGAGGATCCTCCAATCACAACATGGAGGATTTCTTGTGGTGGTGAGAAGGCGATGTAGTCTCTCACCGTGATGGTTGTCATTTCACTGAAGGGGAGAAGTATAGTCGCTTCTTCTTTTGACGGGTGATCGAACTTGAAATCGTACCTCTTGTCATAGACTTGATGCTCGATCACATGGGCAAGCTTGAGATGGGCGATGTCCATCCATCGTGGTTTGATTGGATCCGATCGCCGCAAGACTTTGCACGATAGGAGGATTGGCGTCACAACTCCTCCAATGCAAAGGGCTCCTTTTGCTTTCTTCCTGTCATTGGTCAGTGCCCACCCTCTGTAGCTGCATAGGTGATTGAAGAGATACATCGACGGGGTTGTGTCATTGGCATCTCTGTTCATCGTTTTTCCGTCCTTGCTGTAAAGGAGGAAGCTCATCAGCGCCAGGACTAACGTCTCCATGTCTTGGTCCGTCACAGTGGCAGATATCTCCCTAGCGTAAGGGACATTGGCCAAGGCTCTCTGGAAATAGCGGATGGCGGGATTGCGGATGGAGTTGCTCTTGGATCTAGCGGAGTTGAAGCAGGTGGTGTCTCCGATCGTGTTCCACAAGGCTTTGAGTTTGGCTCGTACAAACTTCGGTTTCGTTCCCGTGCCACTAGGAAACTCGAACATGGTTTCCAGCGTCTTTATCACCATGATGTAGTCGCGGTCGTCGATGGTGAAGCTTAAGTACCCAAGCCCTTATTGTCTCATTTCAGCAGATGACAACCTCTCAAACAATTCCATTTGAAGAGATGAAAGGAATTGGAGTGTCTCATCCTCATAGGCAAGATAGGGATGAGACATGAGTGTTGTCATGTGGCTCTTCTTGAACAAGAGATGAACGTCCTCCAGGATGCCTAACTCCGCCATGGCCTCCGGGTGAGGATATCACGTTCCCCAAAACGGATTTCTCTTGAGAACCTTATAGTAGTCTCTCGGAGTCAGCTTGTCTTCCTTCAACAAAGACTTGGCGGTCTTGCGGGTTGGCTCCGGAATGTAGTCCGCATCATCCTTCATCTCTTCGTCAACCAACTCATGGTTCTCTGTCATTGCCCATTTTCCTCTGGAAATCGCTTCCCTCCTCTTGTCATTGGTGAATGCTCGCTCTATTTCCTCCACAAATCGCCTATACTCCTCTGCTTCTCTTTCTGGTCTAGTTGACCAAGATTCAGCTTCATCAACATTGTAGTCGGCATCCATAGATGATTCGTAGCTATGTGAACTCATCCTGAAGTTGAAATCGATTTGAAACTTAAAACTAAAGTTTAGTACGTTAGTGAAAATCAAACAAAGAGAATGAGAGAAGTGACTTCCTATTGTTAGGCTGTTGCAATCGAGTATAAATCAAAGGTGAGAGTTCATGTCGCGATCGAGTGGAACAAGCAGAGGAGAGACAGGGTTGCAATTGAGTGGTTTCTGAGGTTCTGTTTTAGTGAATAACAGCTTGCAACAATGAAAGAGTTGAGACCATTTTGGTAGTGAAGTAGAGAGATAGATAAGAGCGATGTTTTGAAATCACAACTGATGAAGAAAAGTGAAGAGTAGTGATACTTATCTCCCTTTGCGATTTGAATGAGTGGAGGAGGTGTGTTGCTTTTAAACGGACGGATGAGATGGAATGCCCTTTATGATGTCGGTAAAGTGATAAGGCGACAAAGCATGGTGCTTTATGTCGGTAGGATGTGGTTCCTTCAAGTCACTCGCCTTGTGATCGAGTATGGGCCGTTGATCCTTTAATTTTGTCTCAGGGGCTACAAGGGGACACATCATGGGCTTTTTGGAGTTTTGGTGAAGACTTAAGTCTAGTGGACTTTATGGTAGCATGGGTTGTCACTGAAGTTCTGCGGATGCTTTCAGTCCTCCCTACGATCTAGTGGTTTGACATTGATGTTGAGGAAATTGTTATCTTAGAACCGCTAGATCGCACTCTTGAGCTTTTACACCTATGTTGCGATCGAGTATTCCAGCAAAAAATTTGAAAATTTTTCATTTGAGCACTCGATCACATCCATGTTGATCACTCTAGCTATTATTATTTTCCTGAGAATCAAAGACACAACCAAAACAAATCAAAAGTAACAAGTAAATAAAAAGTATATAGAGGGATAGTCATGGGATTTCCTCCCAAGTGAGCTTGTTTAGAGTCTCTAGCTTGACTCCTCACACTTAATAGGTGGAGAAAATGTGACTGGGGGAACTTGAGAAGTCCTCCTCTTCACTGATCTCATCATCATACTCAGCATCCTCCCTTAACATTTGCATAGCTGAGTATTCAACTCCTCTTTCCTCAAAGTAAGATGCTTCCTCCTCTAGAGGATAGTCTTTCTCTTCTGACAAATCCGAGGTAATCTCCTTTCTTCAAATCGTGTCACTGTTGAGCTGGGGTTGAACCTCAATCTGCATTCGACTTAGTTTGTCTCTAAGCTTTTCAACTGTGAAGTTCAACTTCTTAATGGTTCTGTTTTGGAGATCAGTCCTCCTTTTAAGTTCCAGCCAATCAAGCGTTGATGGTATACTCGATCGAGTAGTAGAGTTCGAAGGCTGAGTTTGACTAGAATTTTCTCCTTCCCTATTTTAATCGCAAGGCCTTCTCTTGGATCTGTTCACTAAATCTCTAAGGTTTTTCCTTCTATTGGTGACTTTGTTGGAGATTTGTTGATGTCAAACTGTAACTTAACGTGCCTCCCAAGGTTGAGATCAATCTTACCATATCTGACATCTATTACTGCTCCCACTGAGGCCAAGAAAGGTGTTCCTAAGATCAGAAGATTCTTAGACTCTTCATCCATCTCAAGCACGACAAAATCAATAGGCACCTTTACTCCATTTATCATTACTAGCACATCCTCTAGAATGTTGAATGGTCTCCTTGAATTCTATCAGCAAGGATCAAGGTGATGTCACAGGGCTTGTACTGAACGAATCCCAACTTCCTTGCCACCAAGAGTGGCATTAAACTGACTGGGGCTCCTAGATCACATAGACAATTGATGAAAGTCAATTGCCTTGTGGAGCATGGTAGAGTGAAAGATGCAGGATCTTCCAGCTTCTCTTGAATAATCCTCTCACTAGTAGCTTGAAGCGGTATGACATCATCATCATCATCTGAATTCTGATATATGTTGAGCCTTTCCAACATCATGTTTCTCACATCTTTGTGAGGATCTGGAATCAACTTGCGGACTTCTATTAATGGCATCACAACTTCCATCTCATGAAGTTATTTTTCTGCAAGAGATTCATATATGCTTTTCCAAGCTTTCTTGAACGTCCATGGAAGAGCAAGTGAAGGTGATGGAGCTGGCTTGAATTGTTTTATCATTCTCTCGATTATAGCGGCCTTCTCTTCCAAGTCAGACTAAGCCTGATAGAAAGGTTGAGCTAGATAGTCGATCTCAGCAAAAGAGGCTTCAATCTGAGTGGAAGCCTCCCCTTCTTGAATTACACTGTCCTCGGTGTTTGATGTAGAGACATGTTGAGTTGGCAGCTCTCGATCATGTCTGATAGTGATTGCGTGGGCAGTGGCATACTCCTTAGGGTTCTGGATTGCTTTTCCTAGAAGCTGGTCGGGATTATTAGTAAATGTTGGTGAAGTGGTTATGTTGTCCAGATATCATACCCTTGTGCTTAATGATTCAAACCTGCAATTTATTTCAGCGAACTGTCTGTCAACTTTGTTGTTTAAGTCAACCAGCTTCTTAGCGGCTTCCATTACTCATGCGGCTTGGCCTTGCATAATATGTTGGAGCATATTCTTGATGTCTGATTCATGAGGCGCAGGTGCTTGATGTTGTTGTGGTGTGAAACTAGGTGGTGGTTTTTGTTGTTGGTATCCCCCGGAATTACGACTTTGGAATGAACCATTGGCTTTGGTTGTAAGGAACAAATGGTTTGGGTTGGCGACATTAGTGCTTCTGTATGACAGATTTGGATTGGATCTGTACTTGTTGTAACTCTTGTTGTAGCCACCTTGGTTCTGAACATAGTTGATTACAGCACACTGATCATTCTCCCTCTCTTCGATTTGGAATACTTCATCTACAAAAGCGAAGTGAACATGCTTCTACTGCACTTGGAGGAGTTTGTCATTTTTGTCATTGAGAGCTTTAATCTCTCGGCGGTGCTTGTCATCAGATTCAGAACTGGTGCGGATGCTTCTGTCATAATCCTCGTTATAATTGCCATCCCACTGAGCCAAGTTTTCAACTAGCTCCCATCCTTCTTCAACATCCTTGTTCATGAAATTCCCATTGGAAGCGGTGTCAAGCAGCATCCTAATTTTAGGTAGGACGCCTCTGTAAAGTGTGCTGAGAAGAGAAGCTTGCTTAAATTTGTGATGAGGGCATTTGGTTTGATAACCCTTAGCGCTCTCAAGCTTCACAGAAGCTTTCATTTTGCTTCTGAATAAATCCGGATATCTCATTCCGGAGTCTTGCAGTTCTATAGTTGGAGAAGAGTTTTGCCAAGAAGGCCTTTTTGCAGTCGTCCCAGGTTGTGATTGAATTCTGAGCAGCGTCTTTTCCCACAGATAGGCTTTATCTCCAAGTGAGAATGGGAACAAGCGAATCTTGAAACCATCTTCATTAACTCCATTGATTTTAGTAAGGCCACAAAGTCTTCCCAACTCGTCAAGATGATCGAGCAGATCCTCCATTGGCAGGCCATGAAAATTGTTCCCTGAACCATTGCAATGAGACCGCTTTTTATCTCAAAATTGTTGTTATGTACTGGAGGTGGAACAATGCCATGACGCTGGTTGTGGTTGTGAGGGAAGTCACCAGCACCAATGTTGGTAGGTTGCTCTTGCTCATCTACAACGTAAGCCATTGTGTCAGTTTCTGTCGGTTCTCTCAGTTGGCGGGCAATAAGGTCGATGTTATCGTTGAATAAGAGGTTCTGATTTCCTTGTGACCGTGTATGCATGAAACAGATAGCAGCATGGCTATAATAAATAAATCAGAGATGTGTATGTAAAGCGGGTTGCAAGGTACCTGAAACACAAACACAGAAAAGGCACAATGTTAGTAACTTGTGTAACAAAAACAAACTTGATCATACTGTTTCTAATGATCTCAAATATAGCAAACAAACACCAAACTGGCAACGACGCCAAATTGATAGTAGGATTATAGTCAGTTAATTCCTAAAACACTAATCATGTTGTTGTAATATTTTAGGTTGTCAATCCAATCCAGTGTGATGCAAACAGTTGAGATATGATTAGAAAGCTCTAAATCAAGCCAAGCAGAGAGTTGGTTGGTTCTAACAGTCCTAATATGCAATAACAGGAATGAAATGAAACTAAAAGCAAAAATGGCAAAACACGAGGACTTTTCTGGAGGTCACCCATCCTAGTACAACTCTCGCCCAAGCACGCTTAACTGCAGAGTTCTGATGGGATCCCGTGCATTAATGCTGGTATGATCGCATCCGTTACTACATGCAATGCAATCGTATTTATTCTTTTTTGAAGACTTTATGATCCATTTTCCGTGGGTCCTACCAGCTATGTAGGAATACCCTATCTTGTTTATATGAGCTTTGATAAACGCAAAATATTTAAAAACAATGTCCGAACATATAATTTTTGCCTCGTAATATAGCAAAGATCACATAAGGCCTGAAAAAGTACATTAAGGTCAAAATTTGGAGTACAAAAAAACAAATAGAAGAATTCCATTGTGCTTCCTCATTCATCGGAGAGCTCTCTTTGGGCTTTCCGAAAAGGTATCACATGCCAAGTTTGGCCTCACGGTCTAAAATTTATAGA
>Ga0041059_1000728_pt1 | contig 25634 bp, 18 predicted proteins | sample AraColnosormetaG_FD_56232 | JGI IMG/M metagenome (GOLD analysis project Ga0041059, IMG submission 56232) | Arabidopsis roots microbial communities from North Carolina, USA - Col MF nosort | ecosystem: Host-associated > Plants > Roots > Unclassified | place: USA: North Carolina | collected... | reverse complement strand
AATCTCTTATGAGAACTCATCTATCTTTTTATCAAAAACTCTCTCTTAAAAATAGATCATGGATCCATTTTCGTATGTCGAATTTTGATCTTTCTCGACTTCTCAAAAGGTTTTTCCGCATCCTTTTGTGCCGTCATTCAATCCATCATCTCATCTTTGAGTCGTGTGTCATCTATATTTCGAGAATATCCACTCCAGATCTTCCAAGTGCCGAAATTGGAATTGATTCCTCACCAGGATCATATCATTATGGATGGGACTCATGTATGCGTAAAAATAAAGCTTGAGTTACATGGAATGTATTGGAATCGACGCGATAATGCATCATTGAACATCATGGCAATATGTGATTTGAATATGTTATTTACATATATTTGAAATGGAGCACCAGGTTCATGTCACGATACAATTGTTCTGCAAATAGCAAAACAAAGTGATTCCGAGTTCCCTTGGCTTCTATCAGAGAAGTATTATCTGGTTGATTTTGGCTACCCAAACAAAAAATAATTTCTAGCTCCTTATAGATCGTCACGAAATCGAGTTGTGAAATATCATATGTCTCAATTCTATTCTATTCCTTTTCTTAGAAACAAACATGAAATGTTTAACCAATGTCACACATCTTTACAGTTTATCTAGAGAACTTTTGGAGTTTGAAAAAACAAATTGAGGATTCCTTCTGATTTTCCAAGATATAATGTTCACGTTCAAAAAAGAGTGGTAATGGTTACAGTGGGATTATATAATTTTATCAGAATTTCAAACCTCTCAAATGCAGATTTTGCAGATGTAATGACAGAGGCAAATATAAATAACAAAGATTTTGATCATATATGTTACAAATATGTTATGGAAAACATATATCCCAAATAAGATGACATAGAACCAACAGAGATAACAAATGGAGAACATATATCCCAAATAAGAGACAATATTACAAATATGTTATGGAAAAATCAAAGTAGTAGATAATATTTTTAATGTTTTTTATGATGAAATTAGTCAACGCATGTAATAATATATAGGGAATGTGACACGTTTAGGCACTTTTAGAGAATCTTTTTCCTTTTGAGGCACTTTTCAGGGATGAGGCACTTTGCCATCTTTTTAGGGAAAATTAGAGTAATTTACCCCTGAAATAGTGATGACGCAATAATTTTTAAACTCATTTTTTATGAGATTGTGTGGGTAAGAAACTATCCTCTTTTTATCATCTCTCTCTTCCATATTCTTTTGTTTTCACCATTTTTAATCTCTCTTTCAAAATCATTGTCGTTCTATAATTCTTACAAAATCATGAAAATTATGAGGTTATCTCAAAATTCACAATCACAATCTATGTTTATCCTAAATTTCCTTTATTTTGTCAGTTTTGTATCTTTTTCTCTATTCGAGGGATGCTGGAATTGGGAAAGAAGAAAAATTGAATCGTTGTTTGGGAGAGGTAAGAGCATCTTTAACCAAATTCTATTCTCTCTGGTATTGGATTTTTACTTGGTTTTATCTGTTTCTTAAGATTGAATATTAAATTGATAAATATTAAGATAAGATTCTATCCCAAGTTAGGATTGATTTGAGAAATTACTTGAAGAATATTAAATTAAGTAGTTCACTCAATCCCAAGTTAGGATCGAGTGATATGAATGTTGTGAATTGACATTGAAATTTGATTTGTTGAGATGCATCTGGTTTTCCAGTTAAAATTCTAATACCCTTTTTGCTCTATTTCCAGCCCATAGATACGTAGTTGATCTTCAAGAACTTTGGCTACCAATAACTTTGTGTTTAATCCCTTTCTAGCTCAAAACTGTTAGGGAAGATGTGATATTTGGTCTTATTGGAGCTATCGTTTCCCAACATATACATCTTTCGGATCTAGAAATGATGTGTTTAGATCACACACCTATACACACCTCTGTATCCATATGATTTTTGTCCATTTTGTGGCTGTCCGCATAATACGTCAAATCAGACATGACTTTATGGCCAACTATTCTTTGGTATTACTAAGCAGATAAGCAGTGTAATACACAAGATTTCTAAATGATAATCTGATTTCTTAGTTTGACTGTTAAACGTTTATCTCGGTTTTGATACATGAGCCTTTGAATATTCTTGCAACTAGCACTCCAATTTGATGGTGTAGAAGAAAAGAATGTGAAGAAGCGAGCATGAGAGCTTGAAGTTTCCTACGGAGGAAGCGGAGGTGGTGGTTGGTAAAGATAGTTTGATTAACGTTTTTGATGAAACAGATCGTTTGAAGTCTTTTTCTCTCTTCTTTGACACTTTTTTTTCTCTCTCTTGGTCATTAGTTCACATCGAACAAAAATATAGTTGTCCATTAGTTACTGTTCAAGTGGTGTAGTTGATATGGTTATCATGTGATTCATGCCATGTTTTTTACATTAGCTACAATCACCAATTTCCCAGACATCATCCATTTTGTTTTGACAATTTGTTCACATGTATATGGATACTCTTATCATTGCATAGCATTTGGCCACTCTGTTGAATTTGATGACGTTAAACTGATCATTTGGATAATTTGAAAGTGTTTAGATCCCTTAATCCATTGTGGTGATGATGTTGTCTCAAGCCTGCAACAAGTCTTGATGATTCAAATTAACGTAAAACGAAGTGAACCTCTAATCCTTATCCACTAAATTTGAAACATTGTTAACAAATTAAAACCTGAATTCAGCTAAGGAGAATCGATATTTGGGTCTTAAAAAAAGGAAAGCCACATGATTGTTGAGATTAATCCTTTGAAAGTTCAAGTCTATGGGTCAAACTCGTTTCATCTACATAGCATCGAGATTCCTGTTAATCGAATCTCCTGTTATTGACATGGTATATAGGATGGATATAGATCTGTAAAAAGGTTTTCGAATGAATATATTTAAATGGACTCGTTATTATGGACACCAAAAAATTGTTTGTTGATTTTTCTTTCAGTTTGCAGACCTCCACCTCCAATACTTTATGGACATGAAACTTTGGTTTCTTTAAAAACCACGGTTAATCGAATCTCCTGTTATTATGGACATGGTATATAGAAATATGGATCAGTAAAAAGGTTTCCGAATAGATATATTTAAATGGACTCGTTATTATGGACACCAAAAAATTGTTTGGTGATTTTTTTTTCAGTTTGCAGAGACTTCCACCTCCAAGACCTTATGGACATGAACTTTGGTTTCTTTACAAACCATGGTTAATCGAATCTCCTGTTATTTTGAACATGGTATATAGAATGGATATGGATGAGTAAAAAGGTTTTTGAATGGATATATTTAAACAGACTTTTTATTATGGATACCAAAAATTGTTTGTTGATTTTTCATACAGTTTGCAGAGACCTCCACTAAAACCCAAATTCCATAATTACTTTTCGTCGATTAAAGCAAATTTTAGAAACTGACGAAATCCTATCCAATTTCGGGTTTAGAGAATACTTTCACCGAATCAAAACCATACAAAAAGGAATTCAGTAAATAGAACACTAAACCAGTTTTATGAAATCAAATCACCAAACCAAACACCTTCGTGAAATCAAAAGAAATCATGTGAGAGAGAGAGGACTAACTTGGAGGAGGGCGTGGAGGATTCTTCTCGAGCCAGTGGCGGATGTGCTTGGCGTTACGTCTTAAAACAGTGACAAATTGCTTCACATCGTTTTTGTACATGGCCATAGTCGAAACTTGACTGATAAAGCTATACCAGAGAGTAAGGATTCAAATTAGTTTTGCAGCAACCAGAGAGAGAGCAAAATTTGAATTTCAAATTCTAACAAAATCCTAGAGATTAGAGTATAACAAAATTGAGGAACGAATTGGTAAATTGAATGAATTGGTAAAGGTTTTTATTTTATAAAATAAAATTACAACATGTTATCAACACGATCACTCTGCCATGTTAATCTATATTATTATCATAGCGCGGCTCTGCCGCCCCTTTATAAATATAATGCTTTTATATGGTTGTTTAACGCACCATCTTATTTATTGTTTTAAAATTCTTAATATGGATAATTTGATCACCATAATTTACTTCTTGTTTCTATGGATGATTTTTATCAACATATTCCATTTAATACTCTAATTTACAGTTTTAAGTTTTTTTAACATGGATGATTTTAATAACTATATTTGATTTAATATTTTAATTTGCTGCTTTAACATGGATGATTTTAATTATTATATTCTATTTAATATTTTAATTTATTGCTTTAACTTGGATGATCTACATTACCATATGTTTTATTGGCTGCTTTTAATTTATTCTTTCATATCAATGATTTAGTCATCATATTATTATCATAGTATCATTATTATAAAAATAATATAATCTTATGTATAAATTAATATATATTTTCTTGATTATTTATTTTTAGACTAAATTTTATTTTTAAATCTCAATGGTCATAAATTAATAAATGAAATTAATTACCCAAGCTTTAAAATATTTTTTAATTTTCAAACGGCTACTTAATAGCTAATGAACAGTTTATTTTATCTATATACTAGAATAAAATCTGGGCTACACTCGGTATATCTCTAACAATTAATATTTTAAAGTTTTTTATATTTAATTTTATATTTAAGGCTTTAGTACTTCCACCCAAATGTCTATAAGGTATTGTTAATTATATTATTTTATCTATCTATAATTATTTTGTCATTGTAATTTTTTGTGGAAGTAGTGATTCATTTTTACTTCTTTTAATTGTGTATATATAGTATTTTTCACATCTTGTAATGTATTTTTCCATTGTCTCTACCCCAACTTCTGAAGTCCTGTCTAAATTATTTTTGTAACATTATATTTAATTTTTATTTTAAGATAGATTTTAGTTTTATTGTGCATGTCTAAGATAAGATGACTAACAAATAATTTAATTACAATTTCATATTTAGTTTCTTATGTTAAGAATATTTAAGTAATTTTCTGTCTTCTTAGACCATACGACTATCATATTAGTTCATATAGTAATAGTAATATTAAGCATAGTTGTTAATTTTTTGGAATATTTTAAAAGACTATTGAGTATGATTATCCATGTGAAAGAATCATATATAACCTCATACTACCAAGTCTTATCTATGGTTGTTTACTTATATGCGATTGTGCTATATACGAATTAGAAGGTGATATATTCTTGCTGAAAATTACATCTGTTAAGATTAATTATCATTTGAAAGTTAACTTTAGATTGCAAATTATCACTGAGACGATAAGTGTGTAGTTTTTTTTGTTAGACGTCTCCCTTCTCTTGACAACGTTTTTGTTCCCTTTGCTGGCCTTAACTCTTTGTCACCCCTCACCAGTAAATTAAAATCCATATACATGTGTTCCTTGATTACCATATTTACTTCTAAGAGAAGAAGTTAAACATGTACCTAAGTGAATATTTTGAGAGCTGGATCATTTGCAACTCCCGGCGGCATGCATATCCGATCCTAACATTGCAGGTATCATGATTACCACAAATCTTAATTTATCAAAGACAAATGTATTTATGAGCTCAGTCATGGTAAATCAGTGGAGTTCAAGTGCTCACAGTCTAACAATTATCACTTAAAATAACACCATGAGTAAAATTCTAGTTTAACCAAAAATTTAGAAATGTAATGTGTAGTATCCTAGTTTTAACTTCTTGCTTTGTTCTTTTTCTTTTTCTTTCTTGTATACAACTGTTAGAGCCATTAAAAATTAATAAAGATTTAAAATCATTCATTGTGTTTTGCAATGATGATGTCACAAGATTTTGTGGAGATATATAATTCTTTACTACATGAAGATACTTGAAGAGTTGAAGATAGTAAGATGAATTTATTAAATTTGATTTTCGAATTTATGTATTCAAAAAATGAAAATATTACTATATTGATGGAAAGTGAGAAACATAAAGTTGAAAATACTTAGATGACGAATAATATGATCTGAAGATTGGCTTCCATCACAGCCTAACATGAGGTTAATGTTACTGTTCCGTTTTTTGTAGCAGGTCATTGAGTTCTTGGTATCCCTTTATGCCATGTCCGAGGTTGAATAGTATGTTTGTCTAACCAGTGCTACCTGTTGAGAAAATGACTAACAAATTGCTGTTTTGTTAAAGAAAAATGACTAACCAGTTGTTTCATTTCCAGTGACCTAGGATTGTTGTGTTGAATGTTGATACTCGTATGAGGTTAACCACTAAAGAAAGTCAACAAACCTTTCTCTTGGAGTTATACCACGAAGATAATTATTATAAACGTCATTTAATACTTTCTTCTATCCATATTGGGTCTCTGTTGTGTAGGGTTCGTCATGTCAATGATGTAAGTGAACATCTTTTTGCTGAAGATGTGAAGTAAAAAATATATGAACAAAGTTTCTACATGAAGAAGGGTCAAGAAATCAAGATGAAGTAAGAAATCTGAAATATCTATTCGGATCCTTATTCATAACACAAATATACAGAGAAATAACATTCTCTTTAATTATGAGGATATCAAATAGTGAAGCATCATTGAAACACAAAAGTGATATAAACCTATCAAATCCCACATTGTTATATTAAACTTACATAAGCTACTAACAGAAGAGTGCATAAACAATACCTGTCTACACTAATATTTGAAAAGCCGACAAAGAAAAGTGACAACTTAAGGAGCGTACCAAGTTGGCTCTATGACAACTTCAAACAAAACTGAGGGACCTCTGTTCATACGGACAATCGGATCTGAAATCAGGAAACAAAAACAAAAAAGGTGAAAAGAAAGCCTTCAATGATGTAGATATGAGTATATGCATCGGTTATTAGAACTGAATAAGTTATGGGAAAGGAAACTGTTCAACTTACTGACATTATCATCTATGTAAACCCTATTAAAGTCTAAAATTTTGAAGCAATTTCTTAAATTTAAAAGAAAAATTGTGTCATATAAGTTTTTTGATTGATGGTGATGATACACCAACTGGAAGAAAATTAGAAACGCATAGTTTTTAGGCTAATGTGGCATCCTCTTAGATAGTTTTTATTTTGCTGATGTGGTCACTTTGAGAGGCATCAAAGAGCTTCTTTTATTAGTAGTAGATACTCTTATTTCTCATTCATTCATCTCACTCAATTATTTCATTTTCTCCGAATATCATCTCTCTAAAAATGACTCATCCGTTTTTAGTTTTTGTAATCGTTTTTATAATTGTTGCAATTTATGGTAATTGTATTTCTTGTACTTGCATTGCTTATTCAAGCACCTCTCATGTTCTAAAATGAAATAAATTAAATTTCTAATAAAATTCTTTAAAAATTTATTTTAGAAACGAAATGGCAAATATCGAGAAGCTCCAATTTTCTGCCTTTAAAGATTACCGGGGCTAACTACATATCGTGGATTACCAATGTTGAGCTACATTTAACGGAGACTATAAAGAGAATAATTCTTCAACGGCCCAAAAAAAAAACAAAATCGGTGATCTTCCTTAGAAGACACCTGGATGAAAGTGTCATATATGACTATGCACACATGAGAGATCTTAAAGAACTAAGGAATTCTTTGAAAGATTGTTTTAATCACCAAAGGGACATCACTCTCCCACTTGCCCGGAACGAATGGCAAAGTCTAAGGTTCCAAGACTTTGACAAGGTAATGAAATACAATTCCGCCATGTTAAGAATTGTGGCCAAACTGAGATATTGTGGTCAAAAACTATTTCTGAATCCCATATCCTTGAAAAAACGTACACCATGTTTCACAAAAACCACATTACTTTGTAACAACAATAAAGGTTGCGTGGATATACCAAATTCTCAGATTTGATTGTGGCGCTCTTAATAGCTGAAAAGAAAGTGAGCTCCTAATCAAGAATCACATGTCCCGACCTACCGGATCAAAGGAATTCCCTGAGGTGAAATGCATTGGATGTTAAAAATCCGGAAAGAGAAAACAAAACTTTTAGGGGACGTGGTTGCCGAAGCTAACGCGGAAGTGGAAGAGGCTTTAATCCACAAACCATGAATTAATAGCAATGGATTCGTCCTGAGCATGATTCGAAAGGAAAGAAATCCAAGCAAATACTTCTCAAGAAAACGTGAGAGTGCTTGTTTCAGATGTGTCACTAAGGGACATTGGTCTCAAGTATGCCAAAATCCAGCATACCTTTGTGCTCTATACAAATAATCCGCTAAGGGAAAAGGAAAGAAAATGAACCTTGAAGAACATTCTAAGGGTACAACCCACCTTGATGCTTCTGACTTTGCTAATGATCTCGATGAGGCTGCCCTTCTTGAAAACTGAAATTTCTATCGTGCATGCCTCGAATTTATGTGCCATAAATAAATCGACGCTTGCTTGAAATGTCCTAAATTTGTGTGCTTGTATTACCTATCATGTATAAGTATCATGTGCTTGTGTTACCTATCATGTATAATAATCATGTGCTTTGTGTTTGATGAATAAATTTATTTTCTACTTACATTAATGGATTATGTTTATTTTAGAAATGGATCACATTACAACTTGAACATTATCTAAGGCAAACCTTGGAGATATTTGCATACCGGATAGTGGAACAACGCACACTATTCTAAAACATAAAAAATAAATCTCTAATTTGAAATCGACGAAAGTTATCGTTAACACAATATCAGGTCCCATAGACTTAATTAAAGGGACCGGTAAAGCAATTTTTGCATTACCTAACGGGACAAAGTTCTCGATAAACAATGCATTGTTTTTTCCAAATTCAAACAGAAATTTTTTGAGTTTCAAAGATATATACCTTTATGGATTTGACACTCAGTTTGCAGCTGAGAATGGATGGAAAAAAGTACATGTATATCACTTCTGAAAATTTAGGAAAAAGACACATTTTGGAAAAATTACCAAGACTCCCATCAGGATTGCATCATACATCCATTAATTCAATAGAATCACATCATGTTATCAAAAGAGATCATGATGATCACATTGTGGCACGATCGTCTTGGTCATCCAGGCACCACGATGATGCAAAAAATTATAGAGAGCTCACATGGACATTCAATGAAACCCCAAGCGATTTATCAAGGGACATGTGTTGCGTGTTCCCTAGGAAGATTGATTATAAGGCCATCGCCAAGCAAAATCGATAAAGAATTACCAAAATTCCTTGAACGAGTCTAAGGTGACATTTGTAAACCTATACACCCACCATGTGGACCATTCTATTATTTCATGGTAATGATAGATGCGTCTAGTAGATAGTCACATGTTTGTTTGTTATCATCTCAAAATGTGGCATTTGCAAGATTTTTGACTCAAATAATCAAACTAAGAGCTCAGTTTCATGATTGTCAAATCAATGGACTTAGATTAGATAACGGTGATGAATTTACGTCTCAAGCATTCAATGATTTTTGCATGGTAACAAGAATAAATGTCGAACACCATGTAGCCCATGTCAATACACAAAATGGCTTGGCTGAATCTTTAATTAAACGTTTGCAATTAATTGTGAGGCCGTTAATCATGAGATCGAATCTTCCAACCTCAGTCTAGAGACATTCTATTTTGCATGCAAAATCACTTATACGCATAAGACCAAGTGCATATCACAATCATTCTCCATTACAATTAGCATTTGGTCGAGAACTTAATATTTCTCATCTAAAAATCTTTGGTTGTGCGGTATATGTTCTCATTGCACCTCCATAACGTACTAAAATGGGGCCACGGAGAAGGTTAGGAATATATGTTGGTTGTGATACTCCGTAAATTATATGATACCTATAACATCAAACTGGTGACGTATTTACCGCATGTTTTGCCGATTGTCACTTTGACAAAAAAGAATTCCCAGTTCTAGGGAGAGAAAATAAAAAGATGGAAAAGGAAATTAAATGGTGTGTACCATCACTATTACACCTTGATCCTCCCACTAAACAGTCAGAACTGGAAGTTTGACGAATTGTGCATTTATAGAGTTTAGCAAACCAACTACCTAATGCATTTGTGGATACCAAAACGGTAACTAAATCACATATACCAGCAGTAAATGCTCGTGATCGGCTTGAAATCCCACAAGAACAAGGGAAAGTAGATGAAACGCGTGAGCCTAAAACACGATTGAAACGCGGTAGACCAATTGGTTCTAAGGCCAAAAATCCCACAAAGCGAAAAGAAACGGAAAAACATGATACTCTCATAATAACAGAAAATGTTATGGGAGAAACAAATCATGACCCTATCAATAATGATGAACCTCATGAATCGGAAGAAAATCATGAGATGTCTATCAATTACGTCCATATATAATGAAAAGATATGGAATCAAAATAAAATGGATGATATTTTCTTGTTCCTTGTTTCAAGAGAAATAAATGAAGAAAACAAAGATCTAGAACCAAAGTCTGTGTATGAATGTCAAAAGAGGCATGGCTGGATAAAATGAAAAGATGCAATACAAGTTGAACTTGATTTGCTTAACCAAAAAAATGTATTTGGACCTATAATGGTCACACATGAGACTGTAAAACCGGACAGTTATAAATAGGTTTTTGTCCGAAAACGTAATGAACAAAATGAAATAACGAGCTACAAAGCTCGTCTTGTGGCCCAAGGTTTCTCTCAGAGAATTGATTACGAGGAAACATATTCTCCTGTTATGGATGCCATCATATTTAGGTTTTTAATGAGCTTTACAGCTAATAAAATTCTAGAAATGCGACTCATGGACGTCGTAACAACATATTTATATGGATCATTAGATGCTGACATGTACATGAGAATTCCAAATGGATTTAAAATGACTAAAAAGTTAAACTCTAAACCCATAGAGTTATGTGCAATAAAATTACAAAGATCATTGTATGGTTTATAACAGTCTGGACGTATGTGGTATAATCGTCGAAGTGAGCATTTAATAAAAGAAAGATATGTAAATAACCCTATATTTCCATGTGTTATCATCAAGCAACTATATCTAGATTCGTAATTATTGCAGTATATGTTGGTGATATAAACATCATCGGAACTCAAGAGTTTTGCCTTGGTTTATAAATTGGACATTCTCATAAGGATTTTTTGTACATCAATCTACAGCTAAAAGAGTTTTAAAACGTTTTAAAATGGATAAAGCAAATCCTCTTAGTACACCAATGGTCGTTAGTTCACTTAATGTTAAAACTGATCCTTTCCGACCACATGAAGAAAATGAAGAGATACTTGATCCTAAAGTACCCCCGTATCTAAGCGCAATCGGAGGCTTTACGTACCTTGCAAATTGCACTAGACCTGATATATCATTTGCTATTAATATTTTAGCAATATTTAGTTTGTTCCTTACACAAAGACACTGGAATGGGATAAAACATGTTTTTCGTAACCTTCAAGGGACTATTGATTTAGGGTTATTTTACCCTAAAAACTCAAAAGGTCAAATTTTGGTTTTGTAGATGCGAGATATTTATCAAATCCACATAAAGCTCGATCCCAAACTGGATATATTTTCACGAAATTGGGGGCACTTCTATATCGTGACGTTCTCAGAAACAGACACTAGTAGCCACCTCTTCAAACCACATTGAAATCATCGCACTTCACGAAGCGAGTGGAACTTTTTGTGGCTAAGATAAATAAGTCAGCACATTCAATCAAGCAGTGGAATGCATGTGAATATAGAACCAACCGTCTTATATGAGGATAATGATGCATGTGTTGCTTAGACAAAAGAAGGATATATTAAAAACGCTAGAACCTAACATATCCCTCCAAAATTATTTTCATATACCCAAGAGCTTGAGAAGAATAAAGAAATTTAAGTGAAATATGTTCGATCATGTAACAATGCTGCAGATCTCTTCATAAAGTCATTACATACTACAACTTTCAGAAAACATGTCCATAACATTGGAATACGCCATCAACAGAATCTTTAGAGTATCGTTCCTAGTCATTCGAGGGGGAGCTTGTATCATTGTACTCTTTTACCTTACTATGGTTTTATACTAATGGGATTTCCTAGAATTGTTTTTAACAAGGCAACATGAAGGACATCGCAAAGAGATAAATGACAAATAAACTCCAAGGGAGAGTGTTGCAAAAGTCAAAGAAACACTTGCGTATCAAATATTATATAGAGCCCAAATTCATTTATCACTTACCGTAATATTTGTCTATTCTCTTCGATTAAGTAGTAAAAACACTCATCTAAATACAAAAAAAAAATTAATATAAAGGTTTTCTATTATTACTTTTTTCATGATTGTTCTCTTTCTCATATTTTTTTTTCTTATAGTATATCTATCATTATTCTTTTTTTTTCTAATGTCTTCATCAATAAAAAAGAGTAATAAAAACAAGAGTTGAAAAACAAAGTACATCAACTAAGAAACAGAACGAAAGATATAAAAAGAATAAACCTTATTCGTGAGACCTTAACGGTGCGAAAGGCTCTCTGCTGCTATTGAGTTGAGAGCGATATTTTGGCCACTTCTCTGGTGACGCTAGCGCCTGTAAAGCCGATGCACAATCTGACCAAACTTCACACGATTCAATATGAAGATCATGTAAGCTTTGAAGACTCCATTGGATGCATCTTAACTCCGCTTCAATTCTATTGATCATTGGTAGAAAAGAATCACGAGCGTGAAACAGAACATCACCTAAATGATTTCGCAAAATCCAGGCTCCCCCACAAGAGTTGAATCGCTAATCTATGAAGAATGGACATTACATTTAAGACAACCCAATTCTAACTTACTCCAACGACGGGACAACCTGCTAATCCTTTTACCTAGCGAACAATTTTCTTGAGAAGCCACAGAGTTTTGTGTACTCCATTCCTCTGCTTCTTCCAATGTAGTGGCTATCACGATATTGTGGTCGTTGACTCTATCTGCATAGACTGAAGAATTTCGTGCTTTCAAAAGCCCCCATACAATCCATGGAATTGAATTTTGTAACTCCACTGGTAATTCTACTCTCTTCATGAAGTTCATAACATGCTCTATATTCTCAAATTGAGTACGTTCTTCATGTGACTTCACAACAGCAAACACCGGAAGCAATAGCCAATAGCCTTCATAACTTCTTGTGGCTTGTGAGGCATCAAATGAACAAAATAAGAGCTATAAGCATATGAAACTTTAGAGTTAAAAAATGTAAGAAAACAAGAAATGTTTTAAAAATTTACCTTGTACCAAACTAGCAAAGTGATTTAGACATCCAATGGTGGTGGATTGTCTAACTCAGAGAAAGCTTACAAACAAGAATTTTTTTTTGTTAAGTTTAAGCATCAATAGAAGAGAGGAAATAACATGTAATTAGCAAAGATACAAACTTTTTTGAAGTTTGTCTTCATACTTGACATCAGCAAGTATTTGTAAATTTGTAAGGACTTTTGCTTCATCTTTCAGGTCTTGTTTCATCCACTGCTCAATACACATCAAAATTTCAACCATATAGTGTGTTAGACAACTTCCACTAGTGCTAAAAGCACTTTCAGATGCAACACTGGAAACTTGCGTAGCAAATACATCTCTAGCCATCTATGACAATATTGGGTACTTGCCACAATTGTCCTTCCACCATGAGAGAGGAGTCCACTTAGTTCCTGGAAACACCACTGGATTCTCAACATGTTCCTTCAGATATGAATACAACTCATTCTTTGTTTGTTTCACTCATGTCACATTCAGTAAAGCATTGTACCTTTTATCAATAGAACGATAACTAGGATCTTCTTCAACACCCAATTCTGTCTCTGCTTGCTTTTCTTGAGTAGACTGAGATGACTGTGATTGAGAATCTTGCACATCGGTAGCTTTACCATACCTTCCAGTATACTCCTTAAACATATCCACCAAGATATCATAGACAGATTCATAAAGCACCTTAGCATTTGTAGAACCTTCACTATACAAATCCGCAAAACACAAGTTTGCAAATTGCATCTTCTTCCTAGGATCAAACACAGTCGCCACTATCCACATCTTTATGTTCTTCAAGCCATCCCAATACTTATCAAATTTTTCATACATATCCTTAGCCTTTTTCTTCAAATCACTGTCAAAACTATTACGATGTATCCGAAGATTCGTTGTTATGTTCACTATCTCACCAAAACACTTGTGAGAATTCAAAGTAGTAGAGGTTGAGACTACCAAGGTAGAGTGGTAGAAAATGACCAAAAACTTATTGATCCTCTCTACTGCACGTCAATCTTCCAGTGAAGGAGGTCCAATCCTTTTTTTCCCCTTTTCAGACTCCAAGAAATGGTCATTGTACAGCTTGGCCTCTAACTCCATCTTTTCAAACGCAGCTTTGAAAAAAACTGCCTTTGACAACATCAAAAAATGTAGAGTTCCATCTTGTCTTGATATCTAATGGTAAACTACCTCTAGTCATCCTACCAGAATTTACCTTCTGTTCAAATGCTTTTTGCCTATTTGTTCCCGATCTAACATAAGAGACAGCATTTCGGATTGCATTTATACTATTATCTAGATCAGCCAATCCATCCCCCATAATCAAAGTAATGATATGATCAGCACATCTCATATGGAAGAATTCCCCTTTCATCACAAAAGCATCATTCGAAAGACTGGAAAAGCTAGATTCAAACCTCATTAACGCATTACTATTAGCAGTAGCATTGTCAACAGTCACACAAAAGATCTTTTCTATCCCCCAATCAGCTAGGCATTCTAGTAAAACAACAGCAATTGTCTCACCTTTGTGATCTGTGACATACTTGAAACCTATAATCAGCTTCTCTAACTTCCAATAGGCATCAACATAATGTGTTGTTATAACCATATAACTATCACCTGTGAATAGCAATCAACATTAAGTCATGTTAATACATTAAGTAAGACAAGTTAATGATCGCAAATTAATTTTAGAAATTCAGAAAACATTACCTATGACATGAGAAACCCATATATCTTATGTAAGCGAGACTCTTTGATTGTTGCCTTGGAACCATTTCCTTAGAGCAGCCTTTCTCTTAACATACATCTCAACAATGTTTCTTGTTGCGGTTCTTCTTGAGTGTGGATTGCACAAGATTACCTAAATAGTATATACAATGAGAGAGAGAGTCATTCAACTATTCAAGTATAGAAATATGTAAAAAGAAAGAATCTACCTTATTTCAAAAGTACCTTGTTGCAAAAGTGTCTCCAAGCCATACTTTCAATGAAAGAATATGGCAACTCTCCTATCACAAGCATCTCATTCACTGCTTCTCTGAAAAACATTCTCAGAAACTTTTGTAACTTGAAGATTTCCTTTCTTGTTAATAACTTGTTGACCCTCTTTCGGATCTTGACCATCTTTCCATGCTTTGTATTCCTTACAAATCTCAAGATGATTCCACAAGTTTTTAGTCCCTGAATTTGTTGGATATGAAAGCTCCTTTTTGCAATAGTGACAATTACTCTCGTCACGGATGGGCAATCGTCTTTTGAAATGATTCTACACATCTGATCTTGAGGGAAGTATCTTCTTAGGCTTAGTTTGTTCAGACGAATCTCCAGCTTCAGGTGTTTGCTTCCTTTTACCCCTTTGACCCAAATCAGGAGTCATATACTCTTCTTCATCATCAAAATCTCTGTTATCTTCAGCTGGTAATGATGATGATGAATCCATCTACAAATAAGAAGAATATAATAAATTGATTATTATCTTTGTTTTCTCTCGGATAACATTACAAAGACTAATGATCAGAGATTCAAAGTATCAAAAATACGAAGAAACATTACAAATAAATTAAGAATACTGATCAGACACATATAGAAACATAAACAAGTTACTAAAGCGTTAAAAAAAAATCCAGAACCTATTTCCAAATAAAAAAAGCACGACATCTAGAAACAAACTCCACATGAAGGCATAAACTTGAATCTAGTTACAAAATATCTACTTATTCTTTCAAATTATCTACGTTGAATTATTGCCACAACAAACTCCACTATGTGAAATACAGTCAAATGATAATAAGTCATCTAACAAGCCATCTATTATTAGACAAAGACAATAACGACATCTAGCAACATACATATAAAAATACAGAACATCAATCAAGTGATTAGACAAAAACAATCATGAGACAAACTATGTGTAACAAAGGCAAGCATATAAACAATTACAGAGACTAAAAAGAAGTCATTAACATAGAAAGACGAAATCTAACAAAATAACAAACATAGAAACATAAATTTTTAAATATCAGACAAACATAGCAACATTAACTAGTTACGAAAGAGTAAAGAAGAAGCCACCAACTAGTTTCAAGAAACACGACATCTACCAAGTAGCATCAAACTCCACATGAAGCCATATACTATGTCAAAATACCATTAGCCTTATTTCAAGGTCAATAAACATTATACAGAAAATCGACAACTAGCAACAAACATTACAAAATACAGAATATCATACAACTAATGATCATACAAAGATAATGAAAAAATTACGAAGAAGAGGAAGACTTTAGTACCTGTGAATGATACTTCGAGTTCTCTGATGGAGGAGACGCTGCAAAATTGCTAATAAGGGTTTCTAGTTTGCTTAGTGGGGGTATATATATATATATAGGATTTGTGAATCATGGCTCGCAAATTTCGGAGATCGCCGCTGAGTAGTGGAGAAATCGAAGAAAGGAAAGTGAATTAGGGTTCTAAGTCTCAGAAATGCTTATATATGTTCGGGTTAGTTCGGATGGGGTTCGATTATCGGGTAATAACCGATTGGGTACGGGTAACCAAAGACATGAAATCTATAAACCGATCGGGTTATTAATAGAATCCATACCCGTACTGAACCCCTTAATTCGGGTCGGGTTCGGGTTCGGGGATCGGGTATGGGTAATGTGCCCAGTCCTATTCTCAATTATAGATGTGGAGAAACCTTATTGGAATTATCCTCATAATATATTTTTGGAGTCCCAGTCAAGAATGTCACTGAACCAGAAATTTGAATCCGGCATGCCACTTTTTGATCTGTATGCCACTTTATATGTGTTATTCCTATTTTACCCTTAATGAATAATTTTTTATTTAATTTCAAAAATAAAATAAAAATAAGAAAAACATAAATATTCTATATATAAACCCTACAAAAACGTTGGATTTAATTTAGTGACTGTATTTACTCAACATATGGACCCCACTAAAAAATATTTTATCTTTTTGCGGTAGAAGATACTCGTAGTTATACCGTTGTACCATCGTATTCATAGTTGAACTTTCCACAATTTTCATAATTTACAGTTGAATTAGAAGGTAAATAATTAATTATAAGTTGAACGCACACTTTTTCTCTATTATTTTGTATTTCCAAAGTTTTCATAATATGACATCGGTGAAAACTTGGTTTTTTACCTATTTTACTTCATATAAGGTGCTCATAGACTAAATGTTTCTTATATTAGAAGGGGTGTTTTATATGAAAACAAAATTGGATTTTAGAAAATATTAAATTTTATTGCATTGATCTAAAATTATTTATTTATAATTTGGGATATTCGTATATAATTTTACATGTATAATAAATTATCAATTTTACAAATTTAATCATTTTAACGTTATTTAGTTGAACTAGTTGAACTAATTATATTAAATGTTACCACGAAAACCAAAGAAAGACATTTGAACTAGCTCAACTAAATAAATTAAAAAGTACCACGAACACAAATACATATATGTTTTTAATCTAATCCAATAAGTTGAACTAGTTGAATTGTTCATACAAATCCGAGAAATACAAATTCAAAATACATGAATTAATTTTTTCATGTGCAACAAATTGTTCAAGTGTATCCCAGGCATAGTCTTGTTCTTCCTCTTACGACGCTTTTCTCTGGTTGATGGAAACCAGTTTTTTTTTTTTTTTAACCATTTTTTGGTGTATAAATTCAATTGGCTCTGTCGACTCGGGAAAAACCATCTCTGGTCGGCTCATCCATTTCGGCAGCCGTCGATTCTCAGGTGATGTGTCTTCCTCCATCGATATTGTTGGATCGAAATCTAGATCGATATCTCGATATTTACTTTGTCCACTCTGGAAACGTTCCTCCTTTAGAGATACCATCTCCGGTCGACTCATATATTTCATCGGTCGCTTTTTCTTCCGTCGCAACGTCTTCTTTTCTTTACAAGCGCTTTGTTTGTTCTACTCTGTCTATAGATCTCGATTGAAGAAAGTGAATGAACGAAACAAAAATGGCTGTTTAGATATTTGCAATGGTAGTCAGTACAATGTAGTAACTGAATCGCGTTGCTCCCCAAACCAATCCATTGTTGCATAATAAAATGGTATAACTGAAATTGGTTCAATTGATCTAGTTCAAATGGTTCAACTGATCTAGTTCAAATAGTTCAACTGATCTAGTTCATCTGGTTCAATCGAACGAGTTCAACTTATATAGTTCAAATTGTTCAATTGAATAAGTTCCAATCGATTTTTCGGGCGTATGATATGAGTAAATTTGGAAAATGCCTTTTTTATGAGTTTTTATTTGAAAAATACTATATCCTACTTTATATATAAAATTAATAAAATAACCTCATTATAATTTAATATAATTAAAACTTTAAACAGAAAAAATCCATAAGTTAATATTTGATTTAACTATAATTTAAAAGATAATTCTTATCTTAAATATTTTAAACAAAATTTTGTCCAAAATAATATATATAAACTATATTTATTTCAAAACTATATTTATTTCAAACTATATGTATTAAGTGATAAACTTTAAAATAATATATATAAACTATATTTATTAAGTGATAAACTTTAAAATATATTTAGATATTAAATTGTTAAATTTTAATATAAATAGATAAATAAACTATATTTATTTCAAAAATAATTAAAAATGTTATCAACAACTAAAACATATTTCGAATAATACATACATTTCGAATTTATCAATAGAGATTTTTAAAAAAAAATCTATTACTTATATTTCAAAATTTATTTAATTTTAATTTTTTTCTTCTAAATATGAATCCTGTTTTTATTTATTAAGAATAATGCTTTTAAATTTGGATAAAACTGTTACTTTACATATTAAAAATATAGTATTATTTGGGCCAAGTTAATTATTTTATTGTACTTGGGTCGGATTATTTTAGTTGGATCTGTATATTTTAATTTTTTAAAAAGTTATTTGGATATTTACATCAGTTTTAATTATAAAAAAAAATAAAATTATAAAGAATAAGTGGCATTCGTGATTATTATTTTGGAGAAAGTGACATTCCTGCCATTTATTCAAATTTTTGTGGCAAGTGAAGCGACAGGTAAAGTAAAACCGACGCCGTTTTAAAAGCCAGTGCCTTTACGCTATCCGTTGAAAAGGGAATACAAAGTCTCGATTTTTTTTTCCGATACTTGAACGGCCAGATTTTAAGGTTCCTGTCATGTCTGATTGCGAAATCGCTTTTTTCTTCTTCCTGAGTTCCTTTTTTTCTCCGATGAAATTTTAACCGTGATGATGATGATCATAATGAAACAGATATGAGCAAGAAAAATCTAGCGATTCTGTTGCGTGCTAGAATGAGATCCAACAATCCCTCCAAATTTTCCCTCTCTCAATTTCCTGTAAGCTTTTCTTTTTCTCTGTTTGAATTTTTTGGATAATTTTGCGATTCTGTCCAAATTCACACAATTTGTAATCATGGGCAATGAAAAGTTTACATCTTTTGATGAAAAAGAGAGAGAGAGAGTGAGAAATTGGCTATGGCTTTAATCGGAGCTTGAATGTTTTTAAGAAGATAAGAATATAATAAGGCTAATTTGACTCTATAATAATGGTTTGTTGACTTTGTTGTCAGAAGGAAATTCAATCTAATCCTCAAGAGAATCATTCTAGAGATCACATTGTGCAAAATTCTAATGATTTTGGTACCACTGGAAGGTAATTTCTCATTGTAGATATTGATTTAGCACCATTGATCTTTGCAGTAGTGAGTTTGGTTTTTGTTTTAGGGTTTATGATGTTGTTCGAGAGACAATGCACTCAGCTATCTCAGCTAGTAAAACTGGTGTATTAGACATTACTCTTAATGATTTTCAAGAGGTAAAACTATCTTCACATTGTTGTTTCTTGATTCTGATCTTTGATGTGTTTAACCTTTTCAATCTGATTACATATATGGTTAAAAATGCTTATAGGGTTACTTTAGCCTTTCGCTTGAAGACCGCGAGAAGTTACTGCTTGTTTTAGCCAAGGAGTATGATGTTAACCGAGAGCAAGTCCGAGAACTTGTTAAGCAATATCTTGGACTTGAAACTCCAGCTAGTGAGAGTCATTCTTGTGCCATTCTTGTTTTTTCTTGTGTGATTCTTCGTTACATTCTCCATTGATGGGCGAGTACTTTTCTTTAGGTGATGATGATAAGGGGGCTTTATCTTCTGTTTTCTATCGCATTGAGAGGAATCTGAGGCATGCTCTTAGGCCAACATATGAAGTTTTATTTGAGAGGTTGAATACACATCCTGGAGGGTTGAGATTTTTGTCCATCCTCCGAGCTGATCTTCTGTCGATACTCTCGTAATGTTTCTTGTCCTCTTGTTATGTGACTGGAAACTCAAATATTTGAAGATAGTTTCGAATCAGTTGGTAAAACATTTCCGGTTGTATCTGACACTGATGGTTGTTTCTAATGTATAGAAAAGAGAACACGCCGTCTTTGCGAACATTAGATTCTTTTCTGAAGGAGAAACTCGGTATGTGGCTTAGTCCTGCCACTTTAGAGCTTCATCAAATTACTTGGGATGATCCTGCTTCATTGCTTGAGAAAATTGTTGCATATGAGGTATGCAGTACTAGTCTCCATTATAGTAATCTCAGCTATTTCAGAATGTTAAAAGTTTTGTCTAATAACGCATTATTTATAAGGCGGTGCATCCAATCAGCAACCTCTTGGATCTTAAAAGAAGATTGGGAATAGGCCGTCGATGCTTTGGATATTTTCATCCATCTGTTCCTGGTTAGTTACTTTCTCTGGACTCATGTCTCTTTGATTGTAAGTTGACCACATTCTTTGATCATTCTATGTCGTTACTCTCAGGTGAGCCACTTATTTTTATAGAAGTTGCTCTTATGGAGACTGTTGCTCAGACAATTCAGGTCAAACTAATCTTGATACTATTCGGTATAGTTTAGATTCTATAGCTATGTGTCTAAAAAATTCATTGGCGTTGCAGGAAGTTTTGTGGGACAATCCTCCCATACCAGAGAACCAAGCAACATGCGCTTTATTTTACTCTATTTCTTCAACTCAGGTATGTGCACACTCTTCCTTCATATCTGTAGTTCTTACATTTGTTCTCGTTGATTTTCACATTTTCTATTCATTTCGTGGTTCTGATGAAAGCTATGGCTTTATGACTTCTGTCTTATGTATTTGCAGCCTGGCTTAGCTGGGATAAACCTCGGAAAATTTCTGATCAAACGAGTGATTACGTTGGTGAAAAAAGACATGCCACATGTTTCTGTGAGTACTTTGACTAATTTGTATGCAAATCTTGTTACAGGTCTAAAAGTTTGTATCTGCTTGCTCAACAAAACTGTTCTTTTTGTTGCAGACATTTGCAACACTTAGCCCCATTCCTGGATTCATGCAATGGCTCCTCTCGAAGTTATCATCTCAGTCAAGATTTGCTGAAGATGAGCGTGGTACACAGAGCAATTCGCCTTCATCTACGTTTAGTGAGAAAGTATTACTACCAGAAGAGGAACATGCCCTCATGACTCTATCAGAGTAAGATTTTCTTCATGCCCTTATGTTCTTATCTGTTATATAGAAAATCAAGTTCAAGTCATCAACTCAGTGATCTTTTTATGCAGTGAATCTTCATCCGGTAGCAACGGTATGGAAGTTCTGTTGAATTTGCTATCAGTAAAGAACTGCGATTGGGCTACTTCGCCTCGCCTATTACCAGTTTTAGAACCTATTCTTATGCGGTTATGTGCTAGGTATGTTCATTCTTGGAGGAGATGTAATGGTTATATATGAATCATATAGGCATAACTTTCAATGGTCTTTCTTGATTTTGATAGGTACCTCTTGCAAGAGAAGAAGAGAGGAAAAGCTTTAGACTCTGTTGCTAACTTCCACTTGCAAAATGGAGCGGTAAGTCCAGTGAATGACGATAGGTTTTAGTTAATAGAGTGATTGAGATTGATAAGCTTTCATGTTTTGATACGTTACATAGATGGTTGAAAGAATAAATTGGATGGCGGATCGATCAGAGAAAGGTATTCGTCAAAGTGGAGGCATTATGGTAAACTATGTCTATAGGTAAAGTAAACTTTGTACTTTAAATTATTCAGCTACGAAGCTTTCATTTTTGTTGGTCCTAAACCCATCTTATTCGATTCATGACAGGTTAGAGAATATCGAAGACTATGCTCAATCGTATTTTGGGTCGGGCAAAATCCATGCCTCTCCCGGTATCCATTCCCGTCTCTAGGTAACTCCGCAAAGAAAATCGGGTTTTGATCGATTTGCAGGTAAAAAAAACTAAGGTATCAAAACCTGGGAGTAACATAGCACAATGGTATGTATATGTATGTACAAACGGTTTCAAGTGTGTATACTCTCAAGACTCTATATATATGAATGTGATTCGAAGAGATATTCGGTTTCACTTATCAGAATCGGTTTCGACATGGCTAGTCTCCAAGACGTACTCGCGCATGAGTCTTGTGTTGGAATCATCTACGTTCTGCATTTTCAAAAACACAAGATGCTTCATTACGTACTTGCATTCATATATGTACAACGAGAGAGAGAGATAGATAGAAGTGAACCTTGAAGGCGAGGCGCTTCATATTATCCCATTCGAAATCGTTTTTACAATAAGCAGACCGTACCTAAGCGGTAACAAACGGTTTCAAACCGTAAATACAAACGTAGAGATGAGAAAAGATGTAGAAGTGTTTTCGAAAATGTATTAAAGGAGAAAAGAAAAGCTTAGCTTACCTCTAAAATTCGAAGGGCTTGTTGCATTGGCCATGATACCAAAAAAAAAAAGCAAAGTTTTTAGTTTACTTATCTCATATCAAGTATATGTATACCTAAAAGATATACGAAACTTATGGATCTACAAAGTGATTTCGTTAGTAATCCGCAAATTGGTGGAATTGTATTTCGTCACGCAATTTTTGAAGTAGTTTTTCTTTACAAGAATTGCACAGATTAGTTGTGTTATACTGTTAGTTTTGTGCCTGAGCAAATTACCCGAACCAGATGTACCAAACCAAAACCGAAGTAAACAGAACCGATAACCAGAAACTAATTGAATGGATACAAAATTTTATAATCGAAATAACTGAAACCGAATGGATACCAACCGAAATATTTTGAGTAACCAAAAATATCTAAAATATAAATATATATTTACAAAAGTATTAGTTATTTCTAGACTAGATAATTAAAAATACTTGAGAATATATATAAAATAGTAAAAATATTCAAAAATAATAAAAAAAATATCTCAAAATATCCGAAAATATCCAAAAATATCCGAAAATAACCGAAATATCCAAAAATATTTAAAGCAAAATAACCGGATGGATACTAAATTTTAAAACCGAAATAATCGAAACCGAACCGAACTTTCAAATTAACCGAAGGGATACTAAACTTTAAAACAAAAAAAAAAACGATAAGCGAATGGATATAACTGAAACCGAATATATAAACCGAACTCCCATAACTAGTTATTTTAGTGAGAAGTTTCAACTTCCAATGTACGAAAAGAATGTTTGGAAAAAGTAAAGAGATTTCGTCTAAATTACTAGAAGAAAACCAAATTTGTTAAAAAAGTATAATGTATAACTTTAAGAACCTAGAATTAAAATTCCAACTAACAAGTTTCACAAAAAGAAAACGCATACTAGAATTTTATAACCAAATTATTGATATAAAGGTGTTATTTTTGGTACCTAAGTTCATGTGACGTGAAGAGCGACGCATGAGAGTGGCGCAGAATTTATCACCGTCACTTACAGAGTTTGTATCTAAAAATTCTCTCAACTCCATATAAGCCTCAGGATTATAACTCTGTCATTAATTAATATATAGATCATACTTATTATTAATCAAAACACCTAAATTAAAAAATCAAATAAATCGTCAAATCAACCTCAAGCTGAGCAGACACTATCCTCACTGCAACGTAAGTAAAGAAGTCATGAAGATGCTTCGCTGCCTTAGCCTCCGGTGAAGCTTCTCCAAAGCCTAATTCAATTATATAACAAAAAAAACATTAGAAAAATAGGCATTAATCTATATAGAACAATTCTGTATGAATAAAAACCACATTTTGTGATGAATATGTCATATTGTTACATACCGGGAACATACATCTTGTTAGAACAAATGCGAGTTTGTTTGCATTTTCGCGAACTCTGCATTAATGGATAAGAAACCAAAGGTCTTTTTCCAAATTTTGGATTAAGGTAAGAGAGGTAAGAGTGATGAAGGAGTGAAGAAGATGACTCCATAGAAATATTGGATGAAGAAAAATTGCAGGAGAGGCATATTGTTTTACTATTTGGTCGTATATAAGAGAATGTATTAGATTCACACATTAAAATATCTAGGATATGGATAAATAAATATCTTCTAGTTGGAAGTATATAGACAAAACATGTCTTATTTGTTTCAATATCTGGTATTGTAATATCAAATATATCAATTGGGTTTATTTATTTTTATCAATTTTAAGTATTTTTCTAATAAAACAATTTATCAAAAAAATATAATTACTCTTTGTTTCTTTTGTCAGTACTAGTTAATCGGTAAAATTTATTAACTAAATGTATGTATGGCATAATTGAAAAGAGTTGTGTTCAAATGGTTGTATACAATGAAAAAATTCGAAACTCTAGCTTTGAATGGTAATTCATTATCAAAGCTGGAAGTTGTACAGTTTTGATGGTTATACATTTACAAAACTTTTATCAAAAACGTTACAAATTTTTTTATTTTCAGTTTTATTGTACAGTTTTCTCGTACAGCTATTTTTACAGCTTTGCATTATTTCAAAAAATTTGAGAGTTAAAAATTTTGTACAGCTTTGTGTTACATGTTAGACATTTAGTATACATAGACAAGGAGAGGTAGATTATAGTTAAGTTTGGTATATTACTTATATCCTTCTGCTGTTATAATTCTAAAATTCAGTAAATTTAAGTGGATCATGATCGAACACCACACCTTTACCCACAAACGTTGGCCCATGATCATCACATATTGAAAAAAATTATATTGTTACACGTGTAAATACCTACGCCTAGTGATTCAAAGGTCAAAGTCAAAACGCTAAAATTAATGTTCTAATTTCTAGATCACATGCCATGCGCGTGTTAACACTGTTAAATTGTCCACACCACACGTGTGAAATGCTTATCTTATCTTCCTATATTAGATTCTTAGTGGTTCGTGTAACTCACTCACTTCTCACCGCGTGTTAATTATTTAACTAGCCGTTAGGCGTTAGTATTTCGACAGTGTGGCAACAACTGTTATAATAAATTCTCATTAAAACCAATTAATAGCTTCATGACCGAATTATTCCGATGAAAAGATAAAATAGTACTACATCTTTTTTTTTTTTTTTNTCATCAAATAGTACTACATC
>Ga0041059_1000727_pt1 | contig 25636 bp, 22 predicted proteins | sample AraColnosormetaG_FD_56232 | JGI IMG/M metagenome (GOLD analysis project Ga0041059, IMG submission 56232) | Arabidopsis roots microbial communities from North Carolina, USA - Col MF nosort | ecosystem: Host-associated > Plants > Roots > Unclassified | place: USA: North Carolina | collected... | reverse complement strand
AAAAAAAAAAAAAAAAAACTCAAAGCGAAGTTATACGATAGTGAACCGGTCTACTTTAATTTCTGTGTCTGAATTTTGTTGGTTATCTACGAACCGGAATTATCATTTCTGGCATAGTCAAGTGATAGATGTAGTCATGTAGGGAATTTGTATCTGGATGTGAAAAAAAAAAAAAACAATTCCTCCTCTAAATCTCGTGATGTCATAAATTATGTAAATGTCAGAGATTGGTCCTAAAAGTTGGCCACTAAGTGGTGTAAGAATAATAAATTGTCAATATCAATTGACTGATTCTTATTGTTCATATACGGACACAAATCTTTTCGTTAAGTGAGTGTTTTGATCAAAAAAAGTTGAAAACTTTAAAGCCATGCCATCACTTTGGTCTAACGAATCCGATGGATCATTACGAGAGCATCTTGTGGATGTTGTTGTGTCTGGTTCAGAACCAAAGATTCGGGTACATGATCTGACCCGAGTCGCCGATGATGGATCTCGGATCTTGAAAGGAGTTACGATAGATATACCAAAAGGTATGATCGTTGGTGTGATTGGACCTAGTGGAAGTGGAAAGTCAACGTTTTTGAGATCTCTGAATCGTCTTTGGGAACCACCGGAGTCAACTGTGTTCTTGGACGGTGAAGATATAACCAACGTTGATGTTATTGCTCTTCGTCGTAGAGTTGGAATGCTTTTTCAGCTTCCTGTTCTTTTTCAAGGTAATAATCAAATTTTGGGATTTGCTTAGCCTCTAGTTTCATAGGTCTTGATAATGTGTGGTTGGTTACAGGGACTGTTGCGGATAATGTGAGATATGGTCCGAATTTGAGAGGGGAGAAACTAAGTGACGAAGAGGTTTATAAGCTGCTAAGTCTTGCAGACCTTGATGCTTCCTTTGCTAAGAAGACTGGTGCAGAGTTATCTGTGGGTCAAGCTCAACGAGTAGCACTTGCAAGGACTCTAGCCAACGAGCCTGAGGTGTTGCTGCTCGATGAACCAACAAGTGCTCTTGATCCGATATCGACAGAGAACATTGAGGATGTTATAGTGAAACTGAAGAAGCAGAGAGGGATTACTACTGTGATTGTTTCTCACAGTATCAAGCAGATTCAGAAAGTTGCTGATATCGTTTGCCTTGTTGTCGACGGAGAGATTGTTGAAGTTCTTAAACCAAGTGAGCTTTCGCACGCTACGCATCCAATGGCACAGAGGTTTCTTCAACTCAGTTCTTGAGACCATTTTCTCATTGATGGTTCCTGCAAGTTATTTGCTATTTTGCTTGAATCTTAATAATCTCTTTCAAGAGAGGAACAAATGCTGGTTGAATGTAACAACACCTTTCATGGTTTATGTCTTTTTATCTTCTCTTTAGCATACGAAAGCATATATATGAACAACAAACCTATCAAAGAATTTAGTCGAGATCCGATTGGTTTGATGAGATCTGCATCAACCGAGCTTAACAGGAACTACAGCAGGAACTTTGGGTGAAGAGGGATCAAGTGTGATGATCTCCTTTCTTCCTTCTCCTCCATTCTCAACTTTCTCTTTAACCGCCTTTGTCACTGCGCCAAACGCGTTTGAAAACCACGAAGCTCCACTTGATACATAAGGGTTTGCCATTAAAGCCGTTCTTGCACTGATTGCTGTCTCTTCAGCAGCTGCTAAAGCAGATTTCGTTATCTCCCTCACCTGATATCGCTCATCGATATCTCTCAACTTCTCATTAACCACAGTTGTTCCTATGCTTAGCTTTTCGCTCAGACCCATCTTATCGTCAAGCGATGCAATGGTTGCAGAAGCGTTTGAGATCAAGTTGTGTCTGTCATCAAATGCTTTGGCTTTCTCCATGGCGTCTTTTCCAAGAGCATAACCTCTTCCCACCATGATGTTCACCACATCTTCAGCTTTCTTGACAGAAAAACCATTAAACGAATGTTCCTGCTACACAGAGGAAACAACATGAACACCGAGAGAGTAACGAATAAATCAAAGAGTTTCCGGTCTTTACCGAGTCAAGTGCAAGGGCTTCTGGTGGTAGCTGATAGTTAACAGCAGGAGTTATACTAACACGAAGATCTGCAATGACAGCTCCCTGGAAGGAAATGTTTTTCGCTGTAAGCACTAATTCATGAAATATACGGAATGATGCATACGCGGAAAGCAAAATACCGTTAAGAGCATTGCAGTTTCAGCTCCTTGTGAATCCTTAAAAGTAACATATGCGACCTGACTCTCTTGTGTCTCACTGAGATCATTAGAGTAAACATTAGAGATATTGGTAAAGATCATCTTTAACAAGAAGATGATAATTTACAACAAGTTATTTTTCATACCTTCGCATCTCGACGTATTGAATGTCACCAGAGAAAGAAAAGAACTCTTTGACATCTTTCTTAGAAACAATTAGTGAAACATTGCTAATCTTGACAGTTTTCACCTGCACAACAATGAATCAATACAAAGCCTTTGAACAGACAGCTTTACAACAACAATACAAAGATAATCCCATAACACAGCGAAGATGAAAGTTTGAGAAATGTTGGTTGCTTACACCGGAGACAGTTGATTGGGAATCCATAAGAATGTTGTGCTGAGTTTGATCCGAATCAATGAAAGCAGCCTGTGGAGAGATCATCAATACTCAAATTTATTTTGAATTAATTCATCCAAAGCCAGAAACTTTCAATTGAGATTGATACTATGATTGAAATTAGCATCTGTGGAACAGAATCTGGATTCAAAAAAAAAAAACTCGAGAAACAAAAAAAGTTCTGTTTTTTTTTTAATAACACCGACACAGTAAAGAGAGATCTCAGACTTCATCACAGAACAAGAGAACAGTGGTTTTATCCACAAAATCGTAGCATGTAACTCCTTTCTGATTAGATCTAAAAATAGCAAAAAATATCTAAAAGCAAAGCCGAATCTAAGAACACACCAGCAAAAATGGCCGAGAATCGAGAATGCTTACCGTTACCGACATTGTCGAAGTGATTCTCTCAAGAGCGAAAAATCTCGAGTACGCGTAAAGAATAGGGATTTCAATATTTCAAGTCCTTTTGAGTCTCAAAACTGACAAGGTACGTTTTTAATTTTAAAGTGATTTACATTTCAACCTCACGAGTCAAGAGAATATGGGTCATGTGAACGAAATTGTGAAGTTCCTATTATTGTATTGTCCTATGAACAAAACAAAAAGAAGAAGAGAACAAAAAGAGTAATAGCTATTCTTTGTCTTGTGATGGCTTTTTGCCAAATGATCCATGAGGTCTCTTTCTTTGTACATATGTATATATGCCTAACCACAACAAAAATCGCTTCATCGAATATTTAAACACGTATAATAAGATCACAAAAGATGATCTTCAGCCTAATCATTGTGGAGATGGGAGGAGTTTCTTCTTCGGCATCGATTAATATACCAAGTTGCATGTTTTCTCAGTCCCATGCCGATGAGAACTTTGAGGCTTGTGAGCATTATATATGTTATGACGAATAAGATGACCATCCACAACATTCTCCATGGGAGTGGACTGTATGGCAAGTGTGCTGCGTATACTGGTGTCAGTACTCGGATCACCTGAGGTCCCAAAATATACACTCAAAATCATTCCAAGCTTCTTCTTTTTTTACTTATCACAATTGAGTTTTTAGGTCAAAAGGGAAGAGGAGGAATATACCACACAAGCAGGTGCAAGGGGAACAAAGGTGAGATTTGTCTTTCTATCTTCCGGACGAATGTTCAAAGTCTGACAATACCAGAGAAAGATATATGGATGTAAGATGACGCAGCAATGGCATTTTATAGGGCCAATGTAACAGCACAAGAGAGAGAGAGAAAGGCTGTATGATCCATACCTGCTCGCAGAGGGCTTGAAGAAACTCAGAGTACGCTATAGGTTTGATGTCATTGAACTTGGCAAGAAATGAATGCTTGATGATGTCTATCATCATCTCACAGAAGAAGACCGTAGTAGCATTCTGCAGAGTCCAAGTATATTTACTTTTAGGCAACCTGGAAAGAGGCTTGTACAAAATTTTATATCTACCAGAGAATTATGTACACTTACGTAGATGAAATTTCCAAACCATGCACCTTCAGACTCGAGAATATTTTGAGCCAAAACTGACACCAAGAAGGCCGATATGTGGAATCTCTCTATTGAATCTGGTAGAGAAATAGTAAGGGAAACAAAACATACCAATCAAAAACCAAAGCTAACAGCTGGAATTACAGTCTAACTCAGATCCCATTTTGACAGGTGATTGAAAATGTTTGAAGTACTAAGCTAATGATCAGAGCCATAGGAGGCCTAGTATTCAAGGCACAAGATTCTACAAAGGGCACGGAGTAAAAGCTTACCCGCATATACTAGACCATGAATGTTGTCCTTGCTGAAACGCTTAAAGACACTGCTCTTGATCTCAGCAAAGTTATTTGACACCAGAAGGGCCAACAAGGCATTGTTGTGAGCAACAATACAAGTTGACAACGTAATTGCCTGAGCTAATAAAATGAATGAATGGAGAAGTGAAGACAGTTAAGGACACAACAGAATAAAGATGTTGGAAGTAGTTATCAGAAATCAAACTAGCAATCACGCTGTAAGGATATTTGAGGCAGCCATAGTTAATGCTAGGTCAGAAACAAATCTCCAAGTCGAAAATCTCAGTTTCTCAGGAGGAGAAATCGACAGTCCCTTTGCAGAACTGAATAGGGCTCCAAATACATCTCCACAAAAACTTTGACAGAGTCTATCAAATATCTGGAATATAATATTTATATATGTGTCAATACCAGTTGAATAGAGAATAAGGTAAACTGGACAGAAAAGTGTGCAGCGAAAAGACAAATACAAACCAACTAAACCATGTAAGAAATACAAGGGAAAAAGCGAAATGAACATGAAAATTCATAGCAGAAATAAATTATCTAAAAAGGGTTTACTTTACCTCTAAGATATTATAAACCACATAGAGTTTTATGGTACTTTGACCACGAATCATGTGGTAAATTAGGCTGATATCTGTGGAAACAAACAAAAACACACAAGGGAACTGTTTGAGAATCCATTTTCCCATCACTTTGATGAGCTGAAAAGACAAATCCATTTTTTTAACAGAAGTGCTAAGCTTGTCCATATAATAATAAACAGATTAAGTAATGCCCTATGCAACCCATGTACCACTGCAGAGATTTTGATAGAGTAGACATGACATATATTACTAGCTTAAGCAAATGAGGAGCTTTTTACCACACCTGTTCTCCCGAGAAGAATGGTACCAGTGGCCAAAACTAGAAAACAAGCCAGATCAGACAGCTCCGATGCAGAGGGCCTCCTGAACTGCCTGCCACAAATATTATTAAGATACTTTCTAACAAAGGGAATAGCAGGATCATGTGTATAGCGAATAGTATGATCAAGGCATGTTACACTTGCTTCAAAGATGCACAATTTGGTGTGAAAGTCCAGTTTATAGCAATATATTAAGTGTGTTATTATCAACGAAGAATCTAAAAAAGACTCACCTGTTCTTAAATGCATCCATAAATATCAGCAGGACTCTTATTGGCATGACTGTCAACAATGACAGAAATGAGTTGACGCAGACAAAAAAGCCAGTATCTATAAGCTGCATTAAAATTCTTTACAATGTGAAAAACCTCTGTGTAAATCACAAAACAGAAGCATACATATATATACATTGAACTCTCATTTAGGTAGCCCTTCACAATCACATAACAGGTAGATTTCCATCGCCATCCATACAAACTTATCAGCAGAGGTACACAAATAACACACCTAGCTAAACAACAAATGTTCATTCTGTCAAAGAAGAGGAAAGCCAGTTTTACCACTTCACATCGCCATGGCAAACGGAAGATTGTATCATATATTCTTTCGCGCTCGATATCATTCCCAGGAGTCGTTGTGCTCCGTAATGAGATCCCACCATAAATTTCCTCCATAAAGTATTTCATAGGTGACCTCGTCTCAGCAGAAAGAACTGATAACAAAACATCATTGTACATAAACATTCATTATCCAAGCCTCAGACCACCACAAAAACCAATCCAAAGTAGAAAAGTTTGAAACTTACAATCAGGGTCATCAGCCACAAGCTGTTTCCAATCCAAAGAAGCTTCTGTATCTAATCTCCTAACCACATTCCCATTAATCTCACTTCTTGGAAACTGATGCTGCACTTCTTGAAACGGTGGATTCTCAGAAGGGCTTAGCTCCACACTAGTCTCCTCCATATATAACTTCTTATCAGAACTCAAAGTATCAGACCACCGCTCATCATTACTCCCATCAACACTACCATTAACATTCCTCTGCCTTAACTCACCAAAATTGAACCCATTATGATGAACAGTTTGCCCATCTAATAGAGTCACGACACAACCACCACCACTACTACCACTACCACCACCACCATAGTAATTCAATCTGTTCTCAAACATCGTTGTAGTCTCTCCAAAATCACCACTTGAACCGGTGATGATCGTTGAATGAGAATCTCCATTCTCTAGAATAGTCTCGACTTGGTTCACTTTCTTCTTCTTCTTCTTCGATCTCTTTCGTTTCCCGTAGTCTCTAGGTGATTCTGAAGCTACGTTTCCGGTAATTGGATCTGAGCTGGATCGGCGAATTGATGTATCATCATTCTCAAAGGAGCTGTTTTGGCTGAGAATCTCAAATGATAGTTTTCTTCCCGAGGATCTAATCGCCATTGGATTACGTAAACGTAAGACGAAGAAAAATGGAGAGACGAAGCGAATACATACACACAAAAATTGGATTCACGAAATCGAAAACCAGAGAGACGGAGACAGAGTAAGGAGATTTTGATTGTTGTTTGTCGAGACGCAAAACGCTGTTTTGGAAACGGCGTTTAGATGCGTGACATGCGTCGTCGTGTAACGCTATAAAAAAGTCTGACAAAGCAACCCAATTATATGCTGCCACGTGTTCTTAAAAAGCCTCTTAAATTTAAGCGATTAGTTTAGAGTGACTGAGAAAATAATTAGTCGGTTCGGTTCGGTTTAGGGATAACCGAACCGCAGTAAAACCAATCCGATAGGCCAATAAACAATGACAGAAAAATCAAGTGATTAGTTTGGTTTTGACTCGGAAACGGGTTTTATAATGCATTCGGTTATGGTTTGATTCGATTTAAAACCCACAAAATCGAACCGATATAGGAATCCTAAGAGGTTTACTATACTGGTTTGCTCTCATGGTTATTGTCAAAAAGTTTCAACCATGTTTTTGTAGTAAGCTGCTATAACACATCATTGAGAATTGCACCGGTGAAAGTAATATATCCGGTGCATACTTCGTTGTTTGTTATAGAGTTACATAACAAAAGTTTTGAGGCTGATATGTTCAAAAAATCAACTATTCATTTGAAGCCAGCAATTCCATCTGCTCTGTCAAAATCTCAAGGTTCCTAGACCTCTCAGGAGTAAGCTGTCCAAATTCAAAGTCATCTGGTTTCTCCATCTCTTCTGATATCAGCTTAAGCATATAGCTCTTGTCTAATTCCATTGTTCCATCCTCCTCCTCCTCCTCCAATGTCAAATCATCCTTTCCTTTCTTCACAATGTTCTCCTGCTTCTTCGTCTTCTTCCTTGAAGGGCTCAACAACAAAAGCTTTTCCCATGCTCCATCATCGTATAGATCAGGTATGATCAATGGCACATGGTTTTCATCTAAGCAGAACTTCAACATATCGGCGTTTCTCAAGAAATCATTTACGTCGTTCGAGTTTGACTTTGCAGTTCCATTGTTGTCCGATGGTGGCTGGTATGTTACTAAAGGAAGACCATATGAGTTTGATTCTCCTTCATCAGTCACTTCTTCCACAATCTTCGCTCCTTCCCCCGCTTTTCGCCAAGTGTTTTTCTCCTTTGGCTGAAGTAACTGAACTAAAAGACTTGGATTCTTCATAACCATAACCAAAAACGAAAGCATCTCCTGCTGACTCTCTTCCATTCCTTGAACTCTGTCTTCTAAATGTAACATCTTAGTATCCGTCACCTCCTGATACTGCCTAACTTTGATCAACTCCTGCGCCAATACCTGCTTATCACCTTTCAAAATATCAACTTCCTTCCACAATCCACTCTTTTCCTGAGCATATGTTGTACTTGTACTCTCATGTTTGCTCTGCTCACTACTTTGAACATTCTTCCTCCTGATAACATTCTTCAGCAAATCCTTTTGACCTCTCACAAACCCGTCATTCGCAAACTCCCATCGATCTGCATCAACTTTTCTAAAACCCTGTAAACAAACACATCCACGAATCAGGCACAAGTCTACTCAAAGATCCAATGAGCCAGATTTACCCTAGATCAACCAACTTATACTATCATAGAGTCTTCAAGATTGTGACTAGTACTAGTTCTAAACACTGTTCCAGATAATAGAAGTTGAACAAAACATCTTTCTTCATGCTTCATAAACCAAATTCATAATCAATCTTCTCTAAAACCTATCCACACGTTGTAAAAGCAGAGAAAAAATGAAACTTTGCTAAATACAATCACACCATGTAAGAGTAAGAGACATAACAAAGAAGATCCAATTGTACAAAATTGAAAAGAGAGAGGAGAAGAGAGGACTAACGTAGATATTGAGCTGACGAATGAAGCTAGAGAAATTGCTGTGTTTAAAGTATTTAGGCAAGAGTTGAACAGAGAAGACGGTGGTGTCCAAGATAACGAAGCTATTATCTGCACTTGGACTCCATGAGATTATAGAGTCAGTAGTAGAATCATCAACCATATCGTAACATTTTCTCAAGAACGGCGCCACTGAAGAAGAAGAAGAAGACCCACCACCACCGTCCGTCGATTTCACCATAATCGAGAAATCTCTAAACTTTAGATGAAATTTTGAATTCTGAAATTTGGGATTGAATCGATTAGTCGCAAGAATAAGGAAAAATGAAGAGAATTTGGGATTGGGGTTTATGTGGGAAGGAGATGAAACTTGTGCGTTGGGCAAGGGATCGTCGTTCACATCAAAGGAAATTTCAAGGAAGAGAGGAAGAAGAAGTCACGGTTTTAGATATTTTTAAGTCTTTGGCCCAACAGATATTTTTATTTAAAAAAATAACATTTTACGACGTTAATAAAACATATTTACAACTTTAATGGAAATAGAAAAGTAAAACATTTTACGACAATAAAAAAATATTTTACAATTTTTAATGAAAATAGAGAAGTTAATATAAAAATTTAAATTAAATCAAATGAATGTTGTGTATTTTCGAATGTTAGGACTTAATAAGGGTTTAAGGATGTGAAATCTTAGGAATTATTATTTTAAAATCATTTCGTCATTTAGGGATCTTGATGATGAGGATGCCCAATCTCCTATGCCACATCATGTTGCCTAAGATTAGTTACATGGACATCACATTGAGCTTGGGGTGAGAGTTCACCATAAACTAAAAGATTCCAGATTAGACAATCCAAAAGGTCAACTTATCATATCTCTGGAACACTTATTCAACAAACTTTGCTTAACTTACAATGACAGATTACAAAAACCCAAAAGATCTTTTCTTAGGAGGTTTGAGGAATCCTCTCCTCAAGACATTCTGTAACTTTTGTTTTTGCTTTTTATCGACAACCTTCTTACTTAGTTGTGAATTTTTGCGCTTTGATGATTCACTAAACTTTAAATACATATCTTGGAATTTTTTAAGTGATTTCTTCATGCATACTTGAAAAATTGTTAGAACATGTTGAATATTATTATTGTTTCATCCGTTGAAGCGGATTGAGGGATTGAAACTGCAAAATTTGAATCATCTTTGGAGATTTATGCTGGTATTCGTTATGTTAGCATTCGAATTCAAATCCGTTTTTTTAGTACCTTCAATTTGATATATTCTTTAAATAATTCTATACTATATACTTTTTTTGCATTTTAAATCTCACATACCAAATTTATATTAGTCAATAAAACTACATTGCAAACTGTTCGCCTGCTTGCATATTTCAACATTTGTATGCAACCTTAAGAGAGAAAAAAAATCCTTAAGAAACATAAACGTTAATATATTCGCATCAAGTACTGTCTAGATAATTGATTTTCTAGTCCCATGGTTGAAAAGTCATGGATAAGATCAATTGGTGTGTTAGTCCTTAATTTGGGTCTTATTAGTAGCTCAATTAGTTTGACCAGAAGCCAATATATATATTGACATACATCTCTCGTTTATAACAACGAACAATTTGCACACAACCACGAGACTCAAGAGACATGGCCAATGAAATTCCTACCAAAGGGATTCTCAAGAGCGAAGCTCTAAAACAGGTAAAATTTTCTCTGTTATAAAGTTTGCTGATCTTTAAAACTTTGGTTTTGTCTAGTTTTAAAAAGGAACTTTGATGTATAAATCTGTGTTTTGTTTTGGTCGTGTTCGTCACAGTACATCATGGAAACGTCAGCGTATCCAAGAGAGCATGAATTGCTCAAGGAACTTCGAAAAGCTACTGTCCAAAAATACGGAAATTTGTAAGTCTTAATATATGACTTTCTTTTTTAGGTGCAACAAAATCTATAGGACTATATAACAACTTTTTTAAATTAAGAAATTTTATCTTTATATAGTTTAAGAAGTGGAATAAACAAAATTTTGCCAATAGTTTGTGATTATTTTAGAGATAGCTATATAGTTGCTTAATTTTGTAGAATTTAAAAATAAAAACGCAGAAGCGAGATGGAGGTTCCGGTTGATGAGGGTCATTTCCTATCGATGCTTGTAAAGATCATGAATGCGAAAAACACTATCGAGATCGGTGTTTTCACCGGTTACTCGCTTCTCACTACAGCTCTTGCTTTACCTGAAGATGGCCGTGTAATGCTTCTTGTTATATATAATCATATTGTTGGGGTTACAAAATTATTTGTTTGTTTTAACTAAGAAACATAGTTATCAAAATGGATGCTCTTTGGATGTAGATTACCGCGATAGACATTGATAAAGAAGCTTACGAAGTTGGACTAGAGTTTATTAAGAAGGCTGGTGTTGATCACAAGATTAATTTTATCCATTCCGATGGTCTTAAGGCCTTAGACCAATTGGTGAACGACGTACGTGAAAATATGTGTTCTTATATTATTATTAACTTTAAGCTTAATTAACTATATTTTTTTAGCTAATGGTCATACATTAAAAAACATTGCAGAAATGTGAGTTTGATTTTGCATTTGCGGATGCTGACAAATCAAGCTACGTCAACTTCCATGAGAGGCTTCTAAAATTGGTGAAGGTTGGGGGAATCATTGCGTTCGACAACACCTTGTGGTTTGGTTTTGTGGCGGAGGATGAAGATGGAGTTCCGGAGCATATGAGAGAATATAGAGCAGCTCTTATAGAATTCAATAAGAAATTGGCTTTGGATCCCCGAGTCGAGGTCTCTCAGATTTCCATTGGAGATGGTATCACGCTCTGTAGACGTCTTGTTTGATCAAAAGACTACTTGAAGAGTACGTAGCAGAACCAAAGTCGGAGAGTTTGGAATAAAAGTGTTAGATGGTTCAATAACGACTTCGTCTTTTGTCACAACTTTGCTTGTAATGGTGTGTTTGATTGATGCTCACTCTTTATCTTCTTTCTATGTTGTGGTTTCGTCGATGTTGTTCTGTCTGGCAACAAAACTATTAGTACACTAAATTACTTTTAATAATAATTGTTGTAACATTATAATTTTTTTTTTTCTGGTCGACACATTATTATTACTGTTTTTTTTCTTTTTAAGTGTTTGTAAACTATTAAAAAGAGTTGTGTAAAGATTAAATAAACACCTTTCAGCTTTTTGGGGACATCTAATATGTGTGTTTCAATTTTACATGCATATGCACACTAGTGTTTTCCAATTCCATTTTTTCTGCCAAAATTACATATCCACCCAAATGATATGACCAAAGTTTTATTTTATTTCTCAGTTAGGTATTACTATTTAAAGCCAACATAGACACACATTTGCTAACACTCAAAAGAGATTCTCACGATCGAGCAAGAGAGAGATGGATGGTCGATTACCTGACAAAGGCATTCTCAAGAGCGAGGCTCTAAAACAGGTTTTAATTTACTAGTCCCTTAATCATTTAAGAACGATCAATAAATTTACAAATATATGTGTTTGCTTACACGACTGCATAATGTGTTGTTACATATGACAGTACATCATGGAAACAACAGCGTATCCAAGAGAACACGAATTGCTTAAAGAACTTCGAGAAGCTACAATCCAGAGATATGGAAATTTGTAAGTCTTAATCCATATTTGATTTTGTAACCAGATAATTATAATTAAGAAATATGATTTATGTAAAAATTTATAAACGCAGAAGCGAGATGGGAGTTCCGGTTGATGAAAGTCTATTTTTATCGATGCTTGTAAAGATCATCAACGCGAAAAACACTATCGAGATCGGTGTGTTCACCGGTTACTCACTTTTCACCGTAGCTCTTGCTTTGCCTGAAGATGGCCGTGTAATGATTCTTCTTCTTGCTATCATACCAAATAAATAGGGATAACTTTTGTTAGTATAGTTATTATTTGTTTTTGTGTATGCAGATTACTGCGATAGACATTGATCAAGCAGGTTACAATTTGGGACTAGAGTTTATGAAGAAAGCAGGTGTTGATCACAAGATCAATTTCATTCAATCTGATGCTGTTAGAGGCTTAGACCAATTATTGAACGGGGTACGTAAGTAGTAGTACGACTCACACAATTAATTACTAAAGCAAATGGTCCCTTTTTAAGGAATAGTTATATTTTAGGACCACCAAATTTGTATATATTTTTTATATATAACTAATGAAAGATTGATTGAAACGTCTTTAATACAGTTTTTAAAACAAAATCGTTTTCAGATTTTTACAGTATTTTTTGATGTAAATATGAAAATACAAGTTTTTTTTATTTGGTCCATAATTTTCATTAAACTGACTACTAACCTAATCAATAAATTTTGGATAATGGTCAAGGAGAAACAAGAGTATGATTTTGCATTTGTGGATGCTGACAAGACGAACTACGTTTACTTCCTTGAGAAGCTCCTTAAGTTAGTGAAGGTTGGAGGAATCATTGCCTTCGACAACACTTTATGGTTTGGTACTCTAATTCAGAAGGAAAACGAAGTTCCAGGCCATATGAGAGCTTATAGAGAGGCACTTTTAGAGTTCAATAAGATATTGGCTCGGGATCCTCGAGTCGAAATCGCTCAAATATCCATCGGAGATGGTCTCACGCTATGTAGACGTCTTATATGATAAACCTATAGTAAATAATGTTATATGCTTCAATAATAACTTTGGCCTTTGTTTGTAATGTTATATGCTACTATAATGACTCTTCATCTTCCTAATAAAACTCCTCTTTCAATTTCAATTTGCAAAGAGGGTTCAAATTTGGATGCGAATATAACAGTTTATTACTTTGCGGCAAAATGTTTATAATTTTTAAACTTTGAGGGTTAATTGATAAATTAAAGATAAACATCGACATTTCTAAATCAGAAATCTCGATTTTATTTTGAATGTTCAAAAGCTGCCAGATTGAGAATATTTCGTCCGTCGTTGAAACTTGAGAATAGAGGCGAATCTGGTTCGAGTTAGGGTTCCAATTGAAAAGTTTGAAGCTCCTTTTGACTCTCTCTCTCTTCTAGATCTCGACAACTCTAACCTCTTCGATTTGGTAAATTTTCGCTCTTTCTACTGAAATCGGATGAATTTGTGATTTTCCGGGGATGGGTTCGTGTCTCTATGCATTTTCCGATGATGGGTTATGAGAAAAAGTTTTTTTTTTTTTTTAATCTTTGCTTTGTGTAGGTGGATCTTGAGAAATTGATTTTAGTTCAAAGCTTCTGATGGCTAAAAAGGAGAGACCTAGACCTGAGAAGTTGTCTGTGTATCTTTATATACCTAATATTGTTGGTGGGTCTTTATTTCTCTTTAGCTTTTTTTTCTTAGCATTAAAGATTGTTGTTGTGATGATGATTTTATTGATTGCTTTCAGGGTATATGAGAGTTCTCTTGAACTGTGTTGCTTTTGCTGTGTGTTTCTCCAACAAGCCACTTTTCTCTGTCCTTTATTTCTTCAGGTATTGCAACTTTCTTCTTTGATGGTCATTAAGATTTTTTCATGTTTTGGGTGATGGTATTAACAGTCTTCTTTTTGATCAATGTGGCTGTCTCTAGCTTTTGTTGTGATGCTGTGGATGGCTGGGTGGCTCGTAGATTCAACCAAGGTTCAACAACTCTCTCTTGTTTTATAAAACCTCATTTTTATTCCGTATGGTTGGTCAAAAGATCCTACTACTGATCAAGATTAGTACAATATGTTGCTAGTGTTTAGTTTCATGTGATAGACATGCATCACATGCCATGACTAGAATATGTAGGAAGCTAGAAACTTGACTCACTTCTCTTTCTTTCTTCTTCAGTTTCAACATTTGGAGCTGTTCTTGACATGGTCACAGATAGGTGAATCCTCTTCTACATATATGCAAGGATCAACCTACTTATCTGTTTAGTAAATTCTGACATTTTGTTGGTGGTCATTTTGGGTTATAGAGTTAGCACGGCTTGTCTTCTCGTGATTCTCTCTCAAATCTACAGGTGAGAATACCTCTCTATATCTTTTTCCGTAGCATCTCTGGAGTTCTACATTATTACAGTATATGTAATTTTATTTCATCTTTAAAATAGGCCTAGTTTGGTCTTCCTCTCATTGCTGGCTTTAGATATTGCTAGTCATTGGCTGCAGATGTACAGGTACGCTAATTAACTCTTTCTTGTTTCACCTTGAATTCTTCTCTATACTATTCAAATCTTCAGTTTCTAACTAGGGACTTCATATTCTACTCGCAGTACGTTTCTAGCAGGGAAGAGCAGCCATAAGGATGTGAAAGACAGCACAAGCTGGCTTTTTAGACTCTACTATGGAAACCGGATATTTATGTGTTACTGCTGTGTTTCTTGCGAGGTGACTCAAATTGTCACTTCATTTCCATGTTAATCCTTTGAGACGATGTCTTCTTAGACACAAATCTTTTCAAACTTGCAGGTTCTGTATATCATCCTTCTTCTCATTGCAAAGAACCAATCTGAAAATCTCCTGAATGTCAGTTTCTCATTTCTTTCAATTAGTCTAGCTCTTAGTCTTACTATGCTCAACTACTAAAGCATGGTTATCATTGCAGGTCGTAGTTGCTACATTAACACAGATTTCACCACTCTCTTTTCTCCTGGCTTTGACATTGTTCGGTTGGTCGATGAAGCAGACCATTAATGTCATTCAGGTAAAGCTAAACATTTTACCAAATCTGCAACTAATCCCTCTATTCGAAGCTGTTTTTGGTTTCTAATTATATAATTCGTTGTGGCGTACAGATGAAAACTGCTGCAGACGTTTGTGTACTGTATGATATAGAGAAGCAGCAGAAGCCTTGATCATCTTCCTTTGTCTCAACCTGAAACTCTTTTTTTTCTTTCATTGTTTGTTCTCTTTTCACTGTGGATGTAGATAATTGTTTTTAATGAAATGAAGAAATATTGATTTGCCTTTTGACATAATTTTGTTAATAATCTTGATTACAAATTTTAGTCAGTGTTTGATGCATAGTTGCATACTGCAGAGTTGAGTTTGGATATGGCCACGTCAGCATTATCTCGTTACCAAAACGTAAGGTCCAAACTCAGATAATACAAACGAAGCAGTTCTTTGTCACTCTATCATCAACATATGAACCACACCAAAAAAGAACAAAATCGTAGATAATGATCATGCAAAACCGACCGTTGGATCTTACTTTCGATTTCAAACCACATAAATCTTAGTGACTGAGCTAAAAAACTGAAATTTTTTAAAAGGCAAGACCTCCTCTGTTTCCATATTCTCACCACAGAAGAACTCTTGAGGCTTTCTCTTTTCTCTACCATGGCGAAACCGGTGTCCATTGAAGTGTATAATCCTAATGGGAAATACAGAGTTGTTAGCACAAAACCGATGCCTGGAACTCGCTGGATCAATCTCTTGGTAGACCAAGGTTGTCGCGTTGAGGTAATTCTTTCTTCTTTCTAAGCATCAAGAATATTACAATTCTTGATTCATTCACACTTAAAAGTTTCTGTTTTTGTTTTTGAATTTTGATAGATATGTCATTTGAAGAAGACAATCTTGTCTGTAGAAGATATCATTGATCTGATCGGAGACAAGTGTGATGGAGTCATCGGTCAGGTAATGGAATGAAACAGAGCAAAGAGACGTTTATTTTGTATACCATATGAAAGTAAAAAATTGGTTTGGTTTGGTTATAGTTGACGGAAGATTGGGGAGAGACTCTGTTCTCAGCTTTGAGCAAAGCTGGAGGGAAAGCTTTCAGTAACATGGCCGTTGGTTATAACAACGTTGATGTTGAAGCTGCCAATAAGTATGGAATTGCTGTCGGTAACACTCCGGTAATAACAACAAAAACAAGTTTTAGTCCCAAAGATAGGCTTAGGAAGTGTTTTTAAAAGCTTTAGTAATGGTTAGTATTGTTTGTTTGAGTTGGATAGGGAGTGTTGACTGAGACGACGGCTGAACTAGCTGCTTCTCTTTCCTTGGCTGCTGCAAGAAGAATTGTTGAAGCCGACGAATTCATGAGAGGTGGCTTGTACGAGGGATGGCTTCCTCATCTGTATGATCACTGCACCAAAACATTCTGATCTCTATTCTTCTTGATTTCAAGAACTTGAGAACTGTTGTAATCGCGATGTTTGGTTTCGGTAGGTTTGTGGGGAACTTACTTAAAGGACAGACTGTTGGAGTTATTGGAGCTGGACGTATTGGATCTGCTTATGCTAGAATGATGGTAAGCTTCTTGCAATAGCATTTTGTAGATTTCGATTCACATTATATACACAAAATCTTCGGTTTTATACCTCGTCATTTCGAAAACAGGTGGAAGGGTTCAAGATGAATTTGATCTACTTTGATCTTTACCAATCCACTCGTCTTGAGAAATTTGTGACAGGTATGTAACAGGTTCTACACTATGTAGTCTTTCTCTTTCATCTTCATGTTCAAGTTTATGTATTTGAGATAATGGTGATTGGCAGCTTATGGACAGTTCTTGAAAGCAAATGGAGAACAACCTGTGACATGGAAACGAGCTTCGTCCATGGAGGAGGTGCTGCGTGAGGCTGATCTGGTATATGGAATTCACGCAGACACAAACTATTCTTCGTTTGTTAAACATTTCTAGTGTATCTCTTATGAACTGGTTGTGATCTGAAACAGATAAGTCTTCACCCGGTGCTGGACAAAACCACTTACCATCTTGTCAACAAGGAGAGGCTTGCCATGATGAAAAAGGTGGTTTCACTTTTCATTTGGTCTCCTCTTATTATTATTGATCTTGTTCTGATTGGATTTGATTGCTTCAGGAAGCAATCCTTGTGAACTGCAGCAGAGGTCCTGTGATCGATGAGGCAGCTTTGGTCGAACATCTCAAAGAGAACCCGATGTTCCGAGTTGGTCTCGATGTGTTCGAGGTACTGTCATATACGCTATGATGAACCCAAAACATACTAGTTTATCTCTGGGAGCTTAGTAAGTGTTGTTAAATCACATTGTTTCAGGAAGAGCCATTCATGAAACCAGGGCTTGCTGATACGAAAAACGCTATTGTTGTTCCTCACATTGCTTCTGCTTCCAAGGTTACAAACTGAAGAAACGTTTCTTTGTGTCTAAATAGATAATTAACAGAACTGACCTTAACTTAACTTCTTCTGATGATGACAGTGGACTCGTGAAGGAATGGCTACGCTTGCAGCTCTCAACGTCCTCGTATGTATTTTCATTCCAAGAAAACTCATTCTTATAAGATTCAAAATGACTAAATTCTGATCAGCCTCTGAAAATGTTTAACAGGGAAGAGTCAAAGGGTACCCGATTTGGCATGACCCGAACCGAGTCGATCCATTCTTGAACGAAAACGCTTCACCGCCCAATGCCAGTCCAAGCATCGTCAACTCAAAGGCCTTAGGTACTACACAACACTTACACTCATGCCTCAGATTGTTTCAAACGCTAATTTATGCTTGCATTTCCTGTTAACAAAATATTTAAACATAAACAGAAACAAAAGAACATTGACTAATCCACTTAAACAAATTTGTTCCCATTCTCTCTATTAAAATTACTCTCATATATATATTCTTTGGGTTTTTTCAGGATTGCCTGTTTCGAAGCTATGAGTTAAGTATGAAGAAGGGGAGATTTGGAAGAATCCTTTTAGTGAATATATGATGGTGTCAAGTTGTGTTTATGTATTGTATATGAAACAACCATGTTGGATCATATAAATCACTCCTTTAAAGTGTTACATTGTTGATGAGTCTATTAGACGATTACCCACTCTCTTTATTTCATAAATTTGCTAAGAATACAATTTCTAAGTCATCAAGAATTTCATCTCTAGTTGTAGGATTTGTACTCATGAATCTACCATCCATTCCCGTTTGTAAACTTCACAGAACAGTTTTGAAACTTTAAAAAATCTGATTTATGACACAAAACGGTAATAGAATTTTTACGGAAAAAATATAAACTACTGGAACAGTTAAAAGCAAAAATAGTGGTAGAGCATAGTAATATACACAGAGATAAGCAGAAAAAATCGGATAAAACCGCCGATTAATTTTTATTTGACGATTTAATATCTGTTATATTAAATTTGGAATAAAAAAATTATTTAATTTTGATTGTTTTTTAAAGTCCTCGTTTTTTAAATTTTAGTAGATTAGTATCTCAACAATGGTAATAAAATCGCGATAAAATTAATATAGAATAATTCATTTCATAATTTAAAAGTTATATTCTCTCTCTTTTTTAAATTAATTCAATTTCTGAGTTTTTACTAATATTAGATAAGATTATAATCCATAATTTTTTGAAATTGACAATTCTTTCAAACTTTAAACCTATAGTTTTCAATTTAATTTTAAATTTACAATTTATCGTCAATAACTAATAAAAAAATAGAAACATTTTAGCAAAACAAATATTTTTATTTTGTATAATGTTTTGTTTTCTAAAATTGTGTTTAATAAGTAACCGAAGGAATATATTATATTGAATTTTTTTAAAATAAAGTAATGCTAAATATAAAATAAATGACACTCTATCTTTAGTTGACAAAAGCACTGAGATCTCGCCACGTAGCATGCTGAGCAACGGACACCACGTGGTGTTTTGCTGAGACCAAAACCCCATGTGACAGCTGCTTAGAGGTCCCACTTCGGTCTACGACACTAACGGATAAGATCAAACCACACATTTCTCTTTGGTGTGACCAAACTTGACGTGCTCTTCTCTTTTTCCACCCTTCGATATATCTTCATCGGACGATTCAAATTCTCAAATATATACTCATGCTCTCGTTGGATACATTAATTGTTATAAGTTGGGTTTTAACTTTTAAAATGAACAGTTTTTCATATTTGGGTGTGTATTTTTCAGATATATAAATTCCAACTCCTGTTATAAATTTATGTAAACATCGTTATTAACACTAAGAGACGCACAAGCTCTGTCTGAGAAAAAAAACAAAAAGCTAAACTATTTTCATTATAATTCCAATCTCACACGCAAAAACCTTAGAAACAGAAAATATATCTGTCTGAAGAAAAAGTGCCGGTAATAAGAAAGAAAGAATCACCTTTCTCTACTTTGTTTTTAATTTCAAAAGCATTTTCTCATGAAGACAGTCAAAAAATCTCTTTTTGTCTTCTCAAATTTAAACCTCACCTTTAATATTTCTCCTTACTTTTGAAGCTGTAATAATATTCTTGAATCTATTCCTTTCTTTCTCTTTCTCATGTTTAATCGGTGAAGGCTTTACTCTGTTTCTTTCATCATGTTTCAATCAAAAGCCTTAACTTTTTCTTTAGCTCTTTCCATTACAAGAGACCTCTAGCTTCATACTTTTTATAAAAATTCTCTCTTTTTCTCAGTTTAATCTCAAGAAATGGTTTCAAGATCGTATTCAAATCTGTTGGAGTTAGCTTCAGGAGACTCACCAACGTTTGGACGCATGAACCGACAAATCCCACGAATCATGGCCGTTGCTGGAATCATGTCAAACATCGATAATGACTCTAAAGACACTGATCTGTCTCCTAAAGATCGTATCATCATTGTAGCCAATGAATTACCTATACGAGCTCAGAGAAGGGTTGATGGTAATGGTAGTGGTAGTAGTAGTAGTAGTACTTGTTGTAGCAAAGGTTGGAACTTTTCTTGGGATGAGAATTCACTTCTTCTCCAATTGAAAGATGGGTTAGGAGATGAAGCTATTGAAGTTATCTATGTTGGTTGTTTGAAAGAAGAGATTCCTCTTAATGAGCAAGAAGAAGTGTATCAGATTCTTCTTGAGAGTTTCAAGTGTGTGCCTACGTTTTTGCCTTTGGATTTGTACACTAGATACTACCATGGATTCTGTAAGCAACAGCTTTGGCCTTTGTTTCATTACATGTTGCCACTTTCTCCTGATCTTGGAGGTAGGTTTGATAGGACTTTGTGGCAAGCTTATGTCTCTGTGAACAAGATTTTTGCTGATAGAATTATGGAGGTGATTAATCCTGAGGATGATTTTGTGTGGATACATGATTATCATTTGATGGTTTTGCCTACTTTCTTGAGGAAGAGGTTTAACAGAGTCAAGCTTGGTTTCTTCCTTCATAGTCCATTTCCATCGTCTGAGATTTACAAAACTTTGCCTATTCGTGAAGAGCTTCTTCGGGCTTTGCTAAACTCGGATTTGATAGGGTTCCATACTTTTGACTACGCTAGGCATTTCTTGTCTTGTTGTAGTCGAATGCTTGGTCTTACTTATGAATCTAAGAGAGGATACATTGGACTTGAGTATTATGGTAGAACCGTGAGTATCAAAATTCTACCTGTTGGAATCCACATGGGTCAGCTTCAGTCGGTTTTGAGCTTACCCGAGACTGAAAGGAAAGTCGGGGAACTTATTGAACGGTATGGTCGAAAAGGCAGGACGATGCTGCTTGGTGTGGATGATATGGACATTTTCAAAGGGATTACTTTAAAGCTGTTGGCTATGGAGCAGCTGCTTATGCAACATCCTGAATGGCAAGGGAAGGTTGTGTTGGTGCAGATAGCTAATCCGGCGAGAGGGAAAGGGAAAGATGTTAAAGAGATGCAAGCTGAGACGTATTCAACTGTTAAGCGGATTAATGAAACGTTTGGGAGACCCGGTTACGATCCTATAGTATTGATCGATGCACCGTTGAAGTTCTATGAAAGGGTTGCTTATTACGTAGTAGCTGAGTGTTGTTTGGTGACAGCGGTTAGGGATGGGATGAATCTTATACCTTATGAGTACATAGTTTCTCGTCAAGGAAATGAGAAACTGGACAAAATTCTGAAGCTGGAGGCGAATAATCGTAACAAGAAAAGCATGCTGGTGGTTTCTGAGTTTATTGGTTGCTCTCCATCGCTAAGCGGAGCCATTCGTGTTAATCCATGGAATGTTGATGCAGTAGCTGATGCAATGGATAGTGCCCTTGAAGTAGCTGAACCGGAGAAGCAGCTAAGACATGAGAAGCATTACAAGTATGTGAGCACACATGATGTTGGCTATTGGGCTCGTAGCTTCCTCCAAGATCTTGAGAGGAGTTGTGGTGAGCATGGACGAAGGAGGTGTTGGGGAATTGGGTTTGGTCTCAGTTTCAGAGTTGTGGCACTAGACCAGAGCTTCAGGAAGCTGTCAATGGAACACATAGTATCAGCTTATAAGAGGACAAAGACACGGGCTATCCTTTTAGACTATGATGATACTTTAATGCCACAAGGCTCGATCGATAAAAGGCCTTCATCGAAGTCAATCGACATATTGAACACCTTGTGTAGGGACAAGGGCAATCTGGTGTTCATTGTTAGTGCTAAAAGCCGAGAAACTCTATCGGACTGGTTTAGTCCTTGTGAGAAGCTTGGTATTGCTGCTGAACATGGCTATTTTCTGAGGTATTCAACCAAAACTTTTTATTTTCTAGCATTACCTTTATATCTTATAACTCAAGCTCCATCTAACTACTACACAGGCTAAGGAAGGCAGTAGAGTGGGAAAACTGTGTGGCAGCAGTAGATTGTTCTTGGAAGCAAATTGCCGAGCCTGTGATGGAACTCTACACCGAGACAACCGATGGCTCAACAATTGAAGACAAGGAGACTGCTCTTGTTTGGAGTTATGAGGATGCTGACCCTGATTTTGGCTCATGTCAAGCTAAGGAACTTCTAGATCATCTTGAAAGTGTCCTTGCCAATGAACCTGTAACAGTGAAACGAGGACAGAACTATGTTGAGGTCAAGCCACAGGTCTGTATCTCCTCAGTTCAATTCCCCAAAAAACCTTGGCATATGTTTCCATTTGTAGAGTCTTCTTAGTTCTTGTTGTTGTCATGCAGGGCGTGAGCAAGGGACTTATAGCGAGAAGGATGCTTTCGATGATGCAAGAAAGAGGAACACTTCCTGAGTTTGTTCTATGTATTGGAGATGACCGGTCTGACGAAGACATGTTTGAGGTGATCTGCAGTTCCACTGAAGGCCCTTCGATTGCCCCAAGAGCTGAGATTTTCGCTTGTACTGTCGGTCAAAAGCCTAGCAAGGCCAAGTATTACCTGGATGACACTACTGAGATTGTCAGGTTAATGCATGGTTTAGCTTCTGTTACAGACCAGATCACTCCTGTTTAAACAATCACAGAGAAAGTATCAGAGACTAGAGATCTTATGTTTGTATATCTACCACGGAAAATTGTAACAAAGAGAGATCTTATGTTTGTTGACAATCTTAGAATATATGAGTAAGGCTTTACATCCTACAAAATGTTCAGGTTCCTTCAATAGATTTCTTCTTGTTAACCTCTGACATTAGTCTAAGAAACGAAACTAATTTCCTCTTTGCTTTAGCCACTTCATCTTGAAATTGAACATATTCAGCTGAAGGACAGGTTAAAGCGCAGAGAGAGCAGTAAAAGTCTCCAGCATCATGGTAAGAAGGTGGTGAATCCAAACACTTCTGATGAACCATGACTTCACAGCCATCACTAGAGCAAAACAACAGCTTCCCACTTTCTTTGCAGTTAACACATCTGTATATTTTCTCTACAGGACTTGACAAATGACTACCATCATTTTCGCTTTCATATCGAAATCCGGCATTTCTTCTATCGAGCAACTCATCAGCCCCACGAGAAAATGACTCTCCCTCTTCTGTTCTTCCCGTAAGATCTGGCTCATCCATTGGAGGAGTAACTCGGTCATTCTCTTTGCCATCACTTCTCAGAGTCTCTTCCTCACTACAAGGAGACACTTGAGTATCATTCTCACATGATGATGGTTCAATCATCTGATCAAAACAAAACAAACATAAGCCTTATAGTGCTCTCAAACTAAAAGGAACTTCAAAGCAAAACTTATATAATACCAGTTCCAAAGCACATTTTGGTAGAGAAAGAAGCTTGTGTTTGATAAAAGGTTGAAGATTCCACTTCGTTAAACCCGGTGCACCCGGTTTCAGTTCCGATAACGGTATCTAGAAAACGAAGAATCAAGCAATCTAAGTAAGATCAAGAAACCACATTGAAAAGGAAATGAAAGATTAGTACCTCATCTAAGATACATTGGAGTACATATTCACAGCTCTCAGAGGAATCAAACTCGATCATTGAGGTAGTAGTAGTAGTAGTAGTAACAGAAACAACATGAGAATCAAACAAAGAAGCTAGGCATCTGAAAGCTACCATCTCATTTGTATATTCACCCAAATAATCTGGAAGCTTAGGAGCCAATTCAAAGACATCTTGCAATAATAAAACAAAATCTCAGAAATTGAAATTTCAAAGAAACTGATGCAATTAAAAATTCAATTACCATTTAACATCCAAAGCTCAGTTTTGAATTTGGCAAAGTACTCAATAATCCAAATCCAGTTATCAAGGTCTAAATTCCCAGTCACAAAGCGATCACAGACACTGTTTGAATTCGGAGGCTCCATCATCGACACGAATAAAATAGCAGCTGTTGACAGAGACGGAAAAATCAGTCTTCAGATTCGTGAAGAGAACCAAAAAAAATAGAAATAAAATCGTACTTTCCGAGAAAAATGAAACACAAGTGTACCTCTTTTTTCTCAACGGAGAGAATTTGAAGACTGAATAGCTCTCTCTCGCTGGAGACCGCCAAATTTGCAGAATTCAAGCAAGCACTGGAGAAATTTCACTTGTGTTGAGAAAGATGAGCGTTTTCTTTCCCAGAAAGATCCTAGGCCCAAGCCCAATAATAGGCCCATAGCGTTTTCTGATATGTTCTTAAGTTAGGCAGAATAGCGTTTTATTTTACCAAAATTTTATTTGGTTCAGTTATCTGCTTGTTCTATTATTTTTGTTTATATAACAATAACATATCTCTTATTAATTATGAAAGAATCAAGAAACGCATTGATAGAGATATAAACAGAGATTTATGTTTATAAACATATATTTTGGCATCTTTTGATTCATTCTTGGATATATTAGTACAGAGCATCTCCTTTGAAGATGAATGGGTATATTATCGTAGTTTAACCTATGATTTAATTATTAGTTTGATGCCCCTACGATTACGTAGTTTTCCCACGCAAGACCTATAGTTTAGTTCAGAAATAATACTCAATTTTTTAAAAGAAAATAATATATGTATTGTGGTCGTCTTGTACGTAATGTATTAGGACCACAGTCATAATAACCACTGATGATAATTCAGTATTAGCTTCTCTATTTAATTAAAAACATATGTAGTAGTAGTTCATTGGATATGGATATGGGATCGTCTAAGCTCAGTGAATGAAACCAATGACTAGTGTACTATATTGGTTTGTAAGAATTTTATTGGCTTAAAACCCATCTATTATAGTTGCACCAAAAAAGAAAACAATGAATTCCACTCCAATGATGATTCTCCCTAGCTAGTAGAGTAGTAGCTAGTCTATAACTTATAGTAATAAGATTCTTACTTATTAGATAATTGGCCATCTTAAGTGATTTGAAGAACAAATTTATTGATTACAATTAAAAAAATTGTACTATATATTCGAACTTATTCTTTTCAAAAAATATTTTTCTACATTGTACTTTGATTTGTGTATGTGTGATAGCAAATTCTTGTATTAATTTCTTGTTTTTATACGCATATAATCGCGTGTGTGTATGTGTTGTATAGTTCAATTCAAGAGGGTTTCAATTATTGTTAAAGTAAATATAATATCAAGCACTACGTGGTAAGTGCATGGCCTATATAAATGATAGGCGAGACATAGCCAAAGTATAGACGCAAATCAAAAAAAGTATAATGGGAAAAGTGGAGATTGTTCGTAACTCACTTCCTATGAGTGGGGGAGATGGTCCGAACAGCTACTCTAAGAATTCTCATTTGCAGGTCTATTTTCAGAGCTTTTATTCCATTTTTCTATATTTTTTTTCTTATCTTTATTTTTTTTTTTCTTCCACTATTGTTTGTTCTTTTTTTCATGGTTCCCAATTAGTG
>Ga0041059_1000726_pt1 | contig 25656 bp, 22 predicted proteins | sample AraColnosormetaG_FD_56232 | JGI IMG/M metagenome (GOLD analysis project Ga0041059, IMG submission 56232) | Arabidopsis roots microbial communities from North Carolina, USA - Col MF nosort | ecosystem: Host-associated > Plants > Roots > Unclassified | place: USA: North Carolina | collected... | reverse complement strand
TTTTTTTGGGTCAAACATTTTTTGAAACGTTAGATATCTATATAGTGCCTATAATTTATCATATTTACAAAAACTCACGGAACTTTGGATATTTACCAAACGTCCTTGAGTCTTGATATTTGCTGAATTAGCAGAAAGGCAGAAACTGTTGCTATCAACCAACCTGGAACTTTTGCTATTTACATAAGTGCCTAGAACTTTTCTTAGACACGGAAATGCCAGAATCATCTAACTTTAATTTTACAGGTGAGCCCAAACTTTTTGTTTTCAATTCACTGAATTACGTAATAGTATTATATTTTGATTTGTTGCTTATGGGGAGACCAAAGATTATATATTCTGCACTCAAAAACATTTGCATTTGACAACAACTTTTACCATTTACATTCGTTTCTCACAACCAAAAAAAGAAGAAGATCCATTCTAAAAAAGGATCAAATGTATAAAAAGCTATAATACCAAAAATGGAAATAAAAATCGAATTTTAATAGCTCCATAAGGACACGTCATCATCTCCCTCGACATCAAAATTATAGTTCCATTGAACCGACGGCGACGGTAAAAGCATCCCTTCGGCCATGTTATCCAACAAACTAGACATCCCCAACATCGCCTCTTCATCCATATAAAACGCATCTTGGCTCTGTTCCGGCGTATAAATAGCCTCCACCAAGGTCTCCTCCATGTCAAGACCATGAGCATCCGTCGTCATATGACACATCTCATCTTGAAAATTCAACGCGGCTTCAGCCGCCGCCTTTTGGATTTCCTTGGCACAGGTTGATTCCGGGATTCGTAGCCGCCAAGCCGAGTCAGCGAAATTGAGACAGGCAGATCTGCCACGGAGAGCTATGGCGGCGACGTCGTGAGCACGAGCTGCCATCTCAGCGGTTTGGAAAGTCCCGAGCCAAATCCTCGTTTTCTTGTTTGGCTCTCTCAACTCACACACCCACTTACCGGAGTTTCTTTGACGAACTCCTCTGTAAATTGGGTGACGAGTCTCACGAAACTTCTTCCTTCCCGCTGGTTTCTTGGGGCAGCTCGTGGCAAGCTTCGGACTGTAATCACCGCCTGAGGAAACCGGAGACTCGTAATCGGAGCCAAACATTTCAGAAAAGGCAGAAAATGAGTTCATTGATCAGAAGAGTACTCTGTTTCAAGAAACTGGATAAGGTTTATGAGAGTAGAGTAAGTAGAAGATCTCTGTCTTTTTTTGTATGGTATGATAAAATATTTATTTCTCTATCTATCTTTCTTTTCTAATTCAGGTAAGTGTTTGAAGTTATAGAAATGTTGGAGTGAGAGCTTGCTGTTTATATTGGCCGGAAGATATTTGGATATTTGTGGGGTCGAACGCGGAGTTTCTGTCTCTGTGAATGCCACGTGGATAAGAAACAGCTAAGCGATCCCACGGTTTTGTAATTATCAAGGCTGTCAATCACTGAGAATCTGACATGTGTCCTTTGACCCATCTTGGGAAGTTTCTGACCCTTCACTGGTTGATGCCTTTAGGGTATGAATTTTTTTAACTTCTTATTGTATGAATGTGTGGCTGTAGTTTATAGGGTACGACAACCATTATTAAATATTATTTTTCCACGAATAACAAATTGTTTATAATTGTCGCTTTTCTATGGTAAAATAATTAGACATAATGATCCGTGAAACGAGATATTTTCAAATGCTCTTTCTGTCTTTTCTCCATTCACATATCGTGCATTGCAAATACTTCTAGAGTATAGTGAGATTAGATATTTGTGTCCTAAAAAAAATGTTATATTATTATTATTATTATTATATATATATATATATATTTGATTTAATTAATCAAGTTTCGTAGCATAGATATGTAAATTTAATTATTCAGAAAAATTTATATATTGTTTCAAAAAATTTGAATATGCTAGAGTAATTTCCTAAGATTCACGGAGGCTATAAACTTTTTTACTCAGGATTTCTTTAAGATATTGAGAAATGAGAACACAAGTTGCTTAAAATCGAAGGAACAAAAAGAAAGCTTTTGGATATTCTTTACATAAGTATACATACATGGTCGAGAATTAACAAGTGGCAGGGGTGTATTAATTGGATATATATGTGAGAGACAAGATAGGGTTTGTGTAATTTGGCAAAAGGAAAATATCAAATATGGTAAGTGGTTAGGCGAAAAGACATTTTGCATGTAGTTGATCACAATTTCCAGCATCTCTCTAACAAAAGTATGGTTCCTCCTCATACCTCTTCTCTTCTTCTCCCCCTTGGCTTAGACTTAGAGCGTCTTCGTCCTCTTTACTCTTCTTTTGTTCAACCACCATCTCTATCTTTTGTCCTCTCCTCTTCATCTTCATTTCTTCCAACCTTCTTTTTGGTCTGAAAACTCGCCGGACGCCACCGTGAGTTGAGTTTTCCGGCAAAGTAGAAAGGTAAACCTTTTTTACAGAACTTATTTGTTTTGTTTTCCTTACAACATACAAATTAAAATCATAAATGTTCACCGTCCCTTCGCTACTTGTCTAATAATAATCTGGATTATCAGATTTGCCAGAACAACAAAAATAATAATAATTACGAAGTAAACAATTTTATTAATTCTAAAGTCCAAATTAAATTGATTGTGGTTGATCTATTAACCCCGCTTATATATATTTTTTTTGTTTTTTCGCTTATATATTTCTTAAACTCGACTCATATATTTTTTGAGAAAAAAATACTCCACCGAATAATAATACAGGAGCATAAAATTACTAAATAAAAACTGGTTTAAGCCAAGGATTAGACCGATATAGTAGCAAGTTATACATCACTTTCAAATTCCAATAATAGCTATAAAATATCTCAAATCTCAACAACAGCAATAAAATATCTTCACAACGAACGTTTCTCTCTCTCGCTACCTCTCGCTATCAATTGTCGTCTCACGGTATTGACATATTCGGAGAAATAATACGACAAGGAATGGTGCGCGAAAGAAAGTGGTTTAGGACCTTAAGGTACAGAAAACGACAAACAAGATATTAGTATAAAAAAAGAAAGTAAAACTTGAAAATGACATGACATTGGTTACAAGAGGAGCCACGTAGAGGGCCAATGAAGGGGAAGCTACGGACAGTGCTCTCTTGTGGGACCCATATTTCTGTTTATGGTGTACGGTCTATTATTGGAGGTTTTGCTGAATCGGTTGTTTCGGTTTTATACTCTAATTTAAACAACATTTTTTTGTTACTGCTCTAAAAATACTTGCATTTAAGAATAGCCCACACTTATACTGAAACTGAATCAATTTAATTTACACTCGTTTCTCAGTTTTACAAACATAATGAAGATTCCATTCTAAAAAAGGATCTAAAAATAATAATAAAATAAAAAGTATCGTACTAAAAATGGAAATAATAATCTGAGTTTTAATAACTCCATAACGATACGTCGTCATCATCGCCGTCGACTTCATGATTATGATTCCACTGTACGGACGGAAGCGGCAAAAGCATCCCTTCTGCCATATTAGCCAACAAACTCGGCATCTCAAACATCGCCTCATCGTGCATATAAAACGCATTTTCGCTCTGTTCCGCCGTGTAAATAGCCTCCACCAACGTCTCCTCCATGTCGAAGCCATGATCCGTCGTCGCATCACACATCTCATCCTGAAACGCCAACGCAGCTTCAGCCGCCGCCTTTTGGATGTCCTTAGCGCAAGTTGATTCCGGGATTCGGAGTCTCCAAGCCGAGTCAGCGAAATTGAGACAGGCTGATCGGCCACGAAGGGCTAAAGCGGCAACGTCGTGAGCTCGAGCTGCCATCTCAGCGGTTTGAAATGTTCCGAGCCAAATCCTTGTTTTCTTGTTTGGTTCTCTAACCTCACAAACCCACTTACCGGAGTTTCTCCGACGAACTCCTCTGTATATTGGGTGACGAGTCTCACGAAACTTCTTACGACCCGCCGGTTTCTTGGGGCAGCTGCTCGCAAGCGTCGGAATATAATCACCGCCTGAGGAAACCGAAGACTCGTAATCGGAGCCAAACATTTCAGAAAAAGCAGAAAATGAGTTCATTGATCAGAAGAGTACTCTGTTTCAAGAAACTGGATAAGGTAACTAAAAGATCTCTGTCTTTTTTGTTGGTATGGTTTGCTGAAATAATAGTTTCTCTCTCTTTCTGTTCTAGTTCAGGTGGATTTAATGTTTGTAGATAAATAAAAGTTGGAGTGAGAGCATGCTGTTTTATAATGGCGGAAGATATTTTAGAGGCAAAAGAAAAGGCGAAGACGGAGTTTGTGTCTCTGGTAATGCCACGTAAACTATACACAGCGAAGCAATTGTAAAATGAGTAGTTTAAGGATTCACTCATTAAGATCTGCCATGTGTCCAGAGAAGACTTTTTTTGACTTATTCACTCGTTATTATTATACCTTTATGAGTTTTATAAACTCTTTGCGTATGAATGTGTGGCTGTTAAGGATTTAGTGTACTAGGTGTAGGGTAACCGTTATTCATTATTATATTCCTGAATAAAGAAATTGTCGTTAATTGTTCACCCGTGTATTAGACATAAAGATTGTGAGAGGATATTTAAAGATGCTCTTCTTGTGTAATTTCTCCCATTCTTATAGCACATCCTTCTAGAATATGAATTGGGAGAGTAGATATTTGTGCAACAAAGTATAAAAAAGTATAGAACATAATAATAGTCGTCCGTATATAAGCACGTAAGTCACCAAGTAGTTTTGGCGGAAAAACTTTTGAATTTAATTTGGGTGAATGATCAAATGTAACATTTTAGTGCTTTTTACGGTTGAATTAATAAACAGTTTGAAAAGTTATGAAATATGGTATTTTGGAAAATTTAACTAGAAGGGTAACAACATATTGTAACTTTAGGAAAACCCTAAATAGACTGCTAATTAAAATTCTCAATCATCATTATACATATAAAATAAATAATCAAATATTATTGGTTTAGAGTTATAAAAAATTGTTAATCACAAAAATGATGATTGAGAATTTAACAAAAAGTTGTTTTTTTAATATGTATAAAAAATTTAGAATTTAGATCAATTAGAAGCATGCAGTTGTAATTGTAGATCGGATCGCGAAACGAGTCTGAAACCTAATTTTGATCACATAAAAGTAGTTAATTATATTTAATATTTTCTACCATCATGCATTAACAAATGGTGGGGTGTGTTAGATTTATGAGACAAAATAGTAAAAGGTTTGAGTATATGACAAAAAGAAAATGTAATAAAAGAACATATTACATTAAGTTGATCACAATCTCAACGCCCTCTCTCTCACTCGAAACTCTTTTCTCTCTTTTCTCTCCAGCCAGCGCACTTCCTTCTCACTCAAAGAAGTTTCTCTTCTTCATGTATTCTCTCATTTCCTTCAACCACCACGTCCTTAGTCATATGATTCTCTATTCTTTAGCTACCTCTTCCCCACCTTCCCTTGACGAAAATTCTTGCATAATTCATAATTAGAAGAATTTCCTCCCAAGGTACTCGTGCTAACCCTTTTGATCACATACTTTCTTTTGATCACATACGTATTTATTTGACCCATTTGAATGTTCTACATCCATCATGATTTTTTTTGTTTTACGGTATGCAATCTAAAATCATGTGTTCTCCATCCATTCGCTACTGATTTAATCATTATCTGAGTTTTTCAACAAAAAGAACACAATTTATAAACATAGACAACCATGATTAGTTTCGGAAGTCAAAATAAAAAGCATGTTAATCAATTGTCTTTTATCTCGTATCCCCAATTTTACTTCTCAAAGTACTAAAATAGTCTAAAAACAATCATACGTACGTAATAAGAAAATAATTTACTTCCTGCTGTGTTTAAACAAAACTTCTATGAGATGTAAAAAAAGAAAAAGAGTCTACGATGGATGATCAAGCGTAATTGCTTTGTTACGTCTAAAAGGTGTTTAACAAAACTATAGCGCAGAAAATAATCAGTTTAATTAACTAAACAAAAACATGTTAGTGGATTAAGCCAAGAATTAGTCCGATAGAACTATAAAATCTACAAAATATCTCAAATCTCAATAATACGTATATAATATCTCAATAATACCTATATAATATCTCAACTCCAATCAGAAAGCTAAATAAAATATCAGCATAAGTTATATTCGCTTCCAAAAAAAGTCTGCCTCGTTACCTACCTCTCACACTCAAGTCTCTCACGTTATTTGAGATATTTAGGAGAAGCAAGACGACAACGAGAAGAAAAAAGAGTGGGTATGGTCAAGAAAAAGACAAATTATGATTTTAGTGGAAAATAGAAAGTAAAGAGTGAAGTGACGCGACACGTGGTACGAGACTCCACAGCGAGCCACGTAAGGGGGGACAAAGAAGAGAAGGTATGGACAATGGTTTCCGCGGTCGAGCCACGCTTTCAGAATTCTGATTGGCACTGGGTTATCTTGTGGAACCCATCTGAAAGATATTTTTGGTTGTCGTACGGATTTGTTTATTTCGGGTTTGTTGAATTAGTTTGTTTCGGTTTTATACACTATTTTAGGAAACTTTTTTTTATATTCTTTATAGTGAACTGGGCTGAATTTTTTTGGTTGCTAGATTCGAGACGAGCCAATTTATGTAATATTTTGTGGCTTTCTGTTGCTAAATTGTAAGATCTGTAACTTACATGAGATAGAATAAAATAATGTAATGCAGGTTTTGTGGCATATTTACAAACATCATCCACGTGTAATGATCTGTCCACATATTTTGCCTTGAAAGCAACTACAATATGACTTTTAATATCTTTTTTGTTAAATATTTGACTTTTAACTTATGTGAAGCAAAGAAGTAGAAAACGATTTGTTTTGTATTGAATTATTTTCCACTCGTTTCTACAACAATAAAATAAAATAAAATGAAGGAACCATTCTAAAAAAAGGAACTAGAATATTTTCAAACTATAGTACAAAAATGGAAACGACTATCGAATATTAGTAACTCCAAAGCGACACGTCACCATCTCCTTCGCCGTCATAATTATGATTCCATTGAACAGACGGCGGCGGTAAAAGCATGCCTTCAGCCATATTATCCAACAAAGTCGGCATCCCAAACATTGTCTCCTCATCCATATAAAACGCACCTTCGCTCTGTTCCGGTGTATAAATAGCTTCCACCATCGTCTCCTCCATGTCCAGGCCATGATTCGTGGTCGTCGTATCACACGTCTCATCTTGAAAAGCCAACGCCGCTTCAGCAGCCGCTTTTTGGATATCCTTGGCGCATGTTGACTCCGGGATTCGTAGCCGCCAAGCCGAGTCAGCGAAGTTGAGACATGCTGATCGGCCACGGAGGGCTAATGCAGCGACGTCGTGAGCACGAGCTGCCATCTCAGCGGTTTGGAAAGTCCCGAGCCAAATCCTGGTTTTCTTGTTTGGCTCTCTCACTTCAGAAACCCACTTACCGGAGTTTCTTTGACGAACTCCTCTGTAAATTGGGTGACGAGTCTCACGAAACTTCTTACGGCCCGCCGGTTTCTTCGGACAACTCGTGGCCAACGTCGGACAATAATCTCCGCCTTGAGGCTCGTAATCGGAGCCAAACATTTCAGAAAAAGCTGAAAATGAGTTCATTGATCAGAGTACTCTGTTTCAAGAAACTGGATAAGGTTTAAGTAGTACGTAGTTACTAGAGTTCTCAGTCTTTTTGGATTAATAAAAGATAGTATATCTGTCTTGGTAAAGCTATTTATATCTCTCTCTCTTTTTTTTCTTTTCAGGTAGATTCTTTTTCAAGTGTGTAGTTAGTATAAAAAGTGAGAGTGAGAATTGGTGTTTATATTGGCCGGAGGAGAGATAACGGATATGTGGGGAGCACACGGAGTTTTTGTCTCTGTGAATGACACGTGTATAGTACATAGCGAAGCAATCCCACGATGTTCCACTCGCTGTCTGACGTGTGTCCTTTGACCCTTGTAAAGAGACTTTTGACTCTTCACTCGTTAACCTTTATGAGTTCTTTAAATTCTATCGAGTGTGTGCCTGTGTGGTTGGCTGGCTGCTGTTGTTACAATCGTTTTTAAATTCCTATGAATAAACAAATTGTCATTAATTGTCACCCGTCTATAACATAATAGACATAAATATCTCTGTGAAATGATATTTTAAATACTCATGTAGTATTTGTATTGGAAGTAGATGTCCTAATATTTAACCAAAAATAATACTACAATATAGAAAAGCTTGATTTTTTAAAAAAATTAATCAGATTTGGTAATGGATAATTATCAATTTCGATGGACGGTTAAAAATGAGTCATAAATGCATATGATGAACAAAATTATTCAGTTTAAACAAACTATAACCAAAAACATGTAAATGGACCAGGACAGGACTAAGCGAAGGATTAGACCAATACAAAATAGCAAGTTATCTTGAATCCCAATAATTCCACAAAATATCTCAATCTCAATAATAGCTATATTGTATTGACAAAAAAAAGGTATAAAAAATCTTCACAATAAGATATGCATGAAATATATTCGCTGACAAAAATATCTCTCTCGTTACCTCTCGCTCTCACGTTATTGACATTTAGGAGAAAAGAAGACACAACAAAGAGGGAAAAAAAGAGTGGTAAGGTGAAGAAAACAACAAAATTGGCTTTAGTGGAAAATAGAAAGTAAAGCTTGAGAGTGACGTATGGGGCCAGTGAAGGCTGGTGGGGAAGGTAGGGACAGTGTTTCCGCGGCCGAACCACGGGTTTAGAGGATTTTGACGTCCCCACGCATTATCTTGTGGAACCCATCTTTCTGTTTTTGGAAAATCGTACGGACGTTCGTTTTTGAATTATTTGCTGAATCGGGTTGTTTGGGTTTCTACTCTGTTTTGGGATTCTTCAGTGGATTGGACTGGATCTTTTGTAGCTTTTTGTTGGTAGATTTGAGACGCCTCTATTTTATGAATATCTTAATAGCTTTTTGTTGCATATTCAAGCGAGATAAGAAGATAATTGAGGCTTTATGGCATATTTGAAAAGTCGAAACTCGTTCTCATTCCACGTGTGATGATATGTTCGTGGCCACATATCATTCGGCCTTGAAAGCAACTACTAAACTCTTAACATAAGTGAAGCAATCCAATGAAGAGGAAAACAATTTATTTAATTAATTGTAATATATAAATATACACATTTCTTTATAACAACAATTATTAAACTTACTAACAAACTCATATGTTTCATCGAATCCAAAACTTGACATGTGGGATCTTGAGAGTGTTAAGTTGCAAGACTTTTTAAAAACTTGTATGCATTATTCATTGTGTAGATGTTATGTGATACATGTTCTAGTTCTATTAATCAGTATATTCTAATCAAAATTAAAAAATCTAATATTTGTTTGTCTTCATAATCTGTTATTGTTTTGTTTTTTTAGAAAGCAGCTTCAATTTTGTTTACTTGTTGGGCTTCTTATAATTTGTTTAACATATAGGCCCAATACTCCTAAAAAGTAGACGTTCTCGACTTCTCGTCCTTCAGACAAAATAAGAAAGTCAAAATGTGTTCTGAAAAAAATATCTTTGAAACTAAAAAGAAAAGAAAATAAAATAAAAATCCAAATGATCTCTCTTGCCTTCTTTATCTAAATCGTACCTAACTCTGTTTTCAGTTTCACCTATCTCTCGACGCGAGCTTCTTCTTCTTCTAGGGCTTCCACGCGACTACGCCTGCCAAAATCATTCTACAGGTAAATTGATGCAGTTTATTCACTCTCTATATCGTCGTGGTTCTCATCTCCTTCTTCCTTCTTTTTTTTTTGGTTGGTGAAAAGTAGAACAAGAGAATTGGTCCATCTCGTTTTTTATAAGTTGAATCTCATCAGAGCCTTCTTTGTTTTTCTGGTATGAAAGATTCATGCTTTCGTGGATTGTTCTCGTTTTCTCTATCTTGTGAATGATATTCAGATCTAACTGTAGTTAGATTAGATCTGTTGCATTGTACTTTTGATTCTAATACTGTCTAGTTCAGTTCCTAGATTTAACTGATTTGGAGCTCGAATAGATGAGTTTCAAGTCCTAATTTACTGCAAAACAATTCGATTTAGTGTGAGGGCTCTAGTTTTTAGTGTTAAAAGTTTTCATCTTGGTGACAAATTAGTTGTGATATTCGTGTTTAAATTATCATTTAAGGAAGTCTCATGAATCTTTTTTACTATTGTGGTTGTCTATACAGGAAGCATGAAGCCAGTCTTCTGTGGGAACTTTGAGTATGATGCGCGCGAAGGTGACCTGGAACGACTATTCAGGAAATACGGCAAGGTTGAGAGGGTTGATATGAAAGCTGGTGAGCCTTTTTTTTCTTTCTTTCTTTCTTCTGCCTCTTACTACTCTGTCTTTGTGGTTAACCTGAATGAATTATAATAAGCAGTATTGTTATCCACTAAGTACAATGAAAAAGCGAAATTCAAATGCATTTCATGAAATCCACTCTCGTCTTCATTCCATCCACGAGAAGGCTCTGGTGGACTATCTCCCTTTGGAAGGAGTACTAAACATTGACCACATTCACCTGGCCACCTGATGCAGCCTGCTTGAACTTTGGAAAGTACTTCAGAGGAATAAGATTTTTAGAAAAAAAATTAGTGTAAAACCGCATTTTCTTTGACGCAGGATGTGTTTGATAATCTTGGGACGCCTATACTCACACCTGGCCATGAATGGACCATAGGGAAATCCATCTCTTATCCCTCAAAATCAGTCACTTTCCATCCGCATTAGCACTGCCATCTTAATTGCATTTCATTCCTCATCACTTTGCACACTTGGACATGCCTCTGCAATGGAGAAGGCTCTCTATTTTCATTCATATCCCCGTCTGACTTCCACATTTTCAGTTGTTCCTTGACATATTAATTCCATAATGCAAGGTCTGTAACTGCTTCACTGGTCATTTGGAGTTTTTTTAAGGTTCTAGGAATGTTCAAAATTTAATATGTTCTAGGAGTTAAGTTAGGCGTTGAAGGAGGGAGGACAGTGTTCGTGTATGTTGAAGGTTCTTAATCTGGTCCACTTCCTCACTGTTAATGTACTCAGATCTTTGCTTTTGGCTTTTTCTTTTTTCTCCAGGGTTTGCTTTTGTATACATGGAAGATGAAAGGGATGCGGAAGATGCCATCCGAGCACTTGACCGCTTTGAATTTGGGCGTAAGGGACGCAGACTTCGTGTTGAATGGACAAAGGTAGGATACTTACCCCAGGATTTATTTCTTTCCAGACTTAGTTATGAGGTTTGAAATACTGATAACATAAATGGTTCTGTGTATATAGAGTGAACGTGGAGGTGATAAAAGATCTGGTGGTGGTTCAAGGAGATCCTCATCCAGCATGAGACCTTCCAAGACTCTCTTTGTGATTAACTTTGATGCGGATAATACTAGGACCCGGGATCTAGAGAAACACTTTGAGCCGTATGGAAAGATCGTAAACGTTAGGATCAGGAGGAATTTTGCATTTATCCAGTACGAGGCACAAGAGGATGCCACCAGAGCATTGGATGCTTCAAATAACAGGTTTGTTCTGTCCATTTTAGTATCTAATCACTTTCCTTTCTTAGACTCACGTTTCATCTGTGTTTTCATTCAGTAAGCTGATGGATAAGGTGATCTCGGTGGAGTATGCTGTGAAGGATGATGATGCTAGAGGAAATGGACACAGTCCTGAAAGACGCCGTGATAGGTCACCTGAAAGGAGAAGGCGATCACCTAGTCCTTACAAAAGAGAAAGAGGAAGCCCTGATTATGGCCGAGGAGCTAGTCCTGTTGCTGCCTACAGAAAGGAAAGGACCAGTCCTGACTATGGTCGAAGACGTAGCCCAAGTCCTTACAAGAAATCAAGACGTGGCAGTCCCGAGTATGGTCGTGACCGCAGAGGCAATGATAGCCCTCGCAGGAGGGAGAGAGTCGCAAGCCCTACTAAGTACAGCCGCAGTCCCAACAACAAGAGAGAGAGGATGAGCCCTAATCACAGCCCGTTCAAGAAGGAGAGTCCGAGAAATGGGGTTGGTGAAGTTGAAAGTCCCATTGAAAGGAGAGAGAGATCGAGGTCTAGCCCCGAGAATGGCCAAGTTGAAAGCCCTGGGTCAATAGGAAGAAGAGACAGTGATGGTGGGTATGATGGTGCAGAGAGCCCAATGCAGAAGAGGTTAGATTCTGAAATAGGTCGATACTTGTTTATATATTATTGATGACATGAATCGTAAACCATTTCTCTTGTTGTTGCAGCCGGTCTCCTCGTTCGCCACCAGCTGACGAGTGATAAGAGTGGATCCACAATCTCTATCAAAGTAGGATGTTGTAACTGTTTGTAGTCAACAACGCTATGTCGTCGTGATTAGTTTTTGTCGTTTGGTTTTTGATAGATTCGAACTCGGATCACTTTTATTGTCGGATTGAAAAACTTATGTCAAGTTACTACATTTCCGTTTTTTTTTATCACCTCTCAGTTTGAACCCCAATCATGTAATGCTTTCCCGTGACAATAAGATGCGAACCTCAAAACATCTTGCATCGAAACACCTTGAGAGTGACAAAATCGAACGCATCGTTAAGTAACTTAAATGGTACGCCGAAATTATGGAAGGCAAGAACGGTTCTATTGACTTAATTGGGTCTAAAAACTACTCTAAACGCCTCTTGTCAACGTTCGAACTAGTCCCTAACCTTTGACTCAAATATAAATATTGGCTACAAATAGACTTATAGTTCTGCCTACATTGGTCGTCTGCTTTAGTATATTTGTTACCAAGTAAAATGCTGCTGTAGAGTTTAATGATCTCTTTGTCTACTGGGTTTCTCCAATTTTCTGATCGTTGGGATTCGTGCAAGTCGAGAGAGTCTACTTGGTTGAAACTTTCTGGGTTTTGATTTGAGTTGCCCATTGGATTTGAAGTTTTAGTCTTTTGTTGGTAAGTTTTACCCTTTGAGATATGCTCGTCTGATAGTATAGGGCTTTCGAGTGTTATGAAAAATTCGCCTTTTCGTCTTCTGATTTGGTTTTCATTTCCTTCAGCTAAATCTTCGTAATACTTGGATCCTGAATGATTAATCATAGCTAGAATCCGTTTGGCTTTGTTATTTGGGTCAGAGATTCTGAGAGGACGCTTTAAAGAGTCAAGCTTTTCATTCCTCTGAATCCGTCCTTGTATTGGACGTCTTGATCTCTGTATGCTCTCCTGGAGCTATCGAATCGAGTTTCTCATTGACTGATGCTCTTGGTTCCGAAGCTGTATATATGCAGAGGAGCAGTGGCATCAATAATCTGCATATCCCGACTTCGCCAATGTCTTTCTCTTCGAATGGCATTAACCTGCCTGGATCAATGGTTCTTGATGGATCTCCTTCAATGCAACACTTACCTCAGCAGCAGCAGCGGCAACTACTAGAACAGCAAGCAGGACAAGGTTCAGTTCCAATGAGGGAAAACAGTTATTCCCATGTAGATAAGAAACTGAGATTAGAAGTGAAGCAAGAAGACTTGTTGCAGCAGCAGATTTTACAGCAGTTGATCCAGCGCCAGGACCCCACGGGAAGAAATCCGCAGATGCAAGCTTTGCTTCAGCAGCAGAGAGTGAGGCAACATCAGCAGATGCTTCAATCCATGTCACCCTCTCAGAGACTCCAACTTCAGAAACAGCAGCAGCTGAGACAGCAGTTACAGCAACAAGGAACCCAACAGATTTCTCCTAATGTACGTCCTTATGAAGTTGGCGTCTGTGCTCGGAAATTGATGATGTACTTGTATCATCTGCAGCAACGGCCTGCTGTAAGCTAATACTAACCTATGGACTTCTAGTTATTTTATCACATCTATTCAAGTTCTCCCATCACTGATACCTTTTCTGTAGGAAAATTGCATTACTTATTGGAGGAAATTTGTGGCAGAATACTTCTCACCTCGTGCAAAGCAGAGGTTGTGCTTGTCACAGTACGAAAGTGTTGGGCACCATGCCCTTGGCATGTTTCCACAGGCAGCTCCGGTCAGTATCGTCTTTGCTCTGTGTGTTTTGGTCTGTTATGATATCTGTGTTCTGCATCAGCATATCTTTAGCTATACACATCTTTACTCCACCTGTACTATTTATGAATTTCACTTCACTGATTTTTTAATGAATAAGTTCATCATCTTCTCATTCTGTTTATAGGATATGTGGCAGTGTGATCTTTGCGGCACTAAGTCTGGAAAGGGATTTGGTAAGATAGTTGCAAATTTCTTGTTTTTACTTGTATTTCTGTGCCTTTACTTGAGCACAATGAAGCAGCTTACACATGCTAATTGCTCTCTCTTTATTGTTTAAAACTTTGATAATCGTATTAAAAAGTCTTCCGTCAAAATAGTAGCTAAAGTGTCATCTTTTCGTTCCGCAGAGGCTACTTTTGATGTGCTAGCCAGACTTATTGAAATAAAATTTGCAAGTGGCATCATTGATGAGCTCTTATATCTTGACCACCCACGAGAAAACAGATTTCCCAATGGACTGATGATGCTAGAATATAGAAAAGCAGTTCAGGAAACTGTACACGAGCAGTTTCGTGTTGTTCGTGAGGGCCATCTTCGTATCATATTCTCTCCAGATCTGAAGGTATCTAGAAAAATTCCCTGGTTAAAAATGTGTGACTTTCTTCCAATTTTCTTTTGCCCTGCCTATTTACCGAAAATATCTAGCAATCACCAGTGTGCTAATGCTTACCTAATCTTGACTGTGTTTCTTTCTAGATACTGTCTTGGGAGTTTTGTGCTCGGCGTCATGAAGAGCTTCTTCTTCGCAGGCTTATTGCTCCGCAGGTCCTATTCTAATTGCGTAGCCCTTGCGTTAACTATTAGGAGCATAAGATTTTACAAAAACCGTTTGTGGTCAACTGTATAAATCTGTTTCCTTAAACCCTTATGAAATGAGGATATCTCAGAATTTATGAAACCGTTTGTGACTATTTCCCTAAACAGTCTGTATGAATTAGAGCAAATAGTTTGTAAATCTACTTCAGAACAGACATATGCTGCAATGGTTTTGGGAAGTGTATTGAAAACTTATTATTGGTTATGCAGGTGAACCAGTTGCTTCAGGTTGCTCAGAAATGCCAGAGCACGATTTCTGAGAGTGGTTCACAGGGAGTTTCTCAGCAGGATATACAGTCAAACAGTAACATGTAAGTTAATCCCTAACACTAAATTTACCTTTGTACATCCAATTTGGTGGATGCCAACTATTCTTTTATTTGTATATGTTCTGGCTTTTGTCTCTAGTGCTCTATATCATTTCCGGTGCTAATTTATGTGTCAGGGTCTTGGGAGCAGGGAGGCAGCTGGCAAAGTTCATGGAATTACAGTCGCTCAATGATCTTGGCTATCCAAAAAGATATATCAGAACTCTACAGGTACTCATTAGCTCCTTTCCTTGTTGTTACTTTTGTATCTGTAGCCTTTGGAAGTCATGATAGAGTAACTCGTTGCGAGTGACAGATATCTGAAGTAGTCAAGAGCATGAAGGATCTGATGAATTTCACTGGCGAGCACAAAGTCGGCCCTCTCGGTAAGTCTAGAATTCCCATCTACAACATTCTTCTTGAATGAGACCCAAAACGAGGTTGCCCCTCTGGTGTAGGATTTCTGTAACTCTCCGATTTAAAGGCTTTGTATTTGATATGATTAACCTTTTGAAGCCTACTTATGTCCCTTATGCAGAGGGGTTAAAACAGCTTCTGGAACAGACGGCGACAGTGAAGCTTCAGAGACAGAAAATGCAAGAGATGGAGCAGTTTGGGAATAGTGGAGCAATGAGTGGGCCAGCTCAAGCTCAAATGACTTTATCTTCAGGAACGATGAGCGGTTCAACTGCCAACAACAACTCCAATAATCACCATCAAATTGTTGGTCGTGGAGCTATGAATGGGTCACCTCAAGCCACAGCAGCTCTGACCAACTACCAAAGCATGCTTATAAGGCAAAATGCTATGAATAACCAAAACTCAAATACGGGCAACCAAGAGGGGTTCTCGAGTCAGAACCCAACGCTGAACTCAAACCAGAGTCCATCTTCTTCATCGCAGCAGAGGGAGAACTTAGCTACAAGTGGATTTCCCAGCTCTCCTCAAATGCAACAGCAGCAGCACATCCTGAATGGCACTCCCAACATGCTTCCGCAGAATCATCCTCATCAGTTGCAATCGCCACATTCACATGGTAACACTCAGGAGCAGCAGATGCTTCATCAGCTGTTGCAGGAGATGACTGAAAATGGAGCGAGTGTGGAACAGCAACAGGCCTTTCCGGGTCAAAGTGGTAGCAATAATAACACCGAGAGAAACACAACTGCCTCTACTTCCAATATCTCAGGAGGAGGCCGAGTTCCAAGCCGCATCAATAGTTTTAAAGCATCTTCAAACAACAACCTTCCTTTTTCAGAAGATATATCGGTTACGGACCATGATTTCTCAGAAGATGGCTTCTTCAACAACAGTGATATCTATGGTGGCTTGTAATATCCAAACAACAGATGCATTGGTACTTTGACTAACACAGTGAAAGAGAGTGTAGGCTTATTGTTCTCATTTAGGTTGGTTTGGTCTTTCATCTTTGTATAGAAACCTCAGTGATATGAGAGACCAAAGGAGTTTGTGATTTGCTGTAACCTACGGTCTACCGACCCATAGACACTAGATTTTTGTTTTTGTTTTTTGTTTCTCTGCCCTTTTAGTGATAGTGGGGTGAAATCTTAGATTATGATTTCTGCTAACACACTATGAAGTAATCATATTCTTTGTTTTTGCTTTTACTTTGATAACGATCTGTTAATAGAAAAGCATCTTAAGTTGCTCATCCTTTAACGGATTTCAAATAGTAATATTTGTTTACATTTTTCCTTAAGCATCTTACTTGTATGTTTTGTTTTCTTATCTTTAACAAAAAAATGAACCCTCTGATATATGCCAGTAAACATCTTAATCTGAGTTCTATATTTGCATATCTACTTACCATTGTGTGTTCAAAAGAGATTCCTTATATTTTGATATCCATAACGTCAAATCAACAAAACCAAAGAGTTTTACTTTGGTTATTCGCAAATTTTTTGGTACAAGTCTTTTAATCCAGTATCTGCTAAATCATTTGGTTTCAAAGCTAAATCGAGACCATAGTATTATTACTATGTGCAAACCGTAAAAGGAGTGACTCAAGAAGCCTTTATATAAACAAACTGTTATCAAAGTAAAAGCATAAAACTAAATAAGATTACTTGAAAGTGTCTGCAGAAGTTATCTAAGATTTAATCTTACTATCTCTAAAAGGGGAAATGAAGATGCTTAAAAGTTCCTATAGATAAGTTACAACAAATCACAAATTCCTTCATTGGCCGGCCTCATATCTCTTTGGTTTCTATACAAAGACCAACCTAAATGAGAAAAATAAGCCCTAAATTCTCTTTCACTGTGTTAAGTCAAAGTAACAATGCCTGCGTTCTGTGGGAATATTACAAGCCACCATAGATATCATTGTTGTTGAAGAAGCCATCTTCTGAGAAATCATGGTCTGTGATCGATATATCTTCTGAAAAATGAAGGTTGTTGTTCGAGGCTGCTTTAAAACTGTTGTTTCGACTTGGAGCTCGGCCTCCTCCTGAGATGTTGGAAGTAGAGGCAGTTGTGTTTCTCTCTGCGTTACTGTTGCTACCACTTTGACCCGAAAAGGCTTGTTGCTGTTGCACACTCCCTCCATTTTCAGACATCTCCTGCAACAGCTGATGAAGCATCTGCTGCTCCGGAGTGTTACCATGTGAATGTGGTGATTGTAACTGATGAGGATGATTCTGCGGAAGTATGTTGGTAGGGCCATTCATGGTGCGCTGCTGCTGTTGCATTTGAGGAGAGTTGGGAAATCCACCTGTAACTAAGTTATGCCTCTGCTGGGATGAAGAAGATGGACTCTGGTTTGAGTTTGGGGTTGGGTTCTGACTCGAGAACCCCTCTTGTTTACCCGTATTTGAGTTTGGGTTATTCATAGCATTTTGCCTCATAAGCATGCTTTGGTAGTTGGTCAGAGCTGCTGCGGCTTGAGCAGAGCCATTCATAGCTCCACGACCAACAATTTGATTGTGATTATTGGAGTTGTTGTTGGCAGTTGCGCCGCTCACCGTTCCTGAAGATATCACCATTTGACCTTCAGCTGGCCCACTCATAGCTCCACGACCAACAATTTGATGGTGATTATTGGTGTTATTGCCCGTTGAGCCATTCATCGTTCCTGAAGTTAACACCATTTGAGCTTGAACTGGCCCATTTATAGCTCCATTATTCCCAAACTGCTCCATCTCTTGCATTTTCTGTTTCTGTAGCTTCACTGTCACCGTCTGTTCCAAAAGCCGTTTCAACCCCTCTACATAAATGACATAAGCAGGTATCATAACATTCAGATTCAGTCAGAACATTTTCACCAGGAGAGTTACAACGACCAGTACATATTTCAAGTAAAAGGTGCACCAGAGGGGAAACCTGGTTTTGGATCTCATTCAAGAAGAATATTGTGGATGGAAATTGTATACTTACCAATAGGACCGATTTTTTGCTCGCCAGTGAAATTCATCAGATCCTTCATGCTCTTGACAACTTCAGATATCTGTCACTCGCATGCCTCAATATTAGGACTTCTTACGACTTCATATACAACAGTAACAGTAAGGAAAGGAGCAAAGGAATACCTGCAGAGTCCTGATATATCTTTTTGGATAGCCAAGATCATTCAGCGACTGTAGTTCCATGAACTTTGCCAGTTGCCGTCCTGCTCCCAAGACCCTGATACACAAAATGGCACCCAGCAATGATAAAAAGCACTAGAAACAAATGCCAGAGTATCGACAATAAAAGAATAATGTGCATTAACTTACATGTTACTATTTGACTGTAAATCCTGCTGAGAAACCCCCTCTGACCCACTCTCTGAGATCGTGCTCTGGCATTTCTGTGCAACCTGAAGCAATTGGTTCACCTGCATGACCAATAAATAAGATTTTAGTACACTTCTTAGCACCGTTGCAGCATCTGTAAACATCTGTTCTGAAGTAAAATAACAGACTTTGTGCTCTATTCATAGGAAACCAGAAGATAAGCTACACAGAAACCGGGTATTAGCTATCCTCAATTTCATAACAAGGGTTTAAGGAAACAAAGTCATACAGTTGACCACAAACATTTTATGTAAAGTCTTAAGTTCCAATTAATAAACGCAAGGGTCGTGCCATTAGAATACCTGTGGAGCAATAAGTCTGCGAAGAAGAAGCTCTTCATGACGCCGAGCGCAAAACTCCCAAGAAAGTATCTAGATAGAAGCAAAGTCAAGATTAACTAAGCATTAGCATACTGGTGCCTGATTTTTTCATCGCTTTACACAATTTGGAACCAGAGAATTGTTCTAGATACCTTCAAATCTTGAGAAAATATGATGCGAAGATGGCCCTCACGGACAACACGAAACTGCTCGTGTACAGTTTCCTGAACTGCTTTTCTATATTCTAACATCATCAGTCCATTGGGAAATCTGTTTTCTCGAGGGTGATCCAGATATAACAGCTCATCAATAATACCACTTGCAAATTTGATTTCAATTAGTCTGGCAAGCACATCAAACGTTGCCTCTGCGGATTAACACGAGAAGTGACAGTTAGCTACTATTTTGACTTAATAGTTATAAACAATAAAAAGAGACCAATTAGCATGTGTAAGTTGCTTCATTGTGCTCAAGTGAAGGCACAGATATATAAGTACACACAAGAATGAAATTTGCAACTAACTTACCAAATCCCTTTCCAGACTTGGTGCCGCAAAGATCACACTGCCACATATCCTGCAAACACAATGAGAAGATGATGGACTTATCAATTGAGAAATCAATGAAGTGAAATTCATAAATAGTACAGGTGGAGAAACCGTGTGTATGGCTAAAGATACAGGGATGCAGAACACTGATATCATAAAAAATCAAAACACCCAGAGCTAAAAATAAACTGACCGGAGCTGCCTGTGGGAACATGCCAAGCGCATGGTGCCCAGCACTTTCGTACTGTGACAAGCACAATCTCTGCTTTGCACGAGGTGAAAAGTATTCTGCCACAAATTTCCTCCAATAGGTAATGCAATTTTCCTAGAAAAGAGGTATCAGCGATGGGTGCATAGATGTGATGAAATAACTGGAAGTCCATAGGTTAGGATTAGCTTACAGCAGGCCGTTGCTGCAGATGATACAAGTACATCATCAATTTCCGAGCACAGACGCCAACTTCATAAGGACGTACATTAGGAGGAATCTGTTGGGTTCCTTGTTGCTGTAACTGCTGTCTCAGCTGCTGCTGTTGCTGAAGTTGGAGTCTCTGAGAGGGTGACATGGATTGAAGCATCTGCTGATGTTGCCTCAGTCTCTGCTGCTGAAGCAAAGCTTGCATCTGCGGATTCCTCCCCGTGGGGTCCTGACGCTGGATCAACTGCTGTAAAATCTGCTGCTGCAACATATCTTCTTGCTTCACTTCTAATCTGGGTTTCTTATCCACATGGGAATAATTGTTCTCCCTCATTGGAACAGAACCTTGTCCTGTTTGCTGTTGTAGTAGTTGCTGCTGCTGCTGCTGAGGTAAGTGTTGCATTGAAGCAGCAGAGCCATCAAGAACCAATGAACCCGGTATGTTAACGCTATTCGAGGAGAAAGACATCGGTGATGTTGGGATACGCATATTATTATTGATGCCACTGCTCCTCTGCATATTTAGAGCTTCCGTGCCAACAGCATCAGTCAATGAGAAACTCGATTCAACAGCTCCCGAGACCACCGTTCTGTTCATGCCCCACCCACGAGAGCAGATAACAGATCAAGCCGTCCAAATACAAGGACTGATTCAGCGGAATGAAAAGCTTGAAACTTTAAACCCTTCCTTTCAGAATCTGAGCAAATAACAAAGCCAAACGGATCCTAAGCAGCTATGGTATACTTTCACCAATCAAACTAAGATGGTTAATCATTCAGGATCCAAGAATTACAAATATTTAGCTGAAGGAAATGAAAACCAAATCAAAGATTGGTAGGCTAATAATCAGAAGCCCTAATTATCAGAAGAGCAAATTCAACATCTCAAAAAGGATAGAACTTACCAACAAAGACTAAAACTTCAAATCCAATCGGCGAACTCAAATCAAAACCCAGAAACTGAAATCGACTTGGGAGTTGCACAAATCCCAAAAATCAGAAATTTGGAAGAAACTCAGTAGAGAGGGAAATTAATACTTTACAGCAGCATTCATGGAAGAAAAAATATCGGCAATGAAAAAAAAGAGATTTTATTTTTGAGTTCACAAATATTTTACGCAAACATAACAAAATCTAATTTCTCAAGCCAAAAAAAAAGGGTATACAGTAGTACAATAGTCAAAAGCTAGGGACAGTAACAAAAATACTAACCTGAAATTGATAAGAGAATTTTGGAAAAATGGAAGAAAAAAACAATCACAAATTAAGACCTAGTTGTGGAAAAAAAAAACTCTTGATTTATTAACTATAAAATAGCTCCAAATCTTTGACCAAAAAACATACATATAGTATAACCGGTAATAACCGACTGTACCGGTCAACTAGCTCTAAGCGTCACCGACCTCGTGGATCAAACGACACCGACACGTGCTGATGTCTTAGTAGATCTCGTAATAGAAGTGGGACCATAGTTACGTGGCACCATATGAATCGTTCGATCAGATGCAAATCTCCTACCACAAAGAGATAGATAGATAGTTAGTTGTAACTAGGATAAGATAAACATTTTTTTCATCGAGTTATTGCAATGATTTTTCTCTAAAGTGTAAAATTCTACAAAGATACAATAAAACATCTTAGGCCAATGAATTGAATTATTTGTTATACATATACAGTATACAATTATATGGAGATAAATTTTAGTATCTCTACTCAAATTAGACAATTTGTCTACAATATTTGTTATGTGTCATAAACTCGTCCACAACACACAACATTCATCCATTAGGTCCCAATGATCAAAAGTATAGTAGTAAAAAGTAAATCATTGTGGCGACACTTTTTTTCGTCTCAGCCATTTCGAGCTTACTCTGCACATGCTATACATCAACCGCTTCCTAAAACCTACAATTATAAGGTATTAATTTCATAGCTCACAACAAAAGGAACAAAATACATCTTTAAATTCTACAAAAATAAATCTAGAGTTACAACTTCAACCGAGAAAGTCTATCAATGCATATTTCCATTTAAAGTGTGACCTGTCATTGTTAAAAGTTTATTATTGTTGAATAAATTTAGTTAACAATTTCGTTTATCTGTTTTTAATATTATGGGAAGGAGTCATTTTTCACTAAGCATATAGATTTTCTAATGAGTATCCCTATATATATATATATATATTAAACTTCTTTTTTCGGTCAATACAATTTTATAATCTTTCATTTTTTCTATCATTTCATATCATTGTAACTATAAATTTTCGTAAATAGACCTTTAGTGTTAATACAATAGATTTTTATTAATTTTATATCGGATTTTGTTTAAAAAAGAAAAACCATAGGATGGATGATGATTGGTACTTATAAGATTGTAATTGGGTATTTTTGGATTGTTACCACCATTACAAAGCTATTAACAGAGATTGAAGATATCACACAATGAGAGCGCCACAGCTTCAGCAACGTCCCATGCAGCTGATGTGCCTTCGCCTTTCTCTTCCTCATCTGCGCTTATAAATAAGGCAAAGCAACTAGAAAAGATTAAAACCAAAACCAAAACAAAAAACTAGTTAAGACCCTGATTTTGTTTCATAGGTACATACACTTTTCAACATTGATTTTTGTTGTTAAAAATAAAATCCATGTGAAGGTTCTCATCATATACCGAAAGAATGGGAAATTTGAAAATTCCATACTTTTTTAAAAAGACAATTTGTTTTATCACTTTAGTTTTTTTATATATTCAGCGTCTACCAAATCTACACTTTTTTTTCTTTCTCGATTTAGTTAATCTTCGTTCTTGTGTCATGTAATAGATTACTATTTCAAAACATAGATATTTAGTTATCTAAATAAAACTAGGCCATCCATGGATGGTTTCAATTTTTTTTTTCATATGAAAGAAAAGTTAAATTTCATTTCACAATAACCATTGATTACTAAATTTAGTAAAGAATCAATTGGGTTTAGTGTTTACTTGTTTAAGGTTTTTTTTTTTTCTTTTGTTATGGTTCTATACTAATATCAAAGAGTTATGGGCCGAAGCCCATACATCTTTCCGTCGAGAATCTCATATATTCTTTATCGAAGCCCATACATCTTTCCGTCGAGAATCTCATATATACCTTATCCCATTCAACATTCATACGAGCGCCGCTCTAGGGTTTTTGCTTTTCGCCATTGGTCCAAGTGCTATTTGGTTGTTTAAGGTTGCTTTTAGCACACAACTTTAATATTATTTTTATGTTTTTCTTCTTACGATTTATCGATTTGTGGGATACTGACAATCAGATTATTGTTGTTTTTTCCAGCCAAATATCAGATCTTGCGCCGCTCTTTATCCCATTCAACATTCATACGAGCACCGCTTTACGGTTTTTGCTTTTCGACATTGGTCGAAGTGCTATTTGGTTGTTTAAGGTTGCTTTTAGCACACAACTTTAATATTATTTTTATGTTTTCTTCTTACGATTTATCGATTTGTAGGATACTGACAATCAGATTTTTGTTGTTTTTTTCAGCCAAAAATCAGATTTTTTTACATTTTGTTTAGAGAATGATTTTGGTTCCCGATTTGTCTGTTTTTCGCTTATGTGTAAAGTACTTTGAAAAATATTGTGTTAACTCTACAATGGGTATCCCAAATTTTTGAGTTCTTTTGTCTTGTTCGTTGTCGAGACACTAGAAATGTTAATTTAATTCTCTTCTTCCAAAAAGAACCATTTACTGGTTCATTCTCTACTTGAATTTTATTCTGGTTGTATTTCTTTTCCAGTATAAAGCAGATTGTTTTTTGTTATTTTTCAGTTTAGATTGGCTTTGTCTCTTTTGAGTTGTTGCAATTGTCAAACTTTGGAATGAAATAGTAAATAATCTTAGGTTGGTAGTAAATCTTAACATTGTGTTTTTGGGGCATAATTTATCGATAAAATCTTCAGCATTAAAACCAAAAAGAAAAAACTTTTTAAGTCTTTTTTGTTTGGTGGTTAATATAAAGTTTATACGTGTATTAATTTGATCACACTCACTATATGTCCAGGGAGCTAAACCTCTATATCGAGTACTAATAGTATGCAATGTCCAGGTTATTGCATTGAGGGAAAATGAATGGACAAGGTGATTTGGATGCGGTTGGAAACATTCCAAAACCAGGTGAAGCTGAAGGCGATGAGATTGATATGATTAATGATATGTCTGGTGTTAATGATCAAGATGGTGGAAGGATGAGAAGAACCCATAGGCGCACTGCTTATCAAACTCAAGAACTTGAAAAGTTTGTTCACTTTCTTCTTCATTTCATCATCATGCAACATTTCCTATTATTTTTTTTATTTTTTTATTTTGAGTTTGGAATGTTTCTCTTTACTTTGCTCTTTACTTTAAAATGAGTGTAGTTTCTACATGGAAAATCCTCATCCCACTGAAGAACAGAGGTACGAGCTTGGACAAAGGCTTAATATGGGTGTCAATCAAGTCAAGAATTGGTTCCAGAATAAAAGAAATCTCGAGAAGGTACCAAAAAATACAGAAGTGTATACATGCATGTGGCTGTGTCTTTTCTTATTCTTTGCACGTACCGTATTATGGACCATGTTTCTGCCCTATGTTAAAAACAAATACTGTATATAGTTTACCACCTCTCTCTCTCATCCTCAAAATCTGCCTTGATTATGGTATAATTATTGAGTGTGGTTTTTTGGGTAAGCAGATCAATAATGACCACCTTGAGAATGTAACTCTTAGAGAAGAGCATGACAGATTGCTAGCAACTCAGGATCAGCTTAGAAGCGCAATGCTACGTAGTTTATGCAACATTTGTGGTAAGGCAACTAATTGTGGAGACACTGAATATGAGGTGCAAAAACTTATGGCTGAGAATGCTAACTTGGAGCGGGAGATAGACCAGTTCAATTCCAGATACCTTTCTCATCCCAAACAAAGGATGGTCAGTACATCCGAACAGGCGCCTTCTTCTTCCTCTAATCCAGGAATAAATGCAACACCAGTACTTGATTTTAGTGGTGGAACTAGGACGTCTGAGAAGGAGACATCAATTTTTCTGAATCTTGCCATTACGGCTTTGAGAGAGTTGATTACATTGGGAGAAGTGGACTGTCCATTTTGGATGATAGATCCAATCGTTAGATCCAAAGGAGTATCAAAGATCTATGAGAAGTATAGAAGTTCTTTCAACAATGTCACAAAACCTCCCGGGCAAATTGTGGAGGCTTCAAGAGCTAAAGGTTTAGTTCCCATGACTTGCGTGACTCTGGTCAAGACTCTTATGGACACAGTAATAACCTTTAAACCACCACCCATTTTTTAGTGAAATGTTGTTACATGAAATGTTAACAAGTTTTTTTTTTTTTTTTTTAAACAGGGCAAATGGGTCAACGTGTTT
>Ga0041059_1000725_pt1 | contig 25696 bp, 24 predicted proteins | sample AraColnosormetaG_FD_56232 | JGI IMG/M metagenome (GOLD analysis project Ga0041059, IMG submission 56232) | Arabidopsis roots microbial communities from North Carolina, USA - Col MF nosort | ecosystem: Host-associated > Plants > Roots > Unclassified | place: USA: North Carolina | collected... | reverse complement strand
CCCTAATTACGAAAACTTTTGTATATATATAAAAAGAGTCGGAAAAAAAAAAAAAAAGAAGAGATAATGGCTCCTGAGGAGAAGCTTCCGTGTGAACTGATTGAAGAGATACTCTCTCGTGTCCCTCCTGAATCTCTTGTTCGCTTCAGAACCGTTTCTAAGAAATGGAACGCCCTCTTCGACGATAAGATGTTCATTAACAACCACAAGATGACATTTCGATTCATCTTAGCAACCGAATCTAAGTTCTACTCGGTAAGCATGACTCCAAAGATAGAAGTGCGTGAGTTAAGTTTGGATATTCCCGGTTTAGAACTTAAACCTAAAATTTTGATTGATTGCAATGGGTTCTTGCTATGTGGCATGGAAAAAGAAGGCATCGTGGTTTGGAACCCGTGGTTAAGACAGGCTAAATGGATAAAGCCAAAGGTAAACCAACCTAGTTTGTGTTTCAATGGCATAGGTTATGAGTATGATAACATGAAACTTGAGAGTAGTGGTTACAAGACCCTTGTGTCTTATCCTAATGAATTAGACCCTACTAGATCAGTTTGGAAAATCCATGACTTTGCCTCCAATTCATGGAAATATACAAATTTGGTCATGAGTTGTAGTAGTGGTGTTACTTTATTCGGTGCAAGTGTATCACTGAATGGAATTTTGTATTGGGTTGCCTCTCATCTAAAGAATAATTCCTTGTTCGTCCTGGTTTACTACAATTTTTCCAATGAAAAGGTCTACAAGTTTTCTGATCTACCATGTGGGGAGAACCATCATCACGATGTTCTTGTTCTTAGGATTTTTAGGGAAGATCGGCTTTCGTTGTTAAAGCAATGCCATCTAACAAAGAAGATTGAGATTTGGGTGACCAAGAACAAGATTAGAAACTGCTCTAGTGGAGATGTGGATTCAGCGGAATGGATGAATTTCATGGAAGTGTCAACTCTTAACTTGCCGGTTTTAGTACACCCAAGTTACTTCATCGACGATAAAAAGCTCGTTGTGTGTTCTTGCGACCAAACTGGCCAAGCTTGGATCTATGTTGTGGGGGACAATAAGTTGATCAGTAAAATTCAAATAGATTCTGTGGTTGGTCCCTGGCCTTTGCATTGTAGCTTTTTCCCCAGTTTGGTCTCAATACCTCGAAGTCAAACTAAAAAAGCAGCATTACAAGTTTGATTTCATTAGTCTGGCTTCTTTTGTGGTTTTGGTATGTTATTTATTTACAACTATATTCTGTTTTCTAGTTTTCCTTTTTGTTTTCCTTTTTTTTTTCTTGGCATAATAATTTATTTTCGAACTTTTATAGCAAACTAGATTGAATGTTTACGGACTCAGTTTACATCTAACGATGCTGAGTTCTATCCCAAATTATTTTCTTTGGAAGCATTTGTTAGCTACTGCGATATAGCAATAAAAGCGTTTTCTTGTTCTACATGTTTTTTTTGTTCTGTTCTTATATGTTCTGTTCTACATGTTATTATATGTTTGCCAATTAATTTGAGAAAATGTATGGGTTCAACATGAATTATTATAATTCATATTGAAGAAACATGCTATATATTAACTTACAATCAGGTGAAAAGTTGTTCCCCAGTATCTCATCTATAAATAGGGAACAAAACACTAAGGGTGTGAATGGTAACATATAATTTGCGGAATTCACGAAAGAATTTTGAGAACCGCACTTAGAACACCAATCATCATTTATCATTACAAATTTGCGTTTTTTATATTTTTCTTAAAATGTATACTGCGTTTTTCATATACAGCGTAAAAGTACATGGACCCCCTTTTATAACTGAAACATCTTATTACCATGTGGTACAAGTAAAATACGCGATGAATGATATTCATTTCTTTTTCTTTAGCTATTAAAAATATATGTATATGTATAATTTTTGTATCTAAATACATATTTTTTATCTTTTTTATATCATATTTTTAAGGCGTGGACATTCGGGTATCTGTACCCATTTAGTTTTTTTTTTTCTTTTGGGTATCGGCTCTATTCAGGTATGATGTTAAGAACCATTCGGGTATTCTAAAAATTTGGTTCGGTTTCGATTCGAGTTCGGATCGGTTCGGTTATTTTAGTATAAATGCAAAAGTAACCAAAAATACTCAAAATATTTTCGGGTTTGGGTCGGTTCAGATTTTTTACTCATATATACCAATAACCAAAATACTAAATTTACCTAAAAAGAAAACTATAACATTGGTTACTTTTATCTCAAATATATTTAAATGTATATGAATTACTAAAAAAATCTAATATATTCGGATTTATAATTATTAATATATATTAATATATATATATATAATCTATAATCCGCACCGCAAGTAGTTTTTTTCACCAATCAAACATTATTTTGTACCGTTTATTTTGTACAAACCGCACTTGTCCCGCAAATATATTTCTCCCGCACATACCGCAGTTGAACCGTACCGCACTATAATAACGCTTTTTCCGCACAACAAAAACCGCGGTTACCATTCGGACCCTAAAGCTCCGAATGGTGACTGCGTTTTGCGGTATGGTTCAAATAGTAACGAAAATACATAGATACATATGTATATGTAGAGATTTTGATACTGTTACAGCATTGTTGCGATGTAGTTTTGAGTGCGGTTTTGGTTACCGTTCACAGCCTAAATTAACGTTGTAAGACCTGATGGTGCAAGTTGTTGCTCATTTTTTTTGCGTTTTTTCTTTTCTTTTTACAATTTCCTAATTTATAGCAAACTTGATCCACTATCTCGTTCTTCATCTTGACTTTGAGCCGGACATTATTTTGTTAAAAAAAAGGGCAAACGAAGCGCTGTCGTTTGGTTTCTACATTGTTGACTTGGCTAGCTTAACCCCAAATCTCGGATTAGGAAGCCAAAAATCCAACCCACATACAGACAATATATACATTTAGTACTAAAAAGACTGTTATGTTGATTTTCAACGAAAAATAATACTCTTCTATAGAAACAACATCCTCTTCTATAGCAGCGATAGTGTAGATAATTCCAACTGAAGCAATTCAACAACAACTATGAGAACAAAGGCTATCAACACCACGCATCTTCCCAATCAACACAAGAGAGAAAGATGGGAAGGTTTGGTACAAAAAGTGATTGATGGGCAACCTAAAAGCTATTTAGATATAGGGAAGATGTTTTTGAGATTAAAGTTTGAAGTCATTCCGCAATTTTTAATTAGAAGTGACCAATGTTGCCACTAGAATCTTATATTAAAGCTCAAAAACTTTCTTTTTCATTTTCTTTGTTTTGCTCGGGGAAGAATATAAGTGAGAAAGGAAAATGCTTTACATGTGTTACTAAAAAGGAATATAAATGGACCGATGAGTTAACTTAACGTCTGATGTGTCATTACCAAATCCTACGTGTGAGAAAAAATGTAATATCTATTGTGCCAAACACACATCAACATGAGCAATTCGCAAACTCCATAGAGGCATCCCTGACCACAGAGTGCGTTCAACACTTGCTTTACCTTTAACTTCCACCTATAAAAGCCTCATCAGTCTCTCTTATTATATTCACCAAACTCATATCAACACTAAAACCTCATCACACTTCTTCACTCGGTGAATCTTTCTTCAGGCCTCTTCATAACAGAAAAAAAAAATGATGTCTTACGTTGCTAACTTGGTCATCAAGAGTTTTGACCGTGCTTCCGTGGTGTATGTTGAAGATGTGGTGGATAGCTCTCGAGCGACATGTGTTGAGAATGGTGGTGATGACGATGACAGTGGCTATGATTATGCTCCTGCTGCGTGATTGTCTCCTATTAGTATAATGTAATTTAGAAGAAAAAAAGAGAGAGAGAGAGATGATAAGATAATTTAGATATTAGTTAGACCATTTATGTACTAGATTGTGTCTCGAGTTTTCTTGTCAATGAGCAAACATGGTTTCCTAGTGTCTTAGTCCTTAACCACAATCACTTTTTTTTGTCTCTTAATTTTGAAAGTTATCAGTGTAACATTCACTTTTACTAATTTTTAAGTGGTTAGTATTCACTTTCTTCATTCACCCAAGATTAAAAATTTCACTCGAAGAAATCCGGATCTAAAGTTTGAACCAACTGGTTCATCATTCAAGATGTGAAAATTTTACAATTTGAAAGTATACCAAAGGGGAGCCATACATGTATTTCATTAGTTCATCAATTTCTCTAATTTTTGTTTTAATCTTCTTTGGTTAATGAATTTGTACATTAATCGTTATTAGCTCATCGTATCTATTTATCCATCCAGAGCGGCAGACCCAAACTAGTTTGTAATAATTAGGTGTTTGTATACATGTAGATAAATACCATAAGAAACACCTCGACACTGTTACTCCACAAAATCAAGACATGTAGATAAATATTTTGGTGTTTTGGATGACTGCGCAAATATTTATTTATCAAGCTAGCATATTCTCGGAGAAAATTTATATGGTGTCAGTATAATTGTTTTACGCAAATATATATCTCCTTTGGACTGTAATAAGGGCCTCAAAATAGATACAATTGTTTTAACTAACCCTCAAGGGACAAATGAAACATATGCGGCTACTTCGTGGCAAATTGTTTTTTGTCTATAAATCCATTGCCAGTTAGTGATAACTAGCCATGGATTATTTTCATGGATAACTAGTCACAACATAGTTATATATTTCTCATTTTTTAATTTATGGCCAAATCATGAAAAAAACGTGGCTAAATTATGGCACAAAGAAATCAGACCAATATTTTTTTCATGGTTTTGTTAGTACTGTAGTGCAAGTGATACATATTATATGGATTGGTTTCATAGAATATGTTACATGTACGTAAATCATATATAGTTTTACAATTTATAAAACCCTAAATATCTTTCTACAAATGGTATGTAGTTTAGAGGTCGTTGGTTCCTGTTACGCTTGAGACGAACCTAATATTACATGTTGTGATTGTTGGCCTGAAGGGATTACAGTTTTCAGCCCAGAACCTCTTGGTATTAAAAACAAAATTGGTCTGTAGTTTGTTTGAGGAGGTATAAAAAGTCGAATCAGTCAAAGATACTAGAGGATGTACTAGAACAAGTAAACGTCTTGATTTCTTTCGATTTGTAATTATTGAATGTGATGCGGCTTTACAAGTACTGGACCACATTATGATTTCGTCCAATGTGTTGCGAAAAATCTCTTCATTATATGTGTGCCAAGCACACTTGTTTCTAAGCGCATCACAGTCTTTACTGAGGTTGACCTGAGGCTGAAATGGTAATAGATTGATCAGTTCATACTATTGTTAACTTTTTTTTTCACATATAATGATCCCAGTGGCGATCTCTCCTCCGCTCAGCAAACGCAAATAAATCTTCTAGCTTCCGTTTTGCTTAGTTTAAGCATTTTGTTTTGGTTCATTAACCACAAGAAAATGTTTTTTTCTGTTGAGTTTTTCGTCATATAAGACCTTGATAGTGATTCTTGCCTTGGGGGCAACATGGCTAATAATGATCAAGAATCGGAATATGGTCAAGCTGCACATGTCAAAAACGTTGACCAAGATGACGAAGATATCTATGACCTAGTTTTGCGTTGGGTCACACACGGACACGGGTTGTGACCTGGCTGGCTTCTAGAATATTTTCATTTGTTCGTTTTCTAGTTCTAGTTTAAATTCCCGAACTATTTATTTAGTTTAAGTTCCATTGCTAAAAAATTTATTAATAAGTACAATATTTAAAATAGTGTATTCCGATAACATGGAATCATATATACGATATTGTGTAATTTAGCACTTGACAAAACCTATAATTTATGAACAGGCTAGGTCACAAGGTACATGTACAACTAATTGTTAATAAATAACGAGAGATATCAATTCCCAAAATCACATTATTTAGAAGCGACCAATGTTGCCACTAGAATCTTATATAAAGCTCCAAAAGTCTTTCTTAATTTTATTTTTGTTGAGCTTGGGGAAGAATATTAGTGATAAAGGAAAATGCTTTACATGTGTTACTAGAAAGGAATATAAATGGACCAATGAGCTCACTTAACGTCTGATGTGTCATATTAAAATCCTACGTGTGAGGAAAAATGCAATAACTATTGTGCCAAACACACAGCAACATGAGCAATTCGAAAACTCCACAAGGCAGTCTTGACCACAGAGTGTGTTCCCCACTTGTTCTATCTTTGGCTTCCACCTATAAAAGCCTCATTAGTCTCTCTTATTATATTCACCAAACTCACATCAACATTTGAAGCTCATCATACTTCTTGTGGCTTTCTCTTTACACCTCTTCATTGCTTTCATATCTCTACTTTCATTCATATCCAACAAAAAATATCAATGATGTCTTTTGTCGCAAACTTGGCCATCAAGAGATTTGACCATGCTTCCACCGTGTATGTTGAAGATGTGGTAGATAGTTCTCGAGTGGCATATAGTGAGAATGGTGGTGATGACGATGACAGTGGCTATGATTATGCTCCTGCTGCGTGATTGTTTCCTATTAGTATATGATTGTAATTTAGGAGGAAACAAAAAGACAGAGATGATAAGGTAATTTAGATATCTAGCTAGGCCATGTATGTACTAAATAGTTTGGTGAGTCTTCTTATAGATGAACAAACATGGTTTCCATAGATGTTTACTTGTGGATTGATATTGTCTCTTAATTTTGAAAGTTAATTTAACTTTATAATATTGCTAGTTTCCAAAATTTTTACTTTTTTGATATTATATTTCTTTTAATAGATTTTTGTGTTTCTGGTTTTTACTATTCATTTACGCAACATGAAACTTTCCAATCGAAAAAGTCGAATTTAAAGTGTGAACAAATTGGTTTAGACTAAAGCGAAGTCACACATGTATGAACAAAATTCAGAATATGAATAAGACTAAAGGGAGGCGACCCATGTATTTAGATACCAGAAAGCATATGGGTTTGCTTGGTACACCAATTTGTCGTTCGCTCTATCCACACTGGCACGACTAGTACTACATTATTGAATTGGTTGGATTTGTTTGTTGTGGTAAATTGAACTCGCATCCTCCTCGCATAGGCGCTTTTCGGATGGTTAACATGATAAGCCATGTCGTAATACATATAGAAAATTTATTCACATGCATATCCCGGAAGGCAAACAAAATGGTGTCAGTGTTACGAGTCACACCAAATTGACTGACCGTTCATATTGATTGGTAAAAAGTTGAGATAAATGTAATGAGTCTCATAAATAAATGCTTTAACGCTGCGTCATCTGTAAATGGATGCATATCAATTTCGGAAGATAAATAGTTAGTATGCTATCTTATATGCATTATTGTCGTCTATGATGAATATAGTCAATTTTATCGGTCTGCAATAGGCAAATAAAACATGCAATTACTTTGGTCACGGACAAATTATTTTTATGGCTATTGAGACCATCTTTAAGTAATAAATAAAAAATACGATTATCCACGAACAAAGTAATCATCTGTTTTATTTGCCTATTGTAGACCGATAAAAGTGACTATATATATCATAGACGACATTGGCTATTACGTAACAAATAAAACGCAGTCCATCTTTAAGATTCGAGTTACCGTATCTCTTGATAGAGCGCATAAATTAAAATTACTTTTGTAAGAACTCTAAGGTTTTGAATTAGGGTTTTGAATTACGGATTTTTTTTGTCTTCAATCCTAAAATACATTTGAAGCGCATATATCGTTTTAATTATATAAACAACACCATAAAATTTTCGTTAATCCTAGACACCACAATTGGTTTACTAGGTGCCGTTTAAATTTTAGACAGGATATCAGTTCGTCAAAGGATCAAAGTTAAGTGCTCTAAATGAAAAAAAGAAAAGAAATCAATTAATTGAAAAACAATATGACGAAATTGATGAAGTTTTCCATAAAATTATTTTTTCATCATTTTTTCTCTTTTTGGGGCAACATCTATTGTTACCTATTATTCTTTATAACGATCTTTTTTCGCAGACATATATACTAGAAGTCTCACTTTACCTCCAATAATCACTACTCATTCGGTTATTCCAATATGAAATTAAACAGGGACTGGCTATTTTATTGACACGTTGTAGCCAAAGCGATATGTATACCCTAAATGTTTTATTTTGTCTTTTGATGCTTTACATGTAAAGCTTTATTCCATAAGATGTCTAGAAAAAATAAAGATTTTGATGTTCTGTTATTAATGAATGCTATATGTTGCTTTACATGAACTGGACCACATCATGATTTCCAATGTGTCGTTAGCAAATCCTACGTGTTGAGAAAAATCAATTTGTTATGTGTACCAAACACACTTGTTTCTAAGCACATCACACTCTTTAGTGAGGTTGACCTGAGGGTACACTGAAGGCAGACTGAGTTCACATTTTTGTTAACTTTCTTTTGGTGCATATATATATAAAGATTCCAATGATCTCTCATTGTCTCAACAAACGAAAATCTTTGTTTTCTATTTGCATAATTTAGCATTTTTTTTGGGTTCATTGACCAGAGAAAAAGAATGTTTTCTTTATCGGAGTTTGTTTTCCGCATATATGACCATATTAGTGAATCTTGCGTTGGGGGCGATACAACTAGTTATGATAAAGAAATTAAGTACCGTCAAGCTGCATATGCCGAAATAGGTGACCAAAATGAGGACGATATCTATGATTATGCTCCAGCAGCAGGAGTGCATCCATCATATGAATAGATAATTTGTTTGGATAATATACAATTATACATACACCGTACGTGATTTTGTATTTTCTTATAATAATTTGTGGCTCAGGCTGCTATAACATCATTGTAGATCCTTAAATAAGTGATTCTCTCAATCTATTTTCAATTTTCTTGCGTTGTTTTCTAGTAAAATGAAATGGAAATATGCCAAAACATAAATGTGAACGTAAGACCTTTATCATGTTCATAATATAATGGCACCACTCTATTTTCACCATATATATAAACGGCCTTAGTGATTAGCAAAAAAGAAAAGGAAATAGCCTTAGTGTTTGCTGGAAAAAAACAGTCCACGTATATAAAATCATGCACTACATAAATCTTGTTTTTTGTTAAATTGGTCCGATATTTTTGTAATAGTCGGAAAGAACATTCGATTCCTATAAATAAGACAAAACGTCAACGAAATAATCAAGATTCCTGAACATTAATGAATAACAAGAGTTTACACTATACTCGTGGCAAATAAAAACGCATATATGTGTTAAAACAGCAAGATTTGTTGGTAGTCTAATATATTTACAAAATACAGACAAATTAACTTTATGCACCATTATGTCGCCACTACAAATAATATTCCCATGAGATAAAAAAAGCTACACTTTTCTCTTGCTTTTCTTTTTTAAAAATAATATTTCATAAACAAATTTCCCCGAATAAGAAATGTAAAACTAATATATTTTATAGTGGACGTGTCATATAGCAAATCCTAGGTGTCAAAAAGTTCATTGTGGTTCGTAATTTAAATTGTGCCATTCAACATTTACTATCAACAGGTCACACTCCTTGCTGAGGTCAGTAGAGGACGGGAGTGAGTCTAAACTTTTCATCAACTTTTGTTCCCACATATAAATAGCCAATCGATCTCTCGTTCTCTTAACAAACTTTTGTGTCTCGTATTTTCTCTTACATCACTTAATTTATAATTTCCTTTTCCCATTTTTTTTCAAAAAAGGAACTATGATTTCTGTTTCTGAATTTGTTCTCTGCATAGATGACAATGTTAGTGGTACGTGCATGAGAGGTAAGGTCGTTATCAGTGATCAAGCATTTGTGTATGCTCAATCTGTTTATGTAGAAGACGGTGACAACGATGATGACGATATCTATGATTATGCTCCAGCAGCATGAATGGATCATATGAAACATGATTTTGTACCTTTATATATTAATGATTTTTTGCCCTAGGGTTTCTTTATGTTAGTTGATTTAATACCTTCAGTCTTTCACTATAAATCCTTTAATATTTGCTTCTATACACAGCTCTTTGTTTCACGTTATAGAAGCGATCGAACGAAAAATTTCAAAGCAATAACGTTTTATTATGCGCATTGAGATCATTACTAATTTTTTTTTATAAAAACAGTGATGTGCTAACATTCTTATGAAAAATAAAATTTATGATGTCTTACCATTCGTTGGGTTCGTTATTCCTAAAAATCATACATAAATTTTGCTAAGAAAACAAATGTCGAGCATATAATCCATGTACATTTTGTCTTCCAAAAAAAATGTTGGTTATTTAATTTTTTCACTGCCAAAGTTAAAACTTTACAGAAGATAGTTTGATCTTTATGACTAGTTTACCAAAATAAGTGAGAACTTGATATATAGTTTTCAATGAAGGAAAACGTACAAAATATGATTTCAATTGGTGTAATAAAATTACTCATGTGAAAACTGAATGTAAGTGAACATGTTGTGAGATGAGCGTAAGTCCAGTACTTGTGCTGATCGAGGATCTTTTAATGTGAGGAGCGAGTCCTTAAAACTTATGTGATTTCCCGAGTGATGATGTGAGTTGTTCTTGATTTGGATCTATATATTCCTTGCCTTCCAATTCTCGCAATTTATCGGTTGTAATAAAGCTCGAGGATATAGACAGTTAATAACTTGAATTTTGGAGAGGACGAAACGATGAGTTCAGGCCAAAATTTTCCACGAGAGACACATGGAACCAGCTTCGCACAACTTCAGCTACGGTTACGTGGCACACGGGAATTTGGTTCGCTCATGCCACACCGAAGTATTCTTTCTGCACATGGCTAGCGGTGCAAAACAGACTCACTACCGGCGATAGGATGCTCAAATGGAACATGGGACTGTCATCAACTTGTGTTCTCTGTAACAACACTATGGAAACACGGAACCATCTTCTTTTCTCCTGCTGCTACTCTGCAGAAATTTGGAGCAATCTAGCAAACAATATCTATCAGGCGAAGTTCTCAACAAGTTGGTCCTCTTTAGTAACCTCTCTCAGTACTTCTTGGCGGGACAGTAAAAGAGTTTTCTAGCACGTTATATCTTCCAAGCAGCCATTCACACCATATGGCATGAGAGAAATGGTAGAAGACATGGGGAACGTCCAAATACAGCAGCTCAATTAATCCGATGGCTTGACAAGCAAATAAGAAATCAAATATCAACCATCACCGCAAGTGGAGACTATCGATATGAGAAGGCTCTCCAATTATGGTTTCAATCAAGATCTTAAGCTTTCAAATCTCTTTATAACTTTTCTTTCTACTCTCTAAGTATAAGTTGCACTTGATGTACAAATGTTTGTTTACTTTTTGAATCTAATTTAACATTAAATTCAAAAAAAAATAACTTGAATTTTGTAGAAGTTTTGATCCATCAGAAGATTACGTAAAAACATTTAGGATCATTGAAACAAACATGGTAGGTGAAAAACTAAACTACTTAACTTTGGGTTGGTCGTTTAAAAACTGAAAAACTAAAAATTATAATCAAAGCAGTGATTATTTATTCGTTATACATATAGATATATACAAAGTGGCAGATCAAATTGTTTTAATGAAATTAAAACATGAAAACGAAGTGTATCATGAAGATAAATAAAAATCTCTACTTCTATCCATACTAAATTTTAAAGAACACTTATTGTTCTACGCCATTGACGGCTTAGTTTTCTCAGCCCACCGGTGAAAAGGCTTATATTCACTTGGCTATAAATGAATCGGTAATCGCTGTTTAGCAGCATGTATATTCTTCTTTAAGGTATCATTTAAGTGATTTCTCAAAATCAATTTATCGCTTCATTGATTTCAAAAGCGTCACTAATTTTGCTAACATCTATAGACCAATTGTTATTTGCTTCCATATTTTTTATATTTTTTTTTGTCACGGCCAGGACCAATGTTATAGGATCTACATTCTCGTAACTCTTAAACGTTTTTACTTTTTACATTCAAATCCAAAAAAAAAACATTCATTGTTAGACGAAGACTAGTTAACAAATATCACAATTATGAACTCGTTAATGGTTTCTTGAGCTCTTGCATATTTGTATCGAAAGTTATAAGAATGATAAAAGAGAGGTTGATGAGAAAACCAAGTGTCCAACTATTTCCAGTGAGAATAATCTCAACAAGTACATAAAAGGCCCTAAGCAACAAATTCGTATATAAGAACCGAGTTTTCTACTCTTTGGTCAAAAACTGAAAGTAACAAATCCACTCATGCCGCTGGAGCATAATCTTAGATAATGTCGTCATCATCGTCGCCGTTTTCCACATATGCAACCTGAGGGTATTCAAATTCTCCATTATTGTAAGTAACATCTCCTCGGATGAATGTTTCACCAACTTGGTCCCATTTGCACAGAACAAACTTGTAAATAGAAAACATATTTTTTTTGGTTAATGAAGAAAACAAAATACTAAATAAAGCAAATAGGAAACAGAAAGAGGTTTATGAGGTTGGTGAAGGAATATGAGATATCGCTGGGATATTTATATATGCAACAAAACTCACAAAGGTTAGAAATTTTTTGGACTCATTGTGTCTCTGGTCAACCTCAGTAAAGTGTGTGATATGCTTAGAAACAAGTGTGCTTGGCACAAAATACTTCTTTTATACCAACACATGTAAAGCTAGCAGCACTTATTCAATTAATTACACTATAAAAAATAACATTAGTTTATGGAAGAAACCAATTGGATCAAGATTGAACTCGAATATGGAAGTTTCATCCCTCACTAAAGCTTCCCCTACTACTAGACCACAAATACTTCGGCGACAAACGACATTATGTTGCCACAACAAATAATATTCTCATGAGATAAAAAGCTTTAACTTTTATAACTTTCCTTCTTTTAAAGTAGCCAAACAACAAGTGTAAACCAATATGTGTGGGCGGACGTGTCAGAATAAATCCCATGTGTCAAAGAGTGTAGTGGGATTCGTAATTTTTATTGTGCTATTCCACAATTTATACCAGCATGTCACACTCCTTATTGAGGTCAGTAGAAGACGGAAACGAGTCCAAACATACATCCACTTTTGTTTCACCTATAAAGAGTCCAATGATCTCTTGTTTTCTCATCAAACTCAAATCAATCTTTTTTGTTTTGCATTTTCTCTTCGACGCTTGATAAGCATTTCGTTTCCAAAAAAAAAAAAAATGGTTTCTGTCTCCGAACTTGTTCTCTACGTACATGAGAATGTCTACGAAACATGCATTGGAGTCAACATCGCTAACAATGATCAAGTATTTGAGTATGCTCAAACTGCATTTGTCGAAAACGGTGACAACGATGATGACGTTATCTATGATTACGCTCCAGCAGCATGAATGAATTTTATCTCTATTAGGCTAAAGCGTAGTGAACCAACCATGATTTTGTACTTCGTATATTAATTATTTAACGGCCCTAGGGCTTCCTTTATGTTTTGTCTACTTAACACTTTCACTATAAATCGTCGAGCATTTTATTCTCTCAAGCTCACTTGATTTCACTTTATTTATTTTAATGAAAAAATAAACGAAAATAGTGCAGTATCATTACATATAGCCTGTAAATTGTGATGATCATGGTAGTTAAAGTATCATGATACCATTTAAGGAGTCTTCTAGAAACCAAAACTTCGTTTTGCCAAAAAAAAACAAAAAACAAAATCCTTCTTTAAAATTTTAAAATATAATATTAAAATTAAAAAAATATTTTGATAAATCGAATTACAATATTATTTAATTTTAAATGCACAATTGATACAAATATATAAATTAACATATTATGCTTGTCACACTTGTTTAGGTTTCACACGTATTGATTATCAGTTTTTTTGTTGTGCCAAAATTCTTTAAAATCTTCTCTTTACAATATCTTTTCATTAGTTATATGCGAGTGATGAACATAAATAATTCTTTTTACTTTGCCAAAAAAAAATAAAAAAAAATCTTTTTACTGCAGTGATAAGAGTTATGCAATTTTTTTTCTATATATGTAAATTTTAGAGTTCATCTTCTAACCATCACAATAATTGAAGATAAATCAAAATTCAAAATATCTATCTAACATTAACATAGATTGGAATGTTATATTGTACACTAAGTATATATATAGTATAACTTACTATAATGATCTAAATTCAGGATTGTAATAAACTCAAAAGTCAAAAAAGTATGAAAAGACGTACTAATAATATTCACGTAGTTTAATTAGATGAATCAAGTTTTATACAATAAGATTTACTCAATTAGCTTGGGCCTATGATAGAGAAATATTGTAACAGCAATATGGTATGTTTTGATTCAACAACACCAAATTACTAAAAGAAATGGCCCAGTCAATTACAAATCGAGAAGGCAATGGTATGATTATATATAGATGGTCGTTGTAAATTTAATAATGTGGAAATTAAAGCAAATAAATCAAATTTTGGGATAAAAGTAAGGCACGGCCAAAAAGGAGTTGGGTTCTTGGTGTAATTATGACTTTGTGGGAGCATGTGAATGAAATAATGGTGGTCATAGATTTAGAGCTTTCCTAAAAATAAGATATATATGATGTCAAAAGAAAAACAATAGATCTATACAGAATCCAAAGACATTTCAGAAGAAAAACCATTGATAAACATACACTAAGCTTCTGTTATATATTTTGCTAAAGTACAGTTAGCTTCTCGAGGATGTAAAAATGTCCTAATTCTTGAAGGAATATAGATTACAAACAAAGATCCTGAAGGTATGTTTCTTTTAATTATTGAATATAACCACAATATCAAAATGTTGAAGAAGGTTAAGATAAGGTCGATTTCTTTGTTTTACACGTATTTTATTGGTGAGTAAGAAAAATTACAAAATGTAAAACAGAAAAGAAGATCTATACTATCTTTGCGTGTCATGATAACGTTAGTTTGGTGCCATGTCTTATAGTTTCTCTATCACTTTCATGTATTTTGCTTCAAGTAAGATATGATATTTTTTCAACATAATCAACTTAGAACTTTTTTGAGATGAATTCGTAAAGTTGTTTTCTATTTACTTAACCCTGATTTGTCTTAATATCCGGAAGCCTAATTAGGATGATTTTGTACTTTCAGAATCTAATCTTGGTCAATGGTCGTAATATTTCTTTAATTGTTCATCAGATAATAAACAGTAGAAAGGTATGAAAACGAAAGTGGTGTTGCGTGCATTGAAAAGAACACAAGTGATGTTAGATAAACTGTCATTGTGCAGCTCAGTTTTGTCTATAAATCCTAAACTCAGAAATTATCTAGAGATTTCAACCTTTCACTCATTTGTATTCTATTACAAATCATTGAGTTTAGAAATAAAATTTGCAGCTGAGAATGGTATTTTGCGGTGACGACGTTGCCACAGGGGTGAGAGATGCTATCACTTATTGTTACAGATGCAAAGGCAGAAAAGTTACACTTTCTGATCACGAAGCCGATGATGATAACAAGCCTATCGGGGATTTTGACTACGACCATGAAGTAACTAGAAAACTCATTCATTTGCCTTTGTTTTTCATTTTTGCTTTCTTCTATAACTATTCTTCGACAACACGAATTACACGAATTACACAACCTTTCGTTTTGTGATTGTTGATTTCAGGTTGTTGTTTTCGAGATCAGAAGTCGGGCGATGGAAAAACTAAGGAAGAAGCGAAGGACAGGAATGGAGGGGCTAACTTACAAATTCGTAAAAGAATATGACATCGAAAACGAATTCTGTTCGGTAAGAAGCAGTTTTTCGGAATGTTGCATGAGTGATATCAGCATAGAAGGATACATGACAGCGAAAACTGAGTTCTCAAGGAGTTCAAGCTTGAAAGGTTTAGAGCTGGAGAATCAATGGAAGATGCATTACGTTAATGAAATTAAGAAAGGATCAGTGATTCAAGAGTTCTGTCATTGCCAAGGATGGCCATTTGGATTGGGACGAAAAGCTGCGTTGCTTCCACCGCTTCCAAAGTCACCTGCAGAGTCATGGTCTTGGAGGAAGCCTACAAGAGTTACTCCAGTTCCTTTTGTTTGACAAAAAGGTAGCTCAAAATATTGAATCATTATAAACAAAAGATCTCTCATAAAAGGAAACAGTAACAAATGAACACAAATTCATGTGAGTTTATTTTTCAATTGGTGTTAAGCTCTAAATTTTAAAGCTTCATTTGGAGGAAACAATGAACAGACTCACCTGATATGTCTTTTGGTCAGATTGACCTTTATTATGTGCTAAGACAAAATAACGCAATAACAACATAACAAGCTTCGCACGTAATTCTAGATCTTCTCTTTTTGTTTTAGGCCCTTTGCTCCACGTAAGATCCCGAGAGTCCTGAGGTTCCAAGAACAGTAACCTACAAAAATATTAAAACAAAGCGTTAGCAAGACAACTACTGGTTCAGTGGTTTCGTCTAAATGAAAACACTAGTTTCTGCCAAATTCTATATGATTTCATTCGGATAGCTAGCCTAAAAGATGCATAAGGTTGAGAAAAAAAGATCACATATAGTACGAGTGAGACTTTGGAGGACAAGTTGAAATCGTAAATAATTATGCAAACTCATACTTTAATCAGGCTTATTCTAGCTTATATGATGCTGTCAAAGATGCAAATCAACAGAGTACGTGTTTTGAGAGTATAGATCAGATTTGATTACCTTTCCCCATTCAGAACCAAGCCCGCTGCATCTCATCTTCAAGTGGATCATCTTAGTCCCCAACTCCATCTCAACCTTCTTCTTCAAGTAGACTTCTTCAGGTTCAAAGGAGTCTAGATACTCAGCATACCTCTGATAAGCAGTACGCAGCGCATCGGTTATATCATTTGGTAAAGGCTTCACACCCTGCACACAATACAACTAAAACATCAAACAACCAGAAATCAAGAAAATGGTTTAGTGAAGGAAACAAACAAACAAACCTCCCCACTCATTCCAATGCTATCATCGATTTCCATCTTAATCGAAGTGAGAATCCCACCAAATTCCTCTACAGCTTCAGCTGCTCGGAACACATTTTTCAAAGCCTCTTGCCCTGCCTTGTCATCTGTGTTTTTCGATATCGCGGTTTTAGCATCTTTAACAACAGCAGAAGGAAGCTCAGCCCAATCTGCAGCCATCAAGTCTTTGAATGCATTCAGAACATCAGAGTCTTCCATTTCAGGCATGTGAGAAACATCTTCGCTAAATCTCCGGACCTGTCCCATTCCCATTGCACGAGGATACTGCAAATCTGCGTATTTTTACAGTCAAATACGAAGTGCACGCACAAATAGACCTCTCAAAACACCTAATCAATGTATCTACAAAATGCATTCGTAAAGAAATCAGGAGGCTCACCACGAGAAACACTTGCATACGAAATGAACGAGCCTTTATTGATCTGAACATCACCAATCACAGAAGCGTTCGGAGCCACAGTAATCAACGTCCGATGCCTCGACACTGAAAACAAACCACAAATTTCTCAAATCAAAGTTTTCAATCTAAACTACAAATTTCTCGAATCAAAAGGAAATTATTGATACAAATGAGAGATACAGAATTGGATCTAGGGTTCAATAGAGCGAAGCAAGTGGAAGCTTACGATGTTTCTCGATGTGGTGGCTTCCTTGAAGAAGAGAACCAACGCGAGCTTGGGCTTGGGCAGTTCCACGAATCCGATTACCCACAGTGTGAATCGCTCGTCCTAGGGTTCCCATTTTTCTGATTTTTCCGATTACCCAAAGAGAGAGACAGAGAGGGACAGAGAGAGCTTGTTTTGAAGAAGAGAACCAACGCGATCGCTTTATTCAGTTCGTTGATTTTGTTGTTGACCTCCAAACCATATCAAATTGAACCAAACCGAAACTTTTTAATCTAAGCTTAACCAAATAAATAGGGCTGGCTGAAAATAACCGAAATACATACAGAACGGTTCGCTTGTCGGTTTTTTTCCTTAAGGTTCCGATTGCTAAAATTGCATAATAGCATAATGACATAAATTGTAGAATAAAAATTTCGCAGAATGAAAATTTGCAAACTAAAAAATCGTCGAATGAAACTAATTTTAAAATATATTAATTGGATATATTTTGCAAAATGACAAATAAATATTTCAAGAAGATCATGAGACTGCCACAAACCGAAGAACACATAGGACGACACGAGGCAAATGAATGGCTGGAAGCAAACAGTTATACTGAAGGCACAAGAGGTAGTCAAACAAACAAGAATACGGTTCATGACAGAGGTTCTCAATGGCGACCACCACCAAGAGGATGGGTGAAGTGTAATTTTGACAGTGGCTTTATGCTGGGACGATCCTTTACAAATACGGGATGGTTGATAAGGGACGATGAAGGAAAGGTTTTAATTACAGGCTGTTGAAAACTACCATCGACTAATTCACCTTTACAGGCGGAAGCTACCGGGTTGTTACATGTCCTTCAAGTAGTTTGGGCTTGTGGAATAAAAAATGTTTGTTTTGATGGAGACAACCAAGAACTTATAGCAACTATCAATAATGGTGATGATCATTCTCTGATAGGGGCTCTTCTTTACGATATTCGTCATTGGATGGCCAAACTATCCAACGTATCTCTACTCCATGTCAATCGTGAACGAAATAGTGCTGCAGATAAGATGGCTCAATACGTTCTGTCTACTACTACTCTGTATCAGTTCTTTATTGTCCCTCCTCGTTTCTTACTTTCTTATTTGTATCAACCTTATACAATTTAATAAAGTTGAAGTTGTTAAAAAAAAAATATTATATTAACAATATATATGTAGATATATATATATATATATAAACTTAATAAAAAATAATGTTTAAAACAAATTAGTATATTTGAGTAATTTTCGATACTAAAAATGTAAGATAATTAAAATTTATTAAAAAGTTATGAAAATGTTTTTTTGTATTACTAATGATATAATTTTGTGTAAACTATGATACTTTTTTTTTTACAATTGCTAATATTTGTATGCATAGAATAATAAGATTATATTATGCAAATAAATAATTATATACACACTTTTTGGCATAATGAATTTTTACTTAAAACAAAAATACAAATCTTACGTTTTTGCGTTTTCTAATACAATTATGCAGATTTTTTTTATTGGCAAATTTTCTGCATTATGTGTGTTACCAATAAGAGCCTAAATTGTTTTCAGATTATCGTATAAGAGTTAAGATCAATGTAAAAAATAACACAAATCGATATATTAATTAAATAATAAATTTTTGAAAATTTTATGTAAATATATGGTCTCATTAATATCATAAATTAATAATTGTAAAAGTTTTTTTAAATATATATATGTTATACGGAAGAAAAATAGTGAAATATGAATTTGCTAATATTTTTATTTTTATTTATATTAATTCTTGGTAAAGTTTATTTAATATCTTTTTACTACATCGAAAACGTTCTTTTTTTTATTTTCTAAAGTTAATAATTTATTATTATTTGAGGTTTAACGTTACCATCGTAAAGTTAAAAATATAATGATTATAAAGAAGAAGAAAAAATTCAGACATAATATTTTTTTTTAAATTACAAAATTAGTCTAAAATCTCTACAAATTAATAATTATTAATTTATCGATAAATTAATACTTTTATAAATTAATAGAATTTCATAGTTCAAACATTTATATATGTGATAAAATTACAAAAATGAAGTAGCAATATTTTTGCATGGCCAAAACAAATAATAAAAAAAGATAGCACGGCCATGATCGAGGAGATTAAAATACATCGAACGTAACGTTGGATGCATTTACAAGTGCCATAGCATGACTTTCTTGGGACGAGGATCATGGATGAATAAATATACTTGTTGAACAACATATGTTATGTTGCACGAGCAAATTAATTTCACATGGTGACGTTATCGACTAATGATGACAGTAGTCTGTTGAAGTGAATCAATGAGGTACTGAAAAGTCATAGAACGTGGAAAATTTACATTTATCTTGTCTGCTAGAAACAATTGTATAGAGTTTTCCAAATTTGAAAATCAACATGTGAAGAAATTTTTGTTGATCTTCAGTCTTACAAATTTTTGGATAGCTGCTTTCCGGCTGCCCAAAGCATGCTTTCAAGAAATAGATAAACTGTGTTCAAGTTCTCTGTGGTCAAGACCATCGATGAACCCTTGAAAGGTAAAAGTGGCATGGACTGAGGTCTGCACACCAAAGAATGAAGGTGGACTAGGGCTGCGGTCGATTGAAGAAGCAAACAAAGTAAGTGTATTAAAGTTGATATGGCGTATACTGTCGGCTAAAGGATCTTTGTGGGTTGAATGGGTAAAGAAATATTTCATAAGAAAAGGCTCCTTCTCGGCAGTAAAAGACACTACAACTTGCGGTTCTTGGATATGGAATATAGAGGGATAGCACAACAGTTCTATAGAGTAGAGGTCAAAAATGGAGAAACGACCTCATTTTGGTTTGATGAATGGAGTAATATAGGCTGTCTATATGAAAAACTTGGGATAAGAGGATGTATTGACTTGGGAATCTGAGTTACTGCAACTGTGGGGGAGGTAATGTCCATGAATCGAAGAAAGAAACATAGGCAGGACCTCTTAAATACGGTTGAAAACGCTATCAAAAGCCAGAAACCTGCACAACAAAATGATGAGACTGATATCGGGCTATGGAAAGGGAGAAATGACCATCACCGAAACGTTTTTAATTCGAAAGAAACGTGGATGCAGATACGTAACACTAGGCCATTGATGGAGGATTACAAAGGAATCTGGTTCCCCTACTTGACTCCAAAATACTCCTTCATCACTTGGTTAGTCGCAAAAAACAGAGTAACAACCGGAGCTCGGATGCTCAAGTGGAATAGACAAGCTGATTCAAGTTGCATCTTTTGCCAAGATCCTATGGAGACTTGGGAACATCTGTTCTTCTTATGTCCCTTTTCTTTTCAGGTGTGGCGGGAACTAGCAAAGGGGATTCTCACCACCGACTTCACAGCTAGCTGGAGAGACATCCTCAAGTTGATACAAGGAAATGATCTTGGCAAAACAAAGTGTCTCATCCTTCGGTACATTTTTCAGAATGCCATTCACTCTATTTGGAGAGAGCGAAATAACAGGAAACACAGTGAAGATCACTCAACAATTATGAGACTTGTAAAAATGATCGACAAAAACATTCGCAGCAGGCTAAGCACCATTCAGAGTGGAGGGGACTCAAAGTACGCAGGAGGCATACAATTTTGGTTTCAATCATGACAACAGTTTTAATCTATGAGTTCTTCCTATCATGATTTAAATTAAAAACAGTATGCACTTTGATGTAAACATGTTTATTTTTTCTTGAATATAATTTAATATTAAATTCAAAAGAAAAAAAACATGTGAAGAAATCTATAAATATAGGTTTTAAGAAACAAAGAAAAGCATAAGAAAGAGAGTCGTACGCCTACCAAAAAAAGAAAGAAAATCGTGAAGATGAGAGGCGTAACACCAAACTATTACCGTTCTTACACTTTCTTCTTCTTCGTCGATGTCTTATTAGCTCTGTTTCTTTATGTGTTCTCGAACAATACTCACTGTCAGCCCTAAAATTTGGGGGGCCTAAAAAATTTCTAAAAGGGAAAAAAAAAATTGGGGGCTTTTTTGTAAAGAAAAAATTCCCAAAATTTTGGGGGCGACAATCAATTGTTTCTCCCTATCAATACTTTGTCATGTACAGAAACTCTGACAATCTCAAGCAACCGAACTATTGTGTCTCCCGGTAACGTCTTCTAGCTAGGTTTCTTCAAAACCACAGCAAGCTCTCGAAATGGATATGGTTGGTATCTTGGGATTTGGTACAAGTCAATCTCTGAGAGAACTTATGGATGGGTTGCCAACAGAGACAATCCTCTTTCCAAATCCATTGGAACATTAAAGATCTCTTACGCTAAGATCATTCTCGTACTCCTGTTTGGTCAAAGAATCTGACGAGAACGGTAAAATCTCCAGTGGTGGCAGAGCTGCTCGATAACGGCAACTTCGTGCTTCGAGACTCCAAAATCAACTATCAAAACCGATTCTTGTGGCAAAGCTTTGATTATCCGGTGGACACATTACTCCCAGAGATGAAGATTGGTCGGGATCTCAAAACAGGATACGAGACTTTCCTCAGTTTTTGGAGACTCCCTTAAGCGGAGGCTTCTCGTTCAAACTCGGAACTCAAGGCTACATGAGTTTTATCTTTACAAGAAAGAGTTTCTATTGTACCAATCCGGTCCATGGAATGGAGTTGGGTTTAGTGGCATACCGACGATGCAAAACAGGAGCTACTCTGACGTTGTTAACAACTTCATAGACAATAGAGAGGAAGTTGCTTACAATTTCAAAGTTACCGACCATAGCACGCACTACGTGAGATTAACACTGACTCCCGAAGGATTATATATTAGAGATATCCAGATGGGATACAACATCATCGGAATGGAACTTGTTTTGCGTTTTACCGACCGCGAAATGCGATTTGTACCAAATATGTGGTCGTGACAGTTATTGCGACATGACAACTACCACGGAGATGGGGTTTTTATTCTGATGAAGATGATGAGGCTGCCGGAGACAAGCACAACAATTGTGGATAAGACAATTGGGTTGAATGAATGTAAGGAGAGGTGTTCTAAGGATTGTAACTCTACCGGGTTTGCGAATAAGGATATCCGAAATGGTGGGTCGGTTGTGTGATTTGGACTGAGAGCTCATGGATATGAGAAATTATGTCGACGGAGGTCCAGATATATATGTCAAAAAAGGCCTTTATTATTAGATATGAAAACTGGATATCTTGATATATTTTAGAAAATCGGAAATTTATATGATCCGTGCTTTATAGATATCCATATCCACTAAACAATATTTAAGAATAATAATACAAAATTAGAAATATTTTGAAAACCAACTTTGAAAGTCTATATATATAATTTAAATTTTCTATCCGATTATATCGAAAATGAATGTTGAATTCGGAACATTTTACCACCCCTGCGAAATCATGTTATATTTGAAATTTTTTAGTTTGCATATGCGTTTTTAGTTTATGCTGGATGGATTAATTCAAATGATGAATAAAAACGTAAAATATTGTAACGGTTAGGCTTCTTGCTTACCAATTTAATAGTAGTTGTTGTTTTATAATGGTAATAATCAAATTAAAAAAATCCATAGACACATCAACACACAAATATATTAGTTTACTGTTCAAAAGAGACCGGAGCACCAAACTTGCTCCCTACTCTACGGACACATTCGTTCCATGATTGTTTGCTATATGGAATGTCTTTAGATGCAATACTATTACCATACACATACATGGCGGACCAGCCTTCAACCAATCTGAAATGGCAATCTTTGCCCATTTTCAATATTTCACGACAACATTCATTTATAATTGGCATCATCTCATCTTTCATGTTTTCGAAAACCACATTTAAGCATATCCAGCTTTGCTTCATAGCGCAAGCCGCAATAAAATCGGGTATTTTGTACCGGTCCTTGTCATATTCTATTGCGGGTGAATCAGCTTCTTCGAATAGAGCTTCATCGGGAGCTTCAACGTAAATATTAAACTTTGAAGATGAAGATAAGGCCACATCTTCTAGCACCTCTAGCGAATATGGATCAATTTCTTGGGAGAAAATTGGACGAGCCATGTAAAACATTACTATAGACACGAGCGTAACCATGAGAAGAGTCTTTGTCATCTTTGTTTTTTTTGATGTAAGAATACTTTTAGTTTTAGATGTAAGATTGATGACATGAAACAAGAAACAAGAGATTTTATAGGACAATCACTAAAGGGTATTTAATTGATTAAACATTTATTCATTAATATTTGTATGTTACTAACTTCAACATTTAATAATTATGTTTAAGATACGTTTACATTAGACACTATGCTATTTTTACAAGTTGTAACTTTAAACTTTGTCTTGGATCAAACATTACTATAGATTTTGGGCAAACTTAAAGATAACAACACTCCATTTTTTCTTCAAATGATTACAAATCAAAGTAATATAGTAGACACAACACAATTATCGAAATTATTACACTTTTTTGCTTCTTTTATTTTGTTATCGAAATTAACCGAACTTTTTAGTTTTCTGGTTAAAATTTAGTTAAATTAGGATAAATTTGGTTGAATCGGCTCGGTTAGTTTTAAAATAATTAATTATAAAAAATAAAAAATAAAAAATAAAAAGGCTACCTTTTAAATTTTAATACAATTAAAAACGAATTGGTTTTTTTTATGAGAAACAAAATCAAGGGCCGAGAGAATGGTTGTTTTTAATGAACTGTGTTTCTTTTTTGAAAAAATAAAGTCTAGGTGTTTGAAAAACAGAACGACACACACAGAGTCCATCATCTATAATCTGTCTACAACTTCTCCAAATTATGAAGATGAGAGGCGTAACACCAAACTATTACCATTCGTACACATTCTTTTTCTTCTTCGTTGTCTTATTAGCTCTATTTTTTATGTGTTCTCGATCAATACTTTGTCATCTACAAAAACTCTAACAATCTCAAGCAACCGAACCATTGTGTCTCACGGTAACGTCTTCGAGCTAGGTTTCTTCAAAACTACAGCAAGCTCTCTAAATGGTGATCGTTGGTATCATGGGATTTGCTACAAGTCAATCTCTGAGAGAACTTATGTATGGGTTGCCAATAGAGACAATCCTCTTTCCAAATCCATTGGAACATTAAAGATCTCTTACGCTGACCTTGTCCTTCTTGATCATTATGGTACTCTAGTTCGGTCAAAGAATCTGACGAGGACAGTGAAATCTCCAGCGATATCAGGTTTCAAAAGCAGCCTGATGCGTCCGAGAATGTGGAACGACACGCAATTATATTATAATTAATTCGCATCTTCCTAATGTATAAGCCAATATTCACTTCCTTAATTCGGAAATTTCCGAAAATGGGGGAAGACTAATTGTTGATGCAAGAATTAGCACATCCGACAATATCGGCTTAAACCAGAAGAATTAAGAATTAAACTGAGAATTCAGTCAAACCGGGGTACTCTGGTTTAGCTTGTTAATAGGCCAAAAAGAAGAGATCGTCCGATCAACCTGGTGTAAAGAGGTCGCCTGGCCGACTTCCTAAATCAGAGAAAAAAAAAGTTTTCCTTTTAGACAAAGGAGAATCTCGGAGATGCAGGAAATAAGAAGATCCAAGCCCTAAAGAATAGGAAGTTTAACTTTTCATGATAAACCGTCATAATCTTGTATAAATAGAGGGGTTTGTCTCTTTTTTTTCTACTGAATAGATCATTGTATTATACTACTAGATAAGGCCCACCTATTTAGGCGGGTATAAGATACAAAAATAAATTTTTATCGATAGTATTTGAATTTGTATAGTAATCAATATATTTTTCTTGATATTTAATTTAATAATTATTGTTTTAAACAAAATTTCTATTTTATGCATTTTATTTTAATTATACCCACTCAATCTTATCAATGATATTTGAATTTTAAATAGTAACTGACCCTTATTCTATATTTAATTTAATATCTAAAAAGAAAAGAAAAACAAATTTATATCTTAAACATTCAATTTTGTAACACAATTTAACTATCTATGTCATCATAATAAACTCGATTTAAATTCTACACACTTCATTTTAAGTTTCATATCAAAATAATATTTATGACATATCAAATCTA
>Ga0041059_1000724_pt1 | contig 25704 bp, 25 predicted proteins | sample AraColnosormetaG_FD_56232 | JGI IMG/M metagenome (GOLD analysis project Ga0041059, IMG submission 56232) | Arabidopsis roots microbial communities from North Carolina, USA - Col MF nosort | ecosystem: Host-associated > Plants > Roots > Unclassified | place: USA: North Carolina | collected... | reverse complement strand
TTTTAAAAAAAAAAAAAAAAAGGATTTGTGGGTTTGATGATTATGAATCTCTCTCTCTAACTTTATTTATTTTTCCGGTGAGAGACGAATTATGAAATATTTTTACTTTATATTATTTTGTGATTCGTCTATAATCATCTCTCTCTATATAGCTGGCTTCTCGTGAAGACAATTTTATTATTACTATATTGTAAAAGAAAAAAAATTAAATCATTTTTTTTTTTTGGTAGGGTGGGGAAAAAAAATTAAATCATTGATAGGCAAATGGATAATTTCTTTGAAAGTGAAAAAGAAAAAATAATGGGACTCGTCGAAGTTAGTAAAGTTACATTGGTTTTAGTTTTTGTCCTCTTTTTGAGATTTGACCATTCAAACTTTTATATTTTCTTCCCAACACAACAAACCAAAAGAGATAAGGGTCATAGAAAATAATGCATAAAGAACTTATTTATTAGGATTATTGGTAACTAAAAGTGTTTTAGCTGTTAGTTGGAGCTGTAAACTTTAGCTGTACGAAAAATTAGTAAAATAAATTGAGAATAAAACTGTTTGTAACGTTTTTAATAAAGTTTTTGTGATCGGTAAATATTAAAACTGTATGTTTTAGAAAATTTTGTACAGTTTTTTAAAATTGTTACCAATCAAACCCATTATTTTAATGTGATTGGTACATTAAAACCACCATATGTTTCTTTGAATTTTTCTTGTAGTTAAAAACATCTAATTAGTATAGGAATTTATTTAGAAGAAGAATAAGTGAGGGTAATTTTGACTTTTAAAATTTGTATACCTAAAGAATATACGAAGGAGACCAGAAGCTGAAAATGGGCCGTTGGGTCAAACGTGTCGGAGAGGAAACAAAAAAGAAAATAATCAACGACCACTTTTTTTATTATAAGGTGAGGTGAGAGACCCTCCCTATCTAAAGTAGTAACCTATCTCAATAATTCATCCCCAATTATTGGATTTTATCCCTACTACATTTAATTTATAGTTAGGAAAAAACATTATGGTGACAATTCTTTATTTTATTCCATGTACATTTCATTTATAAACACTAGTAGATGTGAATTAAATGTTGAAACAAGTATTATATAACAAACAAGAGATTCTGGCTAGGAATTATTACTATTTTTTTTCGACAAAAGGTACGGATTAAGATATTACTTAGTCAATCATAAATTTCTTCTCGCATGCATAGAAACACACAGTCTAGAATCAAAATCTTAGACGAAAACATGTCTTAGTCAAAGAAAATTTGACATTTCAATTCAAACTCATTAACTTACTAACTTATAAGAAATTTCATAAAAGGAACAACTCAACGTCTCTGACCCATTTATCATATATCGAAATGCGACAAATCTTTGTTCCAAGTAAAAAGCAAGCCAAGCATGACTTCAAGATCTTTCATACATTCAAAACAATGGCTTCAAAATTATAGACTCCTCTATTTTCATATATCTTAAGTTGATTTCTTTCTTCTACCAATAAACCTTAAACCCGGGTTTTGTCTACGCCCCGCTTCGGGTAGCAAACTGAGGAACACGGCCAAGTGGTAACAGGATATCCTTCATTGTCTCATACTCTTCATTTCCAATTCCACTTCCTTCCAAAATCTGATATTTTTCACCAACATTTATCAACAGATTAAATTCAGTTAGAGTTCGCCATTTATTATGTTCAAGTTGACTGGAACAAACCTTGTCTCTGTTGGATATATAAGGTGCAATCCGAGGGATACGTGATACAGACAACGCATCCAAGAAAAGAAGAACAATCACTAGCCATTCTTTTACCCTAAATGATGGAACTGCTCCTGTCAACGACATTGTCTCCAACAAGCTTCCCTGCTCAACAACAAAACACAACCAATATCACTGAGAAACTATATATAAGCTTCCCAGCGTAAGTTTGAGACAAGATTCTCATGAGGAACTTTTAAAGAGTTTATAATTTCAAATATGATTCCATACTTATATACTAAGGTTTCGTTCTAGGAGTACTTGCTACATTTTACAAAGATAGACGGGACCAATCACTAATTTGACTAGGATGGGCTATTTGGTTTATAAGTAGACCGACGATAACAGACTAATGAGAAGAAAAAATATTGGAAACGTACCAGTCCCTTTTCTAACTCGGATATCGCTATTGGCAGCCTGAGATGAGTGACGACTCTCGGTAAAGCTCTGGCAAGGCACCCAGCAATTGTCTGCTTGATCTCTGAGGAAAGCCCATCTACCATGATAATCCTCCGGGGGTACTCCTTCCCGTTAACCAATAAGAACTCCTCATGAGCAGATTCTTCCTTCCCATATATGTATGCCAGAGAGGACGATGATACCCAGCCAAACAGTGAATCCCACATCACAGCGAAATTTGATAACTGAGGAAGGAAGAGGACCAGTGAGTTTATTTCAACGCATTCCTAATGGGTGAGTATATTTAAATGCATAAGAGACTTACTGTGAGATTGAAGCCCTCTGGAGGTCCATCAAACCACGATTGATCACGGTCAAACAAATCAGAATCTGGAATCCCGGGCTTATTTGGCCACTTGAGAAGAGTTGGTTCCTCTTCAGTCATTTCCTCCTCACTATGTTCCTCAGTAACCTCTTCGTCAAGTTGATGTGTGCTGGGCAACAAAATGATTCCAGCTTTTGCAGCTATATAAAGCATGTCAAAGGGCAAAATTTAGGAATTTATGCAAGTCCACAACATATGGACATCCAAAGTATCATAGCTAAATTAACACCTCCTATGCACTTACTGGCATCACTTGCATCTGAATTTCCCGAAGAAACAGCTTCGGCAGCCTGGCTCAATGCCGTAGCAAGGGCTTCTGCTAATGCAAGGCGTGATAAACTATTGACATCCTCTATATCATTAGAAGACAGGCTAGGACCTGCTGCGTTATCATTGTTTCTAACCTCACAAAGATCACCACGGCCATCATTCTGATCGGCCCAAGTAACTGAACGACTAAGCTTCTTCGAGCCAGAAATTTTAAGGCATGATTTAGTGACGATTTCACTTGATGAACACACATCCTGAGCTTTATGTCTTTCATACGATTCAGCTGCAAGGATTTCTTCACCATCTTCATAAGAATTAGCATGGTATTCAACAGAAATAATTTTCTTTCTTGATTTCTCTGGTTTTGTCTTCGAGCCCTTCGTATTAGAACCAGAAGAGGATCCTGATAGGGTATTTTTCCCGTCCAAAGTCTGAAGATCTCCTTTTAGCTTGCAACTAAGAGAATCTTCCATCGAACATTGTGGCTGCTTAGACACACTATATTCTACGCCGTATCCATCACTCATCATAGCAGAACTCGCAAGACCCATCTCATCAAACCCAAAATTCTTAAAATCCTTCTCTATTTCATTACAAAAACCTGCATATGTTAGACAGATAAACAGAGTCACACAGGCACAAAAACTGCCTAACAATCATTAGAACAACTTAGAGACCCAAGGAATAAAGAATCTCATTCGAGATACCAAATGAATACAGCAAAATGAAAAAAACGTAACATATACAGATTATTTTAAGAGATATCTTGAAAGTAAGGCCTAACTATCTTCACAGCTTCCTAAGTGCTTACTCAATATTTTTCTGGGGAGAACTGTAGTTTTTTCCTGGGCACAACCCATCCCATCAACCCCGAAAGTCTTCTTCTCCTTTTCTTTCTCACGACGAAATCCTGCAGACACACATTAGAATTCATTAAGACTCAGATAAACAGAGAGCAAGGACAACGACATTTATTGCTTCACCCATCAGTAGAAATGGCCTAATAACCACCAAAAGATCTGTCTCTCCGACGAATAAATCAAAACATTCATGATACCATCCAAATACCTTTAAGCAAGACTAAATAACATATACAGCTACATTTCTTAGAGATATGTTGGTCATAAGGCCTATTACTCTTAAAAACTCCTTAATGCTTACTCGAAACTTTTTTGGTGGGAGGAACTACAGTTTGCTCTTTCAGAACTGTTTTCCCTTTGCCATCAACAGATTCCACAACAGTAGAAGCTTGCTTGGTTTGCGGTGGAAGCTTTGAAACACTATTAACATCAGGCATAATTACTGTGCTAGTGAAATCCATCTCATGCTTCTCTTGATTACTTTGAGTAGTAGCCTTGGAATCTGCCAAAACCAAACTTAATTATTACACATCGATAAAACATTTGTTAACTGAAATTTTTTGCTCACACCATAGTTCATCATCGAACTTACCATTACTTGATTTGCTTCGATCAAAAGGAACATAACCTTCAACAGCATTAGAAGGACCCATCCACTTCTCTAAAGACAATTCTTCACCTCTAACTCCAAAATTCTCCTTAATCATAAGCTTAGACAAATCCAAATCCTTATTCACATCCAAAGAACCTTTCACTTCCAAAGAATCACCAAACAAATCCAAAATCTCATTCAACTTCACCGAATCAAACTCCAATGTACGAGCCTCTTGCAAACTCCCCGAAAACGTTTTGCTATCAATTAAACAACCAGCGGAGCAAAACTTGCTCGTCTCCTGTAAATCGTAAACCTTATGGTCCTTCAACGAAATCCGATACTTCCCTCTTCTAGAAACATCGGAAGGGAGAAATCTCTGGCAAAGAGTATAACCACAGAGCTTAGCGATTGCTCGTTCAGTGACGACATCTTCGTAATCTGATCGAGACATTAACTTCCTCGCCGCGAAGAGCTGGTTCTGATCAGTGGTATTTTCGAGCATATAGAGCTGAAGCTTGTGAACCGCATCGTTAATGGCGATTGCTTCATTATCCTTTGCCATTTTTCTGCAAACGAAATTGAAAAATTGCTTCAAGTTCGGAATTTAGGGTTTTTCTCAACGAAATCAATTTCCCCCAAAAACACTTGAGGCAGACTCGAGAGAGCTTAAGCAGAGAAGCCAGAAAGCTAAAAGTGATGAGATCATGAATGGTCCTTACTTATTCCTTAAGCCAGGTGAAAGGCGGTTCACGTAATTGGGCCGAGTAATTGGGTTACATTATGGGCCAATATTGTTCAACAGGGAAAATGTCATCAGTTTACCATTTAAAATATGAAAACTCTTGATTTGGTAATTTAAATTCTCATTTTTATTTTGACTTTCAATTTAATCACGAGTTCTTGTAAACTAAACTAATTGAGATACAAATTCTTCTTTTTTTACGCCATCAGTCAACCTCCAGACAAGAGATTACTTCGAATTCGAAGAAGAAGAGGGAATCCAAAAATCGGTTTTCGGTTTTGGGATAAAGGGTATGTGATCTAGGGAATTTCTAACGATGTCTCTTAATCAATGAAAATTTGTGTTTAAACTGAAAGTCAACATAATATTGAGGATTTAAATCACCAGGTCCAAAATTTATGTTTAAAACCAACGAAAATGGTAAACTGATTATTTGAATGACATTTTTCCCATTTTCTTTTTGAGAAATGATTCAAATACACATGAACAAACTTATAACTTAACAAAGGGAAGCAAGATTTCTCTTCGCTAAACCTCAAGGAGTAATAATATGCACCATTATCTGACTACTATCTGCAACTACTGCATTTACACACCAACAAAAAGAAAGAGAGTTCAAGACAAAAGAACTCATCTTTTGGAGATAATAACTAATATCAACATCGACATTGACACAACGATCTTGAACCCTGAAGTATCCCAGAAGTTTTGTTTCTCCCCTGAAACCGATTCATTCAACTGTTTTCCAGTAATCTGATCACTTAGCTCTTTGATTGCCTTGTCTCGTCTCTCCCCCGCCTGCGTTCCATTCATCAATCATACAATAAAAACATTTAGTTTTCTCATTATACTAAATCAAGAAAAGCTTTATAAATCTTGAGGACTTTACCCTCTGTAGCTTTCTTGTCTGACTACGAGCTTCTTGCAGGCAAAACTCTAGTTTCAGTACCTTCTTCTTCAACTCTTGATCTGCTCTTCTTTGTCTCTCCAACTGAAAATGTTCATTTATCAGTTTCTGCGACAGAACACAAGAATAAGGACAGAGATATGGATGCTGCACCTGAGATTCAAGTTCCTTAGTTTTGAGTTTCCAATGAGCTGACATTAACTTCACATCATCTTTTAACTTTGCAATCTCTTCGTCTTTTACCGCCAATAACATGTTCATTCTCTCAAAGTTCTTTGGAGAAACCTCTTCAAGAAGTTTCCTGAGCTCACATTCTGTGCCTTTCCCAGACTTTGCAACAGCTTCAGTTATCTCACGCTCGATTCTCATAACTTCCTCTCTCAGCTGTTTTTGAGAACATTCTCTTGTCTTCAAATCTCTCTGAAGATTATCAAGCTGGTGACCGAGATGAGTTACACGGTCTTCGTGTTCTCTTAGAGAACGTGTTTTGTCGTCAAGTTGTTCTGTTAGCACTGAGCATTGAAGCTGTGCGGATTGAGCAGAAGCAGCACTTGTTTCTGCAATGTCCTTTGTTAAAGCTAGCTGTGATCTCAGATCGTCCACTTCTTCTAGAAACTGTTTTCCCAAAACAAGATCAAAACGTTCTTAGAATGAATGAATGTATGAAATAATCCATTCACTAATTACCTCAATGATTCTCAATTCTAGCATTTCATGAAAATATAACTTTTCAGGCCAATCTAGAGACCCATTTTCATCTTCATTGACCCAGTTAGCATTCCAAAACCATTCAAGGAACTCTTTTTGAAAAGGTCAAGCTTCATTGGACATTAATTATAATAAATTTGAGATTCTTTTTCCACACTCAGCTTCATCTACTTTAATCAAGATCTAAAAGGGCCATTGATTACCAAGCTATGATGATCACTTTTCAGTACCAACACTACTCAAAGCCCCAAACTTTTCAGACAACAATATCAAATTTGGAAGTCTTTTAAGTCATACTATATTATAAGATGAAAAGGGTTCTGAGAGAATAAACAAACCTTTTCAGCAGCAGAAGTTGAAGCTACAAGCTCACAATTTCTATCTTCCAACTTCTTCTGCAATTTACAGATCTCCATTTCCATGTTCTTAGCTTTCTTCTCTGCTTCCTAAAAGAAACAAAAAAAACAAATCATTTCTCAACATTGAAACTAGATTTCTGACCCTACCAAAGCAGTAACAATAACATAAAGGTAAGAAATCAAACAGAGAATCAAAAACAATGGAACAGTGAGAAGATTAACAAATTAATAAAAGGAACTTACTTTTCTACAAAAGCTTTCTTTAACAAAGAATTGTTCTTGAGAAACCAAACGACCTCTCACTTGCTTTAACTCAGCTGCCATAGACACAACGTTCCGCCTGAAACTCTCTTTTTTCCCATCCAAATCTTTCAAAAGCGGATCCACCGTCGTTTTGACGGAATCCGACATCAGGGTTTTGTCCAATTTCTCATAAAATTGTGAATCTGCATAAGCATCGAATCAAATCTCACAACTTTGAAATGGAAGAAAGAAGAAGAAAAGACAAATATTCAATGCATGTGGGGAAATCTTAAATTATTAACAAACTTGGAGGAAAAATAAACACTGTTGACCAATTTAAGAACTTTAAATGAAAGAATTTTTAAGAACAAATCGTAAAGATTGAGACTTTACGAGTTTAACAGAAACATAGAGTTCAGGGTTTTGTTGCTCGAACTGTTGTTGTTTCTGGGGAAAATTTCGTCGGAGAAAATCAAGTGATCATAGTATTTATTGTTCTTGCGTGACAGAGGAGAGAGAAAGGAAAGAAACACGTAAAGGAAGCTAACACGCAGTGGTCAATTAATTTTTGGCTTATCTGATTGTGAGAAAGACAGATACATCTGGAAATTAGAAAAGTAAATAATTACTACTACTTGATTTTATTAATTTTTCCACTAATTATGGGTTTTGAGAATTTATTGTTTTTTGTCATAAAAAGGATTATGAGTTATTACGTCTTTCCCTTCCGAATTTCTAGTTATTGGATTGATAAAGTACCCAAAAATATGGTTCAACTTTATAATAAGAAGAAAAAAAATCGAATTTAAATTAGGTTATTGGTTGGATTGCGCAGAAGTGGATGTGTTTAAGGGACAATGTCGACATAAAAGACAAAGTGAGAAGAAAACGTGGAGAAAGTAGAGTGGTCTTTAGGTTCGGAATATTATAAGTAGGGTTTTGGGTTCGGAAAGTCTAAAACCTCGCTACTCACTAGTCTCTAGCTCAAAGTTCGAGACAAAAAGACAACAACCTAGGCCGTTTTGTGCCTGGGTAGAGGTGTCAAGTAAGCCGGCTCGTGTCTACTTGGACCGATCTACAATGGGCACTTATTTTTGTAAGATCGCAACGGATCGGTCCGTTAGGACTACACGCAAAAATAATATGTTTAGATCCGCTCTGCTATCGTCAACAGGTTAGCAGGCCGGCCCGCAAGTTTATCTTTTATTTTTATAAGTAACTAAAATTTAAATTAACAATTATGAAATTTGAATTTTTTATTATTATTATTATTATTGTAAATCTTATAATTTTATATATTATATTTCATTACACTATCACATTTTTTATATTTTTATTTTAAAAATTATATAAAAGTGTTTATTTATTAATATTTTAGATTTATTTTTATTAAATATTTGTAGTCTGCAGACCGGTCCGCAAATCCATTAACAAAACCCGTTAAAACCTACAACTCGATTGAGCATGTCTGCAAGGTCCGCTATTTTATAGGCCTAACAAATGATGTCCAATCCCGCTCTGATATGGTACTATTTGGGCTGAGCCCGAAGACTTCTGGCTCGCTTGATAGCTCTATGCGTGGGTTTTTTTCAGTCTTTTGTAAATTACTAAATTTCATGACATCTAGATAAATTTAAGGAGTAGTTATCTTATTTTATTTTGAACAAAAAGGAGTAGTTCTTTATTTATGAATTTTCATGTGAATAAAATTAGAAATAGGTGAAAAAAAAGAAAAATATATTAATAAATTAAACAAAAGACGTGAAGAATGGCGACTACAAATGCTTTTAAGCGGTTACTCGTCACTTGGGTGACGGTTGTTCTCGATTTCGCCGGCGAAGTGGGTCGTTAGAAAGCCACTATCCTAGCGGGTATCTCCACGTTGATCCCTCGATCCCAACGCGATGCTCCTTTGGCGGTTATGAATCCCTTCCTTCTATATAATGGAAAATCTGGATATCCATTCAATCCACAAGCAATTTCGACAATCCCTCTTACTCTTCTATATCCTTTTCGCTTCTACTTAACACTTCTGAAAATGGCTGATAATCTGATACGGGTTGTTCAAGACATCAATCTGGGTGTTGATGATGCATCAGTAACGATTCCGGAGGCGATGGTGGCTCAGGCAGCGGTGGACAATCGATTCATTTTGTTGGGCAGGCCTGTGATGCCAAGAAGACAAAACCTGCGCTCCATTGTTGCCTCAATGCCTCGTGTATGGGGTCAATCGGGACTTGTTCATGGCCGCCTAATTCCTGGAAATCAATTCCAATTCATCTTCCCCTCTGAAGAATCCTTGGAGATGGTGGTTCGTCGAGGCCCGGGGGCTTTCAATGACCGTATGTTGATCTTACAACGATGGACTCCAATGGCAAATGCTCCTCCGCTCAACACCATTCCTTTCTGGATCCAAATCAGGGGCATACCATACCAATTTCTCAGCCGTGATGTAATTGAAGCGATTGGGCGTGCGATAGGTGATGTCATGGATGTGGATTACGATGTTGAGGCAGTAGCAAGAGTGGAATTTGTGCAGGTTCAGATCAATTGGAATGTTGACAATCCTCTTCGATTTCAACGCAACTTCCAATTTCAGGAAGGCGTCAATACTCTGTTAAGGTTCCGTTATGAAAGGCTTTGAGGCTTCTGTGAGGTATGCGGCATGCTAACTCACGATTCAGGTGCTTGCCTAATCCTCAATGGTGGAGGTGATCATGACTCGGGGGATGAAGATGATGATGACATGCCACAGCAGGGTCCTCCAAACCAAGCTATGGTCATTCGTGAAATAGGCCCTGAAGAGAAGAATAGTGATGCAGAGGAAATTATTCCAGTCGTGAATGCACCAGAGGATGCAGAGGATGCTGAAGTTCTTAGTGACATTGATCGGGATCACAACGCCATGGATGATTATGCTGATTATCAAGAGGTGGGGGTGCATACAGCATGTACCGTGGAGAGATGGATACTAATGAGTTGTTCAATCCCATCCCCATTTTTGAGAATGCTACGGGCGACATACCAGACAATGAAAGTTACCAGAGGTACTCGGATGTACTTCATCCAAGTGATGAAATTATGGAGCAGACTGTTCGCAATCAGGAAGCGTTGGCAATAAAGAGGGGAAAAAGGAAGCGGGAGGATGAGTTATGTCAAGAGGATTCTCCGACCACACATAAGCAGGTGATCCGCGAGAAAGGTGAAGGAAGCAGCTCTCAGGCTGAGAGCGACCAGTGTGGAGGTGTGGTGGGCCCTAAATCACCATTTTCTTCATGATTACAACCTGCTGGAACTGTCAAGGCCTTGGCATAGACCTTACAGTTCGACGCCTAAAGGAGATCAAGCGTTTGTATCTCCCGGACATTTTATGCTTGCTTGAAACAAAACAACAAGATGACAAGATCCGTGATGTTTGTGTGGAGTTGGGTTATGAGAAGTTCATCTCGGTTCCACCTATTGGTCTGAGTGGTGGTGTTGCTGTTTTCTGGAAGTCTTATTTTCGTTTCTGTTATTTTTCAAAGTTCAAATCTTGTAGATTCTCAAGTTCAAAGTAATGGAATATGTTTTTTTTTGTCTTTTGTGTATGGAAATCCGGAGCCGAGTAACAAAAAACAATTATGGGAAAGACTTGAAAGAATATCCACTTCCAGAAGTGGTCCATGGATAACAATGGGAGATTTCAATAAAATCAAGGGGAACGATGAAAAAAGAGGCGGACCACGTCGATTAGAAAGCAGCTTCACAGATTTCAGAAGGATGATAGCTACTTGTGACTTCCATGACCTCAAAGCTGTTGGAGATAGATTCTCATGGACAGGAAAACGCCACACACATGATGTTTGGTGTTGCCTAGATAGAGCTATGGCAAACTCTGAATGGATGGCCAAGTTCCCTTCAGCACAGACAGAATTTCTCCCTTTCGAAGGTTCTGACCACAGACCACTGGTGACCAGCATTTCCCCAACTATCACTCAACGTAAAGGATGTTTCAGATATGATAAGCGACTTATTGACAGAGATGGTTTCAGAGAAAGAGTCATTCACAGTTGGAATTCAGGAGGCCCAAACACACCATTAACAACACGAATTCAGACCTGCAGAAAGGCTATGGCGACATGGAAACGCAGGAATAAAACTAATGCAGCAGAGAGGATTGGTCTATTGAAACAAAAGCTCGATCATGCCTTATCAAACCCTGGATTCACAACTCGAGAAATCAACCAAATTCGATATGATCTATCCCAAGCTTATCGTGAAGAGGAAGAGTTTTGGAGATTGAAGAGTCGAAAAACATGGGTTGACTTGGGTGATAGCATCACAAAAAATTTGGCGACAGGCTCTATTCTATGCTGCAACTAAAGCCAGAGTAGCCAGGAACCGTATCATAGTCATCGAAGATGAACAAGGAAATATATATTATGGAGATAATGACATCGGGAAAATGGCTTACTCATATTTCACAAATCTCTTTACTACAACCCGGCAGGATCATATCAACTATGAGACAATTTTTCGAAGGTTTCCAACAACGAGTTTCGGCTTCGGTTAACAATGACTTGACTAGGCCAGTTACAGAAGATGAAATTAAGAATGCAGTTTTTGCGATTGGAGGAGACCCAGCACCAGGACCAGATGGACTTACTGGAGCTTTCTACCAACATTTTTGGTCAGACATTAAAGAATCAGTGGTCATGGAGGTTCAGAGATTCTTCTTGGAGAAGACTTTTCAAGGAGAAACAAATCATACTAACTTGTGTCTCATCCCAAAGGTTTTTACATCAAAGAGCATGAGTGATTTTAGACCTATAGCACTATGCAATGTCAATTACAAGATAATCTCTAAAATCCTAGTGGGAAGACTACAGAAGCATCTTTCATCAATAGTCTCAGAGAATCAGGCTACCTTCATACCTGGCCGGAACATAATGGATAACGTTATCATGGCTCACGAAATGCTGCATTCTCTCAAAGCAAGGAAAAGGTGGGCGAATTCTTACATGGCTGTCAAAACAGATATATCAGAGGCGTAAGATCGGCTTGAATGGAATTTTTTAAGGGATGTGATGAGCCATATGGGATTTGATACAACGTGGATTGGCTGGATAATAAAATGCGTTGATCCGTCTCTTTCTTCGTTTTAGTCAATGGCACACCAACTGGATACATTCAACCAAGCCGGGGCATTAGACAAGGCGATCCACTTTCGCTGTACTTGTTTATATTATGTTCTGAAGTCCTCTCTCACTTGCTCACTAATGCATCAACAGTTAATCGACTTCGTGGAATGAAGATAAGCAACACTGGTCCGACTATAAATCACCTTCTATTTGCTGATGATGCTCTGTTCTTTTGCAATGCTCATCAAAAATCGTGTTCCACAATCATGAGGATCTTAAAGGAGTATGAACGTGTCTCTGGTCAAGCGGTCAACCTACATAAATCAGCGATCACTTTTGGATCAAGAGTCAAACCTGAGGTGAAAACAAGACTACGAATAATTCTCAATATCCACAATGATGGTGGTTATGGGAGGTATCTAGGACTTCCAGAGCAAATTGGACGCATTAAAATAGAAGTTTTTGACTTCATTGTCAAACAAGTCCAACAACGAACGCAAGGTTGGACAACAAAATTCTTATCTCAAGCAGGGAAAGAGATTTTAATCAAAACAGTAGCCCTTGCTCTCCCAGTCTACACTATGAACTGCTTTAAACTCCCGAAAGGACCTTGTGACGACATCAACAGACTACTTGCACAATACTGGTGGAGTAATGGTCCGGATAAGCGCTCAATGCACTGGTTGTCATGGAAGAGAATGGCATTGCCAAAACAGGAAGGGGGCCTAGGTTTTCGAGACATAGAAAGCTTCAATATGGCTATGTTAGGTAAACAAGCCTGGCGAATCCTTCAATCACCAAATAGTCTTCTCTCACGACTACTTAGAGGAAGGTACTTTGCATCAACTTCTCTCTTAAATGCAGAAACAGGCACAAAACCATCCTTTATCTAGAGATCAATTTTGGAAGGACGAGATTTGCTTAAAAAGGGACTGAGGGTTCTAATAGGTGAAGGAAAGGAAACAAACATCTGGATAGATAATTGGTTACCAACGCATCCCCAAAGAGCCCCACGATGTCTTGAAGGAATCACTCCAAACGTATCGCATGTGAATCAGTTAATTGAGTCACGACCAAAGAGATGGAACAGATCACTTGTCGAAAACCTGTTTCATGAGGAGGATGCTAGGCTAATACTTCAACTCCGTCTAACTAGTCAGCCATCACCAGATTTGCTTGGTTGGAATTATATGGATGATGGTGTCTATACAGTTAAATCGGGTTACTGGCTAGCTACTCATCTGCCTAATAACAATCCGGAATTTGACCCCCCTCCAGGAGAAACAAAACAGAAGGAAGCGATATGGAAGATGAAGACAACACCAAAATCAAACATTTCCTGTGGAGAGCTCTCACAAAAACTTTGGCGACAGGCTCTATTCTTACTTCACGAAGAATAACAAATGACCCTCAATGCAAGCGATGTTGTGCAGCGGAAGAAACTAGAGAACATCTCTTCTTTGGATGTATTTATGCCCAAGCCGTGTGGAGAGCCACGCATGTTAGCAGACCGGAATTTTTCAACCCAAATCTTTCCTTTGAAGCGAAGCTCAAGATACTTATCCAAATTCATAACGATAAGATGAATGATCCTTTAAGAAGACAACTACCATTGTTGACACTATGGAGAATATGGAAGAGCCGCAACCTTTTAGTTTATCAACGACGAAGTAGTACGTGGGAACAAGATGCACACAAGGCAACCACTGATGCTTTTGATTGGATTCCAAGACAAAATTCTCGGCGAGATACTCGAACACAATTGAATCATGGCTGTCCTGAGGATGGATAGCGCAAACCAGAATGGGGTTACAAGAAATGTAATTATGATGCAAGCTACAAACAAAATGGGGTAGAGGTGAATGTAGGCTGGATATTGCGAGATGAAGAAGGTTACTACAATGAAGCTTCCCACAACAAAGCTCAGACGTGCAGTACAATTCTAGAAGCTGAATTACAAGCATTACTCATGGCGATGCAACACATGTGGATAAAAGGGCACCGGAAAATAATATTTGAAAGCGATAACAGTCAAATCCCAAAACTTCTCAAAAGTGAAATAAACAACTTCGGTCTTCATAATCTTATACAGGAAATAAGAGTATGGCAACAGAAGTACACGAGCGTGAAGATACAATGGACTGCGAGATCAAGCAATAAGGCAACGGATTGTCTAGCGAGAACTCGGAGACCCAATGATCTTTCATTTGTCAATTACTTCCATGTACCAAACTTTCTTGTAGACATCCTTCACGAGGATTACACTTCATCTATCTAATAAAAGAAGTTGCTGTTAAAAAAAAAAAGTTAGAGATAGGTAAAGTGAATTTCATATTTTTTGGATAGTATTTTTGAATTGCTTCATTTTCGAGATTAACAAGCTTCTTCTTTTTTTAACAACCCCAGAGTTTCATCAACTTTCAAGCAACAGAAACACATGATTAAAAAATTAATAACATCAAATAAAGCATATTTTAAAAATTAAACTTTTCATCATATAGATTCTTAGAATGTGATTGTGGAGCCACGTTGGATCTCCAGGGTTAGATATAAATGAAACTGTCTATGCCGTGTGACAGCCCTTGCAACTATTCAATTCAAAGTTGACCATACATGAAACTATTTCAAGCAAACGACGCCCAACATCAAGTATTCAAGTTGTTGATATTGTCTAAAAGATTCACCATATATAAAAGCCAACTTCATGGAATCGAAATTGTAGCGGTACAACAGTTACTAGATCACCACTTTATGACAAGCACACTCTTGACATATTAATCAAACTTGGCCAAGATGATCCCGAGCTAACCACACACCACCCACACATCTAATATTTGACTGTTCATGCCACACTTATATTGACCTTGAGAAAAATGAAGAGTATATCGACTCGGTTAACAAAACTTCAACAAGACAATTTCTTATAAAAAAATAATCATAGACTGATAAATTTCTCAAAACACTTTTCAATTTAAACAATTTCATAATATGTGTATGTTGACATTTCTAATACATGAATAGATTGATGCTCATTGAACTTTATTGAAATGTAAAGAAGAGATAAATGTGAAAGATTTTATGTTGTCTTCAAGAACAAAATAAGTTTCAATTATGTTTTATAAAATGTTGAATGTGGCTGTTCAAAAAAGTAGCCTTGATTACATTAATCAAAGTCTTACACAATATAACATAAGCTTACACGGACTTCTCTAATGAATAATGATTATAACTTGGGTTTAGGATCCTCTTTTCCACCTAGAGGCTTTTATATTGTTCTACAATTTAATTTTTTTTAAAAAAAAAAAAAACAGGAGCAAAATAAGATAGTGTGTATGTAACATAATTTATTGTTGTTGTAAGACATTACAAATAAAAAAAATATGATTGCATTGAAGAAAACAATATCAAATGACAAATACATAGAAACAAAATAATAATTAAGTAAGGCACCGAGAGTAGAAATTAAAAAAAGCTTATAAAACAAAGGAATCTCGGTCACCTCTCACCAACTCCAATGCTCACTTATACAGAAGCTGAGAAGCAGAACCGCTTTTATATAATCGCACTCACTCAGAGAAACAGAGAAGACGATAGATAGAGAAAAAAAAAAAATGGCGTTGGCTCTTCGTAGACTCTCCTCTTCCGTTAAGAAACCGATCTCGCTTCTCTCCTCTAATGGCGGTTCACTCCGTTTCATGGTAAAATCCTATCACAGTCAGATTCATTCACGTTTTATCCTTCGTTTGATTCTGATCCGTTTTTGACTCTTATACACAGTCGTCTTTATCAACCGCAGCTATGGCGGAATCGGAGAAATCTCGTTCTAGTGTAAGCTCATCAATTAGATCAGATGCGTCATAATATATAATCTAACGAATGGCTTATTTCGATTTAAACTTTTCTGTTTCTTTATCAGTGGATTAAGCAATTGAATGCATCTCTAGATGAAATCGATCCTGAAGTTGCGGATATTATCGAATTAGAGAAGGCTAGACAATGGAAGGTATCAACAAAATTTAGTGAGAATGATCAAATTCACATATATAGAAGCTTTGATTTATTGATTTGGGGGATGATGTTACGAGTTTTTTCAGGGATTTGAACTTATACCGTCAGAGAATTTCACTTCTCTATCTGTGATGCAAGCCGTTGGTTCTGTTATGACTAATAAGTATAGTGAAGGATACCCTGGAGCTAGATACTATGGAGGAAATGAGTATGTATTTGTTATACTTACAATGGTTTACTTTGTTGTTAGTATATGATGCTTAAGGTTGTTTGCATCTTATTGACTAGGTACATTGACATGGCTGAGACATTATGTCAAAAACGCGCATTAGAAGCTTTTCAGTTAGATCCTTCTAAATGGGGAGGTGTGCTAATTACATACTTTCGTTGTGAATTGTGATTAAAGAAATCCTACTAGAAACCAAATTTACTAATGGAGACACTTGTTCATTTTGTAGTCAATGTGCAGTCTTTATCAGGATCACCAGCTAATTTCCAAGTTTACACTGCATTGTTGAAGCCTCATGAAAGAATCATGGCACTTGATTTACCTCATGGTGGACATCTTTCTCATGGTTATCAGGTACTTGGGTTCTAGTCTCTCTAGCTTGGTCAGTCAGTATTTGACTTTCTTTTCTCATCTCTTTGTGGAATTGATATTGTATCTTTTCCTCATTTCTTTTATTTGCTCTTGTGCAGACTGACACGAAGAAAATATCGGCTGTATCCATCTTTTTTGAGACAATGCCATACAGATTGGATGAGAACACTGGTTACATTGATTATGACCAGGTTGGTTAGTTCATAGCCAGCTTAGCTTAATGCTTCAACATTCTATCTTTATCCAATATACCATTGAGATATGGGTTTAATACATACAAGCTTTTCGTTTACGGTTCTTATGTTAAGTAATTGAACAGTTTTTAAACCAAAGTTTATTTATTTGTGATACAATAATTTGCAGCTAGAAAAGAGTGCCGTGCTTTTCAGACCGAAACTTATTGTTGCGGGTGCAAGTGCTTATGCTCGTCTATATGACTATGCACGTATTCGTAAGGTAAAGTATTGTCTCAACTCTTGAGTGTGAAGTTTAGTTACAAAAGTTGCAGTTTTCAAGGTTATGCATAAAAAATTGCAGGTCTGTAACAAGCAAAAGGCAGTTATGTTGGCTGATATGGCTCATATTAGTGGGTTGGTTGCTGCTGGCGTTATTCCTTCTCCTTTTGAGTATGCAGATGTTGTTACGACTACAACTCACAAATCGCTTCGCGGTCCTAGAGGGGCTATGATATTCTTTAGGAAGGGGTTAAAAGAGATTAACAAACAAGGGAAAGAGGTGAATTTTTCGTTTCTATATTGTATATGAATGAGTAAATAACTTCCAGTTACTGACTAATTTTATGTCGTTTGTAACTTTACCTGATAGGTCATGTATGACTATGAGGACAGAATTAATCAAGCTGTTTTTCCTGGACTGCAAGGTGGTCCACATAATCACACTATAACGGGTCTAGCAGTTGCTCTGAAGCAGGTTCAGTCATCAAACTTTTATTGAAACTGTGTTCCATTGTCTAATGTGTTCGCATGATCTCCTTTCACTTTCTGATTAAGGTCTACTCTAGGATTCTCTTGGTCTTGTAACTCTTGTTCATGATCTTTTGACTTATCGATTTGTTCTATTATAGGCAAGAACTCCTGAGTACAAGGCCTACCAGGATCAAGTTCTCCGTAATTGCTCAAAGTTTGCTGAGGTGCGTTGTGTTTGCTGATTGTCGTATTTTTACTTGAGTAATTAGTTGATATGCCTTAGATATCTTGTCATGTTTGGAACAGTTGGATATAAGACCTACTGTAATCATCTCATATGGCTTGTCAATGCAGACTTTGCTTGCGAAAGGATATGATTTAGTGTCTGGAGGCACTGATAATCATTTAGTTTTGGTGAATCTGAAAAACAAGGTACTTCTCATTCTATCTTTAATTGCTCAAACCCTTTGATATCTAGATGGAAATGTTTGCTTTAAATGTACGAGTTTGCATATGAAAGGACTGAATCTCATCGGTATTAGAGAATCTTAACTCTTGAAATATGATAAAACTAAAAACAATGATGATTTTTTTCCCATATATGTTGTGTGGTTTCAATTTTTACTAACGACATACTGACCAGATGGAGCTAATCAAGTGTAAAATGTTTAATTTTTGTACTGTTAACCTTAGTAGGAAGTGCTTAGAATAGCTAATTTACTCTTGTAAAATATTTGATGTTGGAAAATGGGTTTTGCAGGGAATAGATGGATCAAGAGTGGAAAAAGTATTAGAATTAGTACATATTGCAGCAAACAAGAATACTGTTCCTGGTGATGTTTCTGCCATGGTTCCCGGTGGCATCCGTATGGGTAAGGCTCTTATAAAAACTCTGAAAGAAGTAATGTGTTAGTATGTCGAAAGAGTAGTAAACATTCATACGTCTGCTATTTACCACCATTAATGTTATTTTTGAACAAAAAAGAACACTGAAACAAGTAAAGTGTTAGTATGTCGAAAAGTGCTAAATGTTCATGCTTCTTGCAATCTACTACTTATGAAAAAGGACTTCTATGCTAATTCATAGAGACCTGTTGATCACCAAGAAAATCGTGTATGTTCCGATTTGTTCTTATGATGGATGATGGTATGGTTACAGGAACACCAGCCCTCACATCAAGAGGATTCATTGAGGAAGATTTTGCAAAAGTGGCGGAGTATTTTGATTTAGCCGTCAAGATAGCCTTAAAGATCAAAGCAGAGTCTCAAGGTATATATAAAAAGTCTTTTGGTTCGGTTTACTTTTTCTGTGTCATGCTTGGGATTGTATTGATGTATCTATAATGTACTGCAGGAACAAAGTTGAAAGACTTTGTAGCAACAATGCAATCAAATGAGAAATTACAGTCAGAGATGTCAAAGCTCCGTGAGATGGTAGAAGAATATGCTAAGCAATTCCCAACGATTGGGTTCGAGAAAGAGACGATGAGATACAAAGAGTAGTTTTCATCGTGTGGATTGACACGTTTCCACATCTCTGAGATGCTTTAGGTACCTAAAACACTTAATTATACATAAGCTTCTTCTATGAAATATTTTGGAGGGACTCATTATGGGGCGATTGTGCAACCGTTTGCAGTGATCATGGACCAGAGGCGCAACCGATGGTCTGAAGTATCGCTGAAACTAAAGTTGAACTAAAAAAATCGCACTCCAATGTTGTCTCTTACCCTTTCCTTTTGTCTCTCAAATTTTATCTTTGCTTCCTTAAGTTGGTTCCTCAAAATTCAAAATTTGTAATGCAACTGGTTTAAGGTTGCTATGATGGATAATGGCAACTAAAGTTATAGGATAAACGATGCAGCTTTGATAATTGATATTGTAAACAGAAGTGTTTCTGAAATAAGATGTCTCGTGCTTTTTCACATAAACAATGCTACTTTGTAATTAAGCATGCTTCAAGAATGGCCTAAATGTGAAATTTGAGGTACAATAAAGAAAAAAACTGTCCAAAGTTCAATAAAACAAATTAGAGGTTTTTGTTGTCGTTTTTTGAAAAGATTGAGGTTTGTTTTACAGTTTTTCGAGGTTAAACTCGCATTTGTATTGTTCTCATTAAAAAACGACTATTAATATTATTTTATTTTAAAAAAAATTTAACTTGCTTTAAAATACTTCAACAAAAAAAAAACATATGTTTTTTTTAGAGCTAACCAACCTCAAGTTTGATTTTTTCATTCTGTTGCGAATAGAGACATACAGTTCAACTGTGAATAGAGTACGGTGCGGTTCAAATAAGAACAAAAATATATACATACACATATATGTAGAGATTTTAGTTACTATTGAAACCGCAACGCATTGTTTGGTTCACCGCACCGGACTGCGGAATTTGTGATTTGTTCGGAAAAAATTACGGCTTGTCGTTTTTTCAAATGATTGAGGTTTGGTGTACAATATTTTTATTCAAGGTTAATCTTGCTTTTCTTTTTGTAATTTGGTGATTTCTTTGCATTTTTTGTCAATAATTTTTTTTATTTTAACTCAACTTGGTTTAAATTTTTTAAAAATATTTCAACCTGCCACATTGACCACAATGATGGAGGAGGAAACAACTATTCATTCTCCTTCTCTTTTCAAAAAACAAATACTACTATAAAAGTTGAAAAAGAACCAAAAACAGATCCCAATATATCCAATCACAGCTGCACATCTCGAAAATGTAACATGACTAAATTAAACCATCACCGTTAATTTTAAAAACATCCAACACATCAAAAACACATCTGTAAACTCGCATGGACCACATCAATCCTCTCATGCCCATCATTTCCGCCATAAAAGCTTTACCTTTTTTCCACAATTAGCCAGGTACACACTAATTCGACACTAGTAGAATCTTACACACACACACTAGAATCCACTTCAATGCCGTCATCTATCCGCTGGTGGTGGCCGATCCATTTCACTTCATCTGGATCTGTACCAAGGTGGCTGAGTTGGCGTCGACCGGAGCTGAGTTTATTGTCTGTGGTGGTCGACGACGTTGTGTGGAAAGTTGTTACGGCGTTCGAGTCGGTGGCCTTGGTCTCCATGCTCTGTTTCTTCTTCCTCTTTTGTGGCTGCACCGTCTAGTTTTGATTTTACTTAATCTCGTTAAGATTTTTTGTATTTTTTTGTGAACGGTGTTTTATCACCGGAAAGTTTTGAATTGTTTTTTTTTCTTTTTAATTTTTAGCTGCGTCACCGTGTGGTAGTGGCGGAGAAATTTATGTTAGTGATTCAAAAGGAGGCGCGTGATGCTCACTCGAGAGTTATGATCATTTGTGTTTAGTTTTGGTTTCTTTTGAAGGATGATTATGTTATGTTAGGTTCGAATCTTGTGAACCAGAAAAAACAAAAACCTATGGTTTCTATATTAAGAAAGCTGTAAAATCGAAATCGTAATGGGATTTTGAAAACGGATATTACATAGTTAAATTGAAAATGCTTTTGGAAATTTTAATCTTCATATTCTGATTTTTCAACGATTTTTGAATATGTTTTTACTTAGCAACCTAAAGTTATAGAACCAAGCTAGAAAATACATGACTTATTCAGGCGATTGATTTTGGATTTTTCAAAATGTAGAATTTTTTATTTGGGCCTGCTAATGGGCTGGTTCGTTTACATGAACAATCAATGAGCTTATAGGTTACTCTCACTTTTACTAAGGGACTTATGGGAGGGAGTCAATAAACTCAAAAGCACCAAAAAGTTTCGCTGAGGTTAATTCTAACAAGGAAGATTTGTGAAGAAGAAGCTCTGATAATGGTGTGGACACGACTGAAGCAGAACGCGAAATCAGTTCTAAAGATAGCACCACTATCTTTAACTCTAAACCTTACTAGAGATTACTCTAAACCAACTTTTTATTCCGGTAGATTGTTTTCACTTGTCTTTTTCACGGACCTAGGTACAGAATCTCTTAGTCTTTAAAAAAAAAACAAATGTTTTCACTTGTAATTACTTTGTTAGATTTTGCTTCGGAGACATGTCATGGATTAGGACCGATTTAGCCATAGTGACATGCCTAGATAGAATACGTATATCTGGTCTTGTAGGTTTGGAACATAACTAAAAGTTATTAAATTATAGATGAATAGTTTCATTGTATTATTAAAAGGCAAAAACAAATAAAGATAATGTTGATAATCTTTAACAACACAAAAAAGAAGAAAAAAAAGTAATGGCATTCAAGTTTCCAAGTGCATGATGCTTACACTATCCATCAGAGTGAAATAAGCCGCGATGACTAGTGGTAGGATTATAGATGCACGCTTTTCCGTATAGATTGTATAAAATCAAGCCGCGATGACAAACTATGTCGTTTCCTCCTCCAATCCTTGGGATAACCAAACCGTGGTCCTTACTAGACGATAATGATAATGATAGCATTACAGAACTACCCAGGTACTCGTTTACGAAACGTATGTCTACACGATGAGGTTGTTGTGGTGGAGATGCGACCGTAAGATAAAGGTTGGTTAAATATCGAGAATGGATAAGAGAAACTCAGAGCTTAGAGACACACTTGAACTTCATCAGTGATTTAGCAGGCAATCTAATTGGAATCTCGATCATGAGATCCAAAGGAATCTTTGCCGAAACCAAATCGTCTATTTCTTCCTCTTCTCGTCGTATTTGACGACTTTTTCTTCCATTGGAAAAAAAATAGTCTGAGCTTTAGACATACACATACGGCATACCCATAGCTCAACTACAGTGTCAAGGACAAAACCCTAAACCCACAAATCTTTGTTACATTTTTTTTTGCAAGGGAACGTGATAAAAAAAGGTTTAGGCTAATGGGCCAAAGATGTAATGGGCTTAGCCGTTTAATAAACAATCGATGAGCTTATTTCAGAAAACGACGTCGTAGTAAGGAACTCCCATCAGAGAAACCCAAAAACCCAAAATCTCTCTCTCTATCTCTATCTCGCCCGAGGAAAAGCTCCGATAATGGCGTGGATGCGACTGATACAGAGCGCGAGATCTGTTCTTACGACAGCACCAGCGTCTTCGACTCTTAACTTCCATAGATTCTACTCCAAATCCGCCGCTCCTTATCACGGTAAACCGTTTTTATTTGTTCAGATTTTGCGTCGGAGAAATGCGGATGCTAAACTTGCGTGTATTGGCTGATTCGTTACCTTAGGGTTGTTGCAAGTTTCATTTGTGTGGAGATTCATGATTGGTCTTCTCGTCTGAGTAGATTCAGTTTCAGTGATCGTTATTGTTATTCAAAGTTTGCAAGTATTTAGGGAAGACTAACTATTGAGATGTTGTGAATGGTTTTTGATTGCTACTTTGAGATTTTTTTGTAGTGAAAGTTGGAATTCCTGAGTTTTTGAGTGGGATTGGTGGAGGAGTTGAGACTCATATTGCTAAGCTTGAAACCGAGTTAGGCGATCTTCCGAAATTGCTCGTGACTCGTACGCTTAGACTCAAGAAGTTTGGTATTCCTTGCAAACATGTAAGTTTCCAAGTCTTTATTGTTCTGTGTAAGTTACATAGATTTCAATGTGCATTTGGTTATATTGTTGTTGCAGAAAAGTGGGTTAGTTAGGTTCACAGGTTTTAATATGTTACTTTAAAATGTGTTCCATTGCGTATTTTAGTGAGGTATCTATAGAATTTAAGGTAAAAGAGAAGAAAAAGTCGAGTTCTTTTAACTTTTTAGACACAAAGAGATTGATTGAAATGGTCTTGGAACGTTAGTTTAGCTTGTTGGTTATCATTCAAATATGAAATATAGGCTTGTTCGCACTTCCTGTCACTCACCAAGACATGTTTCTTTTCGTGTTACTGTTAATAGGTTTTGGTGAACAATACTATTGAATTTGTTCCATTACGTAGTTTAGTGAAGTAACTATAGAGGATCAATGAGAGAAGAAGAAAAAGTTTGAGTTCTATAAGTTTTTAGGCACAAAGAGAATGATTGAAATGTATGTACCTATAGTTCTATTTTGTTGTCATGGAAATGTAGGTTTGTTCACACTTCCTGTTACTCACGACGATCTATTTCTTTCATGTTGCTGTTAATAGATTTTGTGAACAATACCATGTTTGGGTTTGTTCTCTCAATTCTTCATATCTCTATTTTGGTCAATCTTCTTTTGAAAATTCTGAATTCTGGTTTTGCAGAGGAAATTGATACTGAAATATAGCCACAAATACAGGCTAGGTCTATGGAAACCTAGAGCTGACGCAATAAAGGCGTGATTGGTTCCTGTACTCATCGAATCATAAGTTCCTCTCATACTTTGTTATGCTAATGGAATGAGTTGTTCTCAGAATGATCTAGGCATAGCAATGTTGCAAATCACTTGAAACATTGTACCAATTTGCATTCATGTACTTGTTTTTTCCATGGTTATAAACATTAAGCGACTGTTCACATCCTGGAGCAGTAACTTTTGAAGTGTTGAATGTATCGGTCTTGTGGGAATCCGTTTGTTCACAAAATTTTGGAAATCAATTGATTATAGTAAAATATATCTTTTTCCATTGGCTACAAAAATTTGGTATGACCAAAAGACTCTAGTCGGACTGGGTTTAAGATAGGTATTTACTAATTTGCTACTGTTAAAAAAAAGAGTTAAAAAGTTCAGTGTGAGCTTAACCATTTGCTAAATTTATTTTTTTGAGTCTTACGCCCAACCGAGAGACCATCTACAAGTTTTTGGGTATCAATATTTTGTACTACCAACTTATCAATATTTCGAATTAGTTTTTGAGATTTTTCGATTCTGATCTATCACATATATGTACGTGGTAGTCTAAGAAAATATATGTTGAGTCTTGTAATTTGACTCGAGTTCATTCTACAAGCTTGTATTTTCAAAAAGACAAAAATCAAGCAGCTTGTAATGGTTAGAATAATTAAATAAATCTCGAATTTAAGTTTTTATATGTACTTTATTGGGTTTGAATGTAAGTGGTAGTATAGCAATGTTCCTATTATTCTGAAAATTAATAATGTATTTTCTTTCAAATGAACTCATGACAATTGGTCTAAAGTGTAAACATAAAATAAAATGGAAGGCAATCATAAAACATTAATATATATATTTTTATTTACTGTATATAAAAAGTATTTTTCTGTCAAAAAGAAAAAAACGTATTTTGTAAAATATAGGAGAAATTTTATAACTTTATATATATATATTTTATAAATTATATAACTTTTTTTTGCATGGACAAGTATTTGATCCATCTTATATAAGACTCAAAACTCCTCCCAATCGAAGTTATCATAAGTTTTCTCTTCTAATACCTCCAAACATGATAAAATCATTGTTCTACACTTTCCTTCAAACGAAACACCAAGAAGAAAGCAACAACTCAAGAGATCCTAATTATCCTCTATTTCCTCAAGAGATCGAGATTCGACCCATAGCTTATTTCCCTTGGGAAATCATCAAAACTCTAACAACCGATGAAATCATAAGTAAGTTCCAACTTCCAATGGAAAAAATCCGAGATACCATGCTTAGACATGCTTCAGAAGAAGACATATATCGCACAAAATTTATGAGTTGTGAGACCAATATATTGGTAAAAGATCTCGACACAAACACTATCCATCAAGGTAAATTGTGGAAGCATCCATGCGAAAATAATTTTGCATTGCGTGAATCTTGGATCGAAGAATTTGTGAAGAGGAGGAGGCTTGTGGTTGGCATGGTGGTTGGTATGTATTGGGATTTTGAGGCCTGCATGTTTTGTTTCTCTGTGTTAGATGGAAGACAATGAATCTAAAGATTCAAATTATTATTTAGGTTTGGGGGGGGG
>Ga0041059_1000723_pt1 | contig 25712 bp, 13 predicted proteins | sample AraColnosormetaG_FD_56232 | JGI IMG/M metagenome (GOLD analysis project Ga0041059, IMG submission 56232) | Arabidopsis roots microbial communities from North Carolina, USA - Col MF nosort | ecosystem: Host-associated > Plants > Roots > Unclassified | place: USA: North Carolina | collected... | reverse complement strand
AAAAAAAAAAAAAGACAGTACCGTGAAACCAACCGAACAGAGAAAAGCAGAGAGAAGACCGTGACTGGTCGGTTCCGACCTCGTTGTTTGCAATTTTCCGGTTATCTAAATTTTTTTAGTTTTCTCGGGAAAATGAGGAATTTTCTCGGGAAAAGATCAGAGATCGGAGTGAGTGAGTGAGAGGTGAAGGGTATCTATAAAAAGTTATGATCTTTAAGAAAGTTGAGATTTTTAGAGTTTTGAGTGAGAGAGAGAGATCTCATAAATTTTTCGATATGCTCTGTTTTTTTTTATAGCGAAAAATTCTCATCTCATCCAAACAAATTGGGAAGACGAAGACGAAGAAGAAAAAAACAGAGAGAAAGTGCCAAGATTTGGACAAGTCATAGTTTCACTGGGAAATATTATAACATCAAATCAAAATGCTGAAACTCTTTTCCCAAACAAACAAAGAAAAAAAAAAGTTTTTGTTTTTGGGAATTTTGATGATCATCAATTATAAGCTGTGTGTGAAGAAAGAAACAAAAACAGGACTGTGGAAAAAGAGAGAGACAAAGACTGAGATTGATCTGACAGTTTCTAATCTAGGATGATTTTTTACTGTCAGATAATCTCAGAAAGAAAAGTGAGAGTTTTGGTTTGGAGAGGAGAGAATCAGAGGAGGAAGAAGAATCGATTGGAGGAACATTAGATGCGCCGTCATGGCGGAGAAGGTGACCAAGACACCAAATGCGGGTCAAACCACATATAAATTAGATGATGCATCAATCAATCAAATTATGCATGATTTCTCTACCTTTTTCATTTTCTTATTATTTGACATTGATTTACTACTTATATGTTTATACGTTGAGTGTACATATATTTTTAGAGATTTAAGAGTGTCATTATTATTCACATTTTGGATTAGAGAAATTAGGTGAAATAATCTCTGTTTTTAAAAACGTGATTTGTATACGTCTAGTATCCGTACGCCAAATCTTGGCTATGAACAATGTACACTCCCCTAAAATTAGGTTTCAGAAATGAGTTTAGGCTATAAAAAAACTAACTTCTAATTAATGTATTTAATTAAAAAAAACTTTTAACTTCTAATATATCTACAAGTTTTCAAATAATAAGATAAAATTTATAATATAAATGTAAGTTTTAAAAAAAGAAAACGAAAATACTTTCACTTAAAATAATTAAATCATAATTTCAAATATGTTTAAATATATACATATTTTTTGTTATATATTTTTTTAATTATAGTTTTGTCTAATGCTAACCACAAAATTGAGTTTGGGTTGGTTAATGACTCACTTGGTTAGTTCATTTTATTGTTCTCAGTGGTAATGGAGTTTGGTGAATTACTTTATAACCTCTAGGATTTTGGTATGGTTATTAGAGGAACTTTTACTTTTAATGCATAAAACATGGCACCGGCTTTGTATAGTTTGGTGAACATCATTTAATGCATGAATTTTGCTTTCAAGTTTCAACTAAATATAATTCCCCGTTCACAAGTACCGAGTGGTTAACATATTACCGGTCCCATTTCATATGTACGATCTATAAAAACTAGTAGGAAATTAAAAACATCATATAGGTTCTACATTAAGTTAATTATTAACTATTAAGTCGCTAGATGTTTTAGAATCTAACTATTAATCAACTTCTGCTTATGGGCATCACATATAAATTGAACATTCTTTGTAGGGTTTCTCCTTTTTTTGGTTCTTAGTCCGGTACAACAATGACAAGTTCGTAAAACGTGTTAGTATACTTAACAGCTGCTAAAGATCAGAATAAAATTATTCAATGTATTTTGTCATGAATGTTGTGAATTTGAGTGAACTTTGATGAACTCTTTATGCCTAAACAAGAAGAAAAACGAGTAGAGGTGAATACTTGATGTCTAAGAACCAAAAAAAGTTTTATAACATGACTTATCTAAATCTTTGATCGTCAGACTCGTATTTTTTTTCCAATATGAGATAATTCTATTCGATAAATTTAATTGCATGGCTTATCCAAAATTTTGGGAGTCGTTATAAAAAGTTTTAGTGATTAGATTTTAAACCTATATCTAATTCATGTACCTAATAAAAATTTTGGGGTTTTCTCATAGTATCTACACTTGGAATTTTTTTTAAACAATAATTTCTTATTCTTTTATTATAACTACCATGACAACATAACACATTGCACATGTCACTTTATCCATACATAACAATATCAGTTTTGCTTATCAAAAAACACTATTCTGTTTTCTTTTCTTATATATATATAATCAGGTATACATACTCTAAGATCAAATATCGTATATTTTATATTTGTTCGAGTTATTAGCCACGTTGATTGTGGTAATCCTTGACAAATTCAATCTACAAAAATGTTAATCTATATAATAAAATTTGTTATATGGTACGAATTTATGTGTGCAGTGGCATCATCGAGATGTCACACTCTCAATAAATGTCAAGACATGGAAAAAAAGGTAATTAGGGAAACAACACTTTGGCGAAGAATTCAAAACTTAGTTGTTAGAATGTCAATCGAATTACACATCACATGCCTTAGAATAATCCCCATATATTCCCATGCAAAGCCAAAGTACCTTCACTAATTATACCATATAATTCTTCGCCTTTTAAACTCTTTGTGGATTTGTTGATTAAAATGTTTTTAAAATTCGTTAATTCCATAAACCTTCTCCAACATTTTAATATCTTCATATATCTTTGGTGGTCGTCGCCTCGTCGGTATCCGGCGTAAAAGAAAAAAAAAAGAGAGAGAAGCTTCTAAAAAATCCTAAGATAAATATGATTTCGTAACAAAAATTTCCTAATGTATGATCCCCTTATTTGTTCACAAATTGATGTTGACGTGGAAATGAAATTAAAAATTGACGTTAACGTGAATGAGGAGATCTTGCCACGAAGGTGGTAGAAGCCGACACAAGCTAAAGGATCATAACTTTTGTTTTAGTTTTTTTCAAAGATACTAACGAATAAATACCACAATTTGATATTCATCATTTATTATTGTTTGTGATAACAAATAAAAACCCAAATAAAACACACGTACGATCTCGTATTCTTGTTAGATACATTCTTGAAGATTTATAAGATAACCATGTTTGTTTTATTTATTTGTGAAGTATTATTACTGAATTAGGACATTTATTGGAAGATTTAGATCATACGGCTCATAGGTATATTTTCTTCATGTGGTGCTTGAAAAATTAAATAAAGTTGATAGCCATAAATCTAAAGTTGTGATGGATATTTTGTATTTATGAGACTTTTTCCTAAAGTAAAGACTTTAAGAAGTTGACGATGAATCTACAAGGTTTACGGAATCTTTTGTTAATAATTGAGACAAATATTCCACTAAAATGTGATTTGAGAAACTAATTAACGTTTTAGATTTAGACTTCTCTGTCTTTGACATTTTCTTTGCAGCGTTGATATTTTCTTCTTACTAAAATAAGAATAGTTTATTAGTTTTAGTAGATTTACCTAAGATTATAGGTTGTAATCGTTAACTAATATTTTCATATAAAGCTATAACAAAAGAATAATTCATTGCTTATTACTGAAGTTCTTTAGTTTATAGACCAATAATTGTACTACTTTTGTAACCTTTAAATTGTCAAATCCTATTTTACCATACAAATTTTAGTGGAAGATTGTCTTCATAAATATGAAATATCATATCAATGATCTTTACTCTTTTACACATCCCATTCCAATACTCTTAAGGACACCGTTTTGGTTAGGACAACATCTTTGCTCTTTTTCTTTTTCGTTCTTCTTCCTTTTTTATGCAATTATATATATTTACTCCTGTTTCATTTTCTTTTTGCTATTCTCTTCCCGTTTTTTTTTGTTGGTGTACATTTTGACTTGATTTTCAATGAATCCAAATGATCAAATGCTTATTTTGTTATCGTAAATTTCAACGTAATACCAAGGATATCTTTAAACCTAATTTGTATAACTAGAATTATCTTTCTATAATAAGTGGAAACACTAACCCAAAACCCAAATTTTGTGGTCGGACCAAATTAAGAAATTACCTTATAATATAGTATAGTTTATTCTTCAGCCCCTAGCTATATCTTCCAATCTTATTTTTTCTCGCATACCCAATAATACATCTATGTAAGACATGAAATAATACAAAAAACGATTTACTGTACTACACTCAATTAATCCATTTTATGATTTAACATTTTCTTTCTAAAACTGTTAGTCGATCTGAGAAAAAAAAGTTGCTATCTTATGTTACACACCATTGAAGAGCTTTAATTCTTTTAGAATATATATAGAAAGATTTGAACAGAGCGTCTGTTCAATAAATTGCAAATCTCGAATTGATGATGTTCACATATCACATGTGGCACAGTTATAAAAAAAAACGAATCAAATGTCTTTGGAGAAAAGAGAACATGTTAGCAACTTAGGATAATAAGTCACGGACATCTCCACAAGTAAATCCATTTTTCTCCTTGGAATAAATAGAATCCTTATCGTTAATGCACTATGGTTTTGTCCTAGATACAACAAAGTATAAAAGACTGGTCCTGATTGTTCATAATTTCATTTGCTTTTGTGTTAAATGTGTTATGCGTATCTTTTCAAATTTAAACCATAACCATAAAAATTTCAGAAAAACCCTATTGCCTATTGTAAATTGCACACCAGGGAAAACGGAAGAAGAATATTTCATTTGCATAAATCAATGTTGTTTTTATATATATATATATATATTTTAAAAAAATGTTGTTTATATTTTTTAGAAAATAGTTATTAAAATTAAAGATGTTCAGCATTTAAAAATTAATTTTAGAATATATATTTTCCACATATAAACGCAAACACATAATTTTAAATAATTGAGACCCTGCCATCTACAACCAAATCCCATTTTTGATAATATCTACAAGACTACAACTTTAAGATCCTCCACAACCAAATTTGAAACAATTTGATAAAATCCCATTTTTTATCATGAGAAATTTGTAGCATGTTCTAATGAGTGTTACCTATATGTTAGGTTAAACTACCAAATATTGATGGTGGTCTAAATTTGTTCAACACTAGAATGAAGATCCATGTTATCTCGCCTATATAGAAATATGTATATGTAGTCGTCTGAAATATTTAAAAATTTCACATTATTATATTTTGGTTTCTATTTTTGATTTCTTAAAAACTTAATTTTTTGTGTGTTAATTCCATCCAATATACAAAAGAAAAACTAAGTTGCAGATGAAAGAAAATGAATCAACACAAGCGTAGACAATGGACCACACATACACACGCACAAAGGCAAATAAAGACAAGGTAAAAGAAGAAAGAAAAAGAGAGCAAGTAAGACCAAAAATGGAAAAAGAAAACAAAAAAGAAAGAGATAAGAAAAACTTTGCCCTTTGGCATAGAAATGGAGAGGGCAAAGAGAGGAGCCCAATAGGCTAGTGTCCAACACATGCCATTACCTACAAAACCTTACCTGTCCCTTATAATTAGCTATCTTCTACCTCTAACCAACTTTTTAAGTACTATTATCCATACATACGTACATTAGTACATGCACATAAGTCACGTAACAACACTATTAATATACATAAACGACGTCACTATGTTATTATATTATGTCTTAATGGAATTATCAAACATCATTAGTTTAGTCACAATATTATAACAGCTATTGGCTCAATAAACTGCGTTAATGGATACAAATACAATCAATCATTCAAGATATTTTACGTACCAGTTATCGTTTACTTTTTTTGATATTTTTTTTAATCATTTTTTTTTCTTTTTAAAATAGTAAATTCATATCGTTTAATTAATATCGTTTTTTAACCGTTTTAAAATAGTAATTTAGTGAGAAATGAGATTATAGGTTTGGAACAGAGAAAATTCATATTTTATTTTAAAGATCTACAAAAATTTTATTCGATTTTACGGTTTTTGTAGGTCTTCGATTTTGGAAAACAGAAAATTTGTTTCTTGTAAATTTGGTTATAGAATTATTCAAAGGAAAAAAAAATTGTATAACCAAATTTACAAGAAACAAATTTTCTGTTTTCCAAACATAGCTAAACGAGTTTATCTGAAGAAGCCCAACATCTTATACAGGCCCAATCTTAATCTCGAACTCGGTCAAATCAATTTTACCAACTCAATCAAACCGGACCGGTTTATTTTACGACTCGCTCTTGTCTTGTCTTCTTCCTCTGCAAATCCAACACACAATTTCATATTCATCTCCAATGTTAAATCTCATCGAAGATCACAATAATGGTTCCCTTCGTTTCAAAATGAAATTTCAATAGATTCTTCTATGTTTGAAACAAGGTACCTCTTCTAATTCAACAAAAATGTTCAATACATACACAAACTCACTTCAATGGCCGATTCGAAGTAGAAATCAACAAGATTACTGCTCTTTGCTCCCTGAGAGATCTGAAAGTTACAAACTTTCAAAAGCATATACATCTTCGAGATGTTACTGTGTTAGTTCTCGCTCAAGCTGTTGCTGTTGTTGTTCAACACCATCTTCTTCTTCATTTGTTAAGCCTAAGGTATTGATAAACCCTGGATTTGTGCTTTATGGGGTTAGACAATCTACGCTTATTCAGTGGCCTTCGTTTCAAAGGAGGTTACTTGTGGGTGGAGGGAGACTTATGGGTTGTGAGGTTTATTCTTCTTGTGATGGTATAAGAAGGAAAAATCGGAGCTTTAAGCTTAGGTGTTTGGAAGAATCTGATGAATGTTGTGGTGGTAGAAGTTGTTCAGATGATGTAGAAGCTATGATTTCGTTTTTGAGTGAGGAATTGATAGATGAGGAGAGGAAGTGGAATTTAGTTAGTAGAGTTAAAGAGAAGAAGAAAGTGGGGAATGTGAGAAAGGTTAGTGTTGAAGGAAGTAATAGTTATGGTAATGGGAGAGTTTCTCAAAGAGTAAAGAAACCTGAGGGGTTTGGTAGGCGAAAGGAGATTAAGGAAGATGTGAAGTTAAATGAAAGATATGATTGTGAACATTGTGGGAGGAGAAAGAAAAGTTCTGAGTTGGAGAGTGAATCTCGGCGTGGTTCTAAATTGGTTACTGGTGAGTATATTGGAAAAAGTTATAGGGGGGATGAAGAAAGAGAAGTTCGGCCAAGAAGGAGAAAGAGTTCGAGTTGTTCATCGTATTATTCCCTTGCTTCTTCAGGGGAGTTTGAGAGTGATACTGAAGATCAGGAGGAGGATGTAGAGATTTATCGCGAAAACGTGAGAAGTTCAGAGAAGAAGGTTGTTGATCAGTCAGCCAAAAGATTGAAATCTAGAAAGGAAGCCTCTCAGATGCATTCAAGGAAAAAGAGAGATGAGAGCTCTACTGGAGTGGATTCAAGGTATCAGAAGCAGATTTTTGAGGAAGGGGAAAATTCAAATCAGGCAGTGACTTTGAACCAGCGAAGAAGAAAAAAGTTTAGTCAAACTGAAAATAGAGTGTCTGAATCTACGGGAAATTATGAAGAAGATATGGAAATTCATGAGGTCCATGTCAACGATGCAGAGACCAGTTCCCAAAATCAAAAGCTCTTTAATGAAAGGGAGGACTATAGAGTTCACTCAATTCGTAATGATTCTGGAAACGAAAACATTGAGAGTTCTCAGCATCAATTGAAAGAAAGATTGGAGACTCGTTATAGCAGTGAGGATAGAGTATCTGAAATGCGAAGAAGAACCAAATATAGCAGTAGCCAGGAGGAAGGTATAAATGTGCTCCAAAATTTTCCGGAGGTGACAAATAATCAGCAACCTCTAGTGGAAGAAAGGATATCTAAGCAAGCTGGTACGAGAAGGACTACTGAACATATTTCTGAAAGTTCAGAAATTCATGACATAGACATCAGAAATACATATGTCTCGCAAAGAGAAGACCAGATTAGAAACCAAGAAGTACATGCTGGCTTGGTTTCTGGTTTGCAATCTGAAAGGAAGCAGCAAGATTATCATATTGAACATAATCCCTTGCAAACGACGCAATCTGACAGAACTTCTGTGTCTGTATCTCATACTAGTGATGCAGTAAGGTATACAGAAATTCAGAGAAAATCTGAGAAGAGGCTGATTGGTCAAGGAAGTACTACGGCTGTGCAATCGGACAGCAAAGTAGAAAAAAATGGTGCTCAGAAAGAAGACTCTAGGTTAGATCATGCTAACTCGAAAAAAGATGGTCAAACGACCTTAGGGTTGCAAAGTTATCAGTCAAAGCTATCTGAAGAGGCCTCAAGTTCACAATCATCTTTGATGGCCTCGCGAACTAAATTACAACTGGTAGATCTGGTTTCAGAGGAAATGCAAGGATCTGAAACGACACTGATTCCTCCTTCTTCTCAGCTGGTAAGCAGAAGATCAGGACAAAGCTACAGAACTGGTGGAGTTTCCATTCAAGAAATTTCCCATGGAACTTCAGAAAGTGGTTATACCACAGCCTTTGAACATCCAAGAGCAGGAGCTTCTGTTAATAGTCAGTCTGCTGGAGAACTGATGGGATTTACGTCACATGAAGATGCTATGGGTTCTGCTCATCGGTTGGAACAGGCATCAGAGAAATATGTTGGGGAGTTTGTGAAAAAGGCCAAACATGGAGTTATAAATCCGGAGACTGAGGAGCAAAGAGCTGAAAGCAATCAATTGAAGAGGCGGGACTCAAGGCGATCATCTGGTGGTTCAGGAGCAAAGGGACCTTCAGATGAAATGTGGGTAACGGATTCTGCTCAGGGAACTCCTCATCCAGGAGCCACAGAAGGCAATGCAGCAGTGGGGAATGCTATTTTTAAAAGAAATGGTAGGTCGTTGTGGAATGTTATAGCTGATATTGCTCGGCTTAGGTGGGGCTCCCGAGCTGGAAGCCCTGACTCGAGTGCAAAGCCCGCTGGAAGGAGTTCACCCAACGAATCAGTTAGCAGTGCAACATGGTTTTCTGGACGTGAGCATGACGGAAGCAGTGATGATAACACAAAAGGGGATAAAGTTTTGCCACAAGAAGCTCCTTCCCTACATCAGGTGGAGGTTGGTCAAACTTCTCCTAGAAGCCAATCTGAATATCCCGGCACTACAAAACTGAAGCAGCGATCTGAACGGCATGAAGGTGTGGTATCATCGCCATCTTCCACAATATTAGAGGGTGGCTCAGTATCGAATCGCATGTCTTCCACATCTGGTAATCAAATTGTTGGTGTGGATGAAGAAGAAGGTGGAAACTTTGAGTTCCGTCTTCCTGAAACAGCTTTGACAGAGGTTCCAATGAAACTGCCTAGTCGGAACCTGATAAGATCTCCTCCTATTAAGGAATCTTCAGAATCTAGTCTTACCGAGGCATCCAGTGATCAAAATTTTACTGTGGGGGAAGGAAGACGCTACCCTAGAATGGATGCAGGTCAAAATCCGTTATTATTTCCAGGTAGAAACCTACGGTCTCCTGCTGTAATGGAACCTCCAGTACCCCGTCCCAGAATGGTATCCGGCAGTAGCAGCTTAAGAGAGCAGGTTGAACAACAACAACCTCTAAGTGCGAAGTCCCAGGAAGAAACAGGTTCTGTATCCGCAGACTCTGCGTTGATACAAAGGAAACTTCAGAGGAATAAACAGGTTGTGAGGGATAGTTTTGAGGAGTGGGAAGAAGCATACAAGGTAGAAGCTGAAAGACGAACAGTTGATGAAATATTCATGAGGGAAGCGTTAGTTGAAGCTAAGAAGGCTGCTGATACATGGGAGGTACCTGTCGGTGCTGTGCTTGTTCATGATGGAAAGATTATTGCCCGTGGTTATAACCTGTAAGTTTAATTTACTTTGACCCCTTCTCCCGCTGGATTCATCTAACCATAGTTTTGTGTTTCAGAGTAGAGGAGCTTCGTGATTCAACTGCCCATGCAGAAATGATTTGCATTCGAGAGGGTTCTAAAGCACTTCGTTCATGGAGGCTCGCGGTAATCTTCTCTCTTTCTCTCTCTAAAACACCTCTGTTGGGTCAAATATACATTTTTTTGTTACATTGCAATAGCAGGAACAATATATGAGTATACCAAAAAAGAATTACGTTTTGGGGTGCTGATGATTAATTGTTTGGGAAAGTTAAATGAAATGATCATTAGTCAGGGAAACTATTTGCAATAACTTGCTTATTCTCCCAACAGGATACAACGCTCTATGTAACACTAGAACCGTGCCCAATGTGTGCGGGAGCAATACTTCAAGCAAGGGTCAACACTCTTGTATGGGGTGCTCCCAATAAGCTTCTCGGAGCAGATGGAAGCTGGATCAGGTACCGATAACTTCAGAAACTGAAAAATGTTCTGGAACATTGTAGAGTCAAAATCCTGAAACAAATGATGTTTTTCAGGCTGTTCCCTGGAGGCGAAGGAAATGGATCAGAGGCTTCAGAAAAGCCACCACCTCCAGTTCATCCATTCCATCCTAAGATGACAATCCGGCGCGGAGTTCTTGAATCAGAATGCGCTCAGACAATGCAGCAGTTTTTCCAGCTTAGGAGAAAAAAGAAAGACAAGAACTCAGATCCACCTACTCCTACCGATCATCATCATCATCATCTTCCCAAACTCCTCAACAAGATGCATCAAGTCTTACCCTTTTTCTGTCTGTAGAACAACTTTTGCATCTGATCTGTTCAAAATTGTATATTTTTTCTGTCCATTGTCATTTGGTAAAATCTGAATACCAGGTTGGTTCATTGTAATGCCATTGATTGTAGCGTACGCATAATTTCTATATGAACACATGTTTTGCTTTAATTTTTGTTTATAACCAAACCTCTCTTGATAGTGATCTAGACTCTTTACCAGTTTTAGGTCCGAAGGAAGTATTGGCCCCATTTAGTTGATGATTAACACGTTTTATTAAAAGCGCTGATTATTATTTGGGTCAGTTATTTGATAAGTACGTACTAATGGCCTGGCATTAGAAGCAACGTAGCATTCTGATGAAGACTGGATCTCTTAAACCACCTAACTCATCGTTGCACCAAACTTTTTCATTCATACTTGAAGAGATCTCAATATCTCACAGCTTTTTATATGCACAATACTTTACCAATTGTTTCTTGTAGCTTCCTCCACAACACAATGGAATCAAATTCAATCATTTGGTCTCTTCTTTTGGCTTCTGCTCTCATCTCTTCCTTTAGTGTAAATGCACAAGGACCTGCTGCTTCACCAGTAACCTCCACAACCACTGCTCCGCCTCCAACAACTGCTGCTCCTCCAACCACTGCTGCTCCGCCTCCAACTACCACTACTCCACCCGTTTCAGCTGCGCAGCCACCAGCATCTCCGGTTACACCTCCACCAGCAGTTACTCCAACTTCACCACCAGCTCCAAAAGTTGCACCAGTAATCAGCCCCGCAACTCCGCCTCCACAACCACCACAAAGCCCGCCCGCTTCAGCTCCAACCGTCTCACCACCACCTGTATCACCACCACCAGCACCGACGTCTCCCCCACCCACACCAGCTTCACCACCACCTGCACCAGCTTCTCCACCTCCTGCACCAGCTTCACCGCCACCTGCACCAGTTTCCCCACCCCCTGTACAAGCGCCATCACCAATAAGTTTACCACCAGCTCCAGCACCGGCTCCTACCAAGCACAAGAGAAAGCACAAACACAAAAGGCATCACCATGCCCCAGCTCCAGCACCAATTCCCCCAAGCCCTCCATCTCCTCCAGTTCTAACAGATCCACAGGACACGGCTCCAGCACCATCACCAAACACGGTAACAATTCAATACTAAACAGCAATCTCCCCAATCACTGCCATGCTTATATGATTCTAACCTTCTTTTATTTTTCTGGTTTACAGAATGGAGGAAATGCCTTAAATCAGCTTAAAGGAAGAGCAGTAATGTGGCTCAATACTGGACTAGTAATCCTCTTTCTACTTGCTATGACAGCCTAAAACTTCTCTCCCTCTCATAATATCACAGATGTATCGACTCGAACAGCTACATTTTTTCCCATGTATACCAATACATTGATTCAAAATAATACATTCTTTTGTATTCTTTGCGGAATATAGCTTACTTCTTCTCATTTCATAAAAGAACACATCTGAGAAAAAAGAACAAAACTTGATTCAACGTAGCTAATCAAACGTGATCGGTACCCAAATCCTTGGAGGTTTCCCGGAAATCATACTCAACAATGAGACCAAGATTGTCAACCAGTTTATGATGCTTTAGACACCCTGCACACTGCCAAAGGAAAAAAGAAAGAGCAATCAATCAACCAAATCATCTCTCTTGGACAATCAAGCAAACATGTGGTATGCGCAAGGGAAACAGAATCAAAGACTTACTTGAACAAAGACAAGGCCCTTTTCATAGGCATGCCTATTGATAAGCCGCTTAGTTCTTTCTCCACATGAATTGCAAGTAAATTCCACTTGCAAACTTCTTCTCGGTAGCTTAATATCTATAGAAGCTACCTGTCCCAGAACAACAATAAAATACCAAATTTTCAGCGAGAAGACTCAATCACCATAAAAAGAACTAATTTCATTAATACCTCTGCGGAATCATTTGATTCTTCATCTGGGTTTAACTTAGAATCATCAGCGAGTGATCCAAAAACAGAAAAAGAACGATTCCTTTGCTTTGGTGTTACTACCTCTATCACACGAGTAGTTTTCGACCTAGAGAAACAACAAAAGGAAACGTCTTTCGGAGATTGTAGAGTGAGGAAGAAGAAATGAGAAGAGACCCATGAAAGGAAACGTGAAGGAGAAGAGATATAAGCTTAGGACCTGTGTAGAGCCGATATAGGGTTTTGCTGCTTGTAAAATGGACGAGGAGGCTTGTAGAAAGAAGCTGAGAAGTGAAAATTGATTGGCTTTGTGTTTACCGGAGAATAGATTGGAGCCAAAACCGGAGACCAACCGGCGGCAGTATTCGCCATGTTTTCCGTCCTTGTCTCTCTGTATTGACTGGATTGTTGGAGCCAAACTAAGTAAATGGTAGATACTATGTTTCGGGTAAAAATTAAGAGATAAAGGTAAAATATATATATATATTGAATATATAAACACATATTCTTTTTATTTATGGATATATTTCTTTTTCCAATAGGGTTCATAATTTTTCTATTTTTTTGCTTATAAATTTAATAAAAAATTTAACTTGATACTTGGCAAAATTCAATGTTTTATTTAACATGTATCGTGATTATATAAGATAACAACTTTTAAAAAATCCAACTTTATATAATAGGATATTAATACTGTGATTTGTAGTTGATGAAAGAAGACAATAATCAGAAAAATCGTAACTTAAAAATTGTTTTTTAGAAAAAGTCGTGAAATCTATAGTTAATTAAACCACTTGATTTGTTTGTTTTAATCTTTAGTTAAAAATTTTTGTTTTTTGTTTGACTTATTGTTTATCTTGCTACATTTTCTATTATGTTTTTTTTTTTCATTTGCATTTATGATCTTCGTATATGTTTTGACCACTTGTAGTCAACTTTCACTTTAATTAATTTTGAGAGATCTTTTCTACATGTGTCACTCATTCTGATCTTTAGCCAGTTTCAGAATCTAATTTTCTTTTCTACTTTTATAGTTAGTACATGCATCTAATTTCTTATATATACCGTATTCATGTGTATATACATAACGAACCAACACACCCATCACTTTTAATTGAAGTTTTCATTTCGATTATATCATCAAAGATCTCTAAAACTCCCGTTCTTGCTATCTTCATGCGTCCTCGTTCTAGGTTTGATTCACACTTTCACATATTATATCATTAATATTTTAAACTAAGAATCCACATTACGTATATTCAAATATCTTCTCTTTTATTTGATAATTTTCTTTAACTCGTTGCCTTAACAAAAATATTTATATTAGGGCTGGTGATAAATTTATGTCACAAGGACAAGAACTGTGTCATGAATATTTTCAATTAACAGCACCATGTGAAAAGCAACCATGTATTGATATGTGTAGTTCGAAGTACAAGACTGGAAAAGGCGTTTGCGGGCCAGCGGTACATCAATGCTTCTGCACTTTTAGTTGCACAGTTTAATTTTTATGTTCCTCTTTATAAACTATTCTCAATTCTAATGAAGAATAATATTTTCTAGAATTTATGTGCATGTGAATTATGATTTCAATTATTCGACAGAAACTATAAATTAGTAGTATTTCTAATTCATATGTCGAATCTCGATTGATTGGTTGCGAGATGAGTAAGGCTTACGATCGAGTAGGTTGGGACTATATTAGCTCAAAACATGGCGATTGTTGATGTAAAGATATAACTCTTTTAGTTTGTTTTTTTCCTTCAATGTTTTGGTGATGAACGATGGGAAAACAAATGGGAGAATTCTTTAGTTACATCAATTTCTGAACAAGAATAATATTAATTTTGAAGATTCTTGATCACTGATCACAAAATATGGTTGATCAAGAAAGAACAAATCCTTCCCCCTTCTTTTTCTTCTCTTGTTCTTTCAAATCTGACGAAGCAAACAATATATGATGATCGACCAGATCAGATTAGTCTTCTTCATCCACTTCTCTGAAAGGAAGCGGCACTGTCTTTACAGCGCGAAATTTCCCTGCATTATTTAGATGCTCATTCTCCAATCTGCATATGTTTTGTATTTTGTCCACACAAGTATCAGTATATATCCTGAATCTGATTCCAAATAAGATTCTTAAAGGGAGATTAATTTTACCGGTAAAAGTTCCATTGTCCTCTTCTGATGACTTCAAGAGCAGCCAAGAACAATCCTGTGACTCTGTAATCCACATGCTCAAAACTTGAGTGCAAAACTGTTTGTAGCCATGCCAACCTCAGAACAAGATTTAGAACCTACAAAAGAAATCAGAATGAATCGCGGAGCATAAGTATGAGAAAAATTGAAGAGGAGAATCAAATTGTTCTCACTAGTTTTGTTTTCTTTGTTCATTTTCTTGTTGAGATTTTTGGATATAAGATTTGGGTTTGTACCATAGAGAAGTAGTAAATAGATTTTTGGCGAAGCATGAGTTGGTTCCTAAGCCAAGGGTTGTTGGAGTTATGTTGAAGTAAACCCCAATCTTTTACAAAGTCCCAATACAATTGGTAAATTGTAGCTACACTTGACATAGCCACCACAAGACAGAGCCAACCAAGGCTCCTCTCCTTTTCGTAAGCCACTTTTGTTCCAGCGGCTAACATAGCTGAAACGTACTTCCCTAGGTTCACTAGGTGGCTCGTTTCACCTTCATCAAACCACCTCCTTGCACACTGTTTCAAAATCATATTTCAGTATTTTCTCCCTAACTTGCAAGAGAAGAAACAGTAACTTGGGGAAGAAAGAATGATGTTTAGTGTTTTTTAATTTACCTGCATTGCTCTCCAGTAGTATGGGAGGAAGGAAACAGCATATGCGAGATCTCTGTAGTATTTGACTCTCATACAATATTCATAGTCCTGTGTTGCATAGCTACCGGTTATATAGTAGCAGGCGATGTATTCTAGGTTCCTTAGCATCGGTACCTGCGAAAGTAGAGTTAGCCCATTGTCAAAGATAAGATTTTGATTCAGGGTCTATGGAATGAATCAATTTTTTTTTGTTTACTCTGTTTTAGTCTATGGAAATGTAATTTATGGTATTACCTGACTACAAAGTTGATCAGCCATGAAGAAATCGAGCATCACAACTTTGTAAAGAGGTGAAAAAACTATGTTTCTAATGACTGATATAAGCCTGTAACGGCTCGATTTGTAAAATATGTTCAAGGGACAAATCAGTATCAGCAAGAAACCCTGTAAAAAAAAAGCAAACAGATTAAGTATACAAATTTTACTAAAGAATAAAAAAACACTTGATGAAGAGTGACTATTGTTTGGTAAATAATTACCAGTAGTAGAAGGCCAGGGATCACTTGAACTTGTCGAAAGGAGTAACCTTTTTCCAGAAGTGATAGATGAACAAACATGACACCGGCTATCGCAGACATTGAAGCAGTACATATCAAGAAAACATCTCTGTACTTGAGCTCATTTTTTGACCCGAGTTCGAAGATGAAACTATAGTTTATCCTCGCTTTTCGCCACATAAATATGTTGCAACCGTATAAGAATAAGTGCAAAAACAAGAGTCCAAACATGCTGCAGAACACATGAAAATTTGCCATTAGCTTCTATTGAATAAATATCTCCTATTTATAGATTACCATTAATCATAAAATTTTATCAGTGCTTTTAATTAGATCACTCGCCTAAGTACAGGATAAGCAGTTTCCATGTAGAAAGTGTTCGCAGAGTGTTGTCTATACATTCCAGTGAGATGAGCCACAATGATATAGCCAGCAAGAAGAGCAACAAAGCAACCAGTGAAAAGACCTGATTAGAGATTAAATATTAGGACAGATTTGATTAAAATCTCCAAAGATTCTTTAGCAGACAAAAGATCATATTATGCAACAGAGATTATAACACAATGTGATGCTCTTAGTTGTCCACCCAACACTCAAAGATTAAAGGTTACATTGTGGAATCCTAATGTGTATGTGTGTGATGGGGTCCAAAGGCTTTTATTTTTTTTGTTGGTCTGAAAAAGATTTTGTGTATGCAAGTGCACATAAAAATGTCATAGCAACAGGTAAATACTTTTTAAAAAGAATAAAGCAATAAAAATCTTACCAATGAAGAAGGTGACAGAGTGAGACTCTTTACGGTGGTGCGGTTTCAGATATTTCATCGCCTTTCTGCGATTTTCTCCTGCCAAGTGCTTGATGAACCATTCCTCAACTTCATCTGATAGAATCATCACCTGTCATATCCCAAAACAATAATGAAAAACTATTTTGTCTCTTTCCATATTGCTTAGCATATTAAAGTGACAAGACAAGACTGTAGGTATCGATTTTCCGCTTACACAAACTTGAAAGACAAAAATCTTAAGTAGATTTTTTTTTAGTTACCTTGTCTGAAATATTGAAGTAAGAACTTTCCACCACTTTGAGGTAAATTGGAAGGATTTGTTTTCCAGTTACCTGAAAGATAAAAGGGCTGGTTTTAAAATCGAATATCGAAAAAAAAACTTTATAGAAACTCTGCTTGAATTGCTCTGATTTAATACTAACCTTATCGAACTTTTTGAGAATGTTCATGAAGGCTAATATGTTCAAGTTTCTGTAAGTTTTGAGATAATTTAGCCCTTTAAAGAGTTCTGTCAAAGCTCCTTTTATCATCTTCTCGGCGTGGCTTAGTTTTTTCTTGCTGATCTGCAGCTTATTTCCTCCATCTGGACCATTTTTCTTCGATGAAGACTGGTTTATCAAGTAACTGATAGCTGAGAATGTACGAGAAGGATTTGTCAATGGAATCTTGATCTTCACATTCTTCCCTTGGCAGCTGAAAACACGACTAGAAACCGTGGTCAGCTTCGAGTCCTCGTTGTTAGCTTTGATCGGTTCTTCTGATCCCAGAGACTCCAATGCTTCTTCCCCATTATCCTCCAAATTATCTAAGCAAGATACCTGAAGTTGCATTTCCTCGGTTCTGCCCCTAACAGAGTCGTACTCTGTATTCAGAAACAGAGCAAATAGTTATAGCCAATTCTTAAAAAATCATTCATTTAAACAAAGAGATTAAATAAACATAAAAACACTAGTCTGATTAAATAACATAAAAACACTAGTCTTTCTTTTTTTGTGTTTAAAGGTCTACTTTATTAATCAAGCAAGTCTTTATATATATATTTTTAATAAAATCTTTTTATTACCGCAAGAGATGGTGCATGATATGGAATCGTCTTCTTTTGATTCTTGAGTAGACTCTCCATTGGCTTGCTTTTGTTTGAAAGCATCTTTGAGCTCAATGAGTATATCCATTTGCTTCTTTAAACACTCTCCTCTCTCCAAGAACTCTTTCTCCTTTGTCTTGTAGAACTGATTCACTTTGTTAAGCTGCATGTCCAGACATGCGAAGAACTCTTTCGCAGCATCAGTGTCATCAGCAATCTTCTCCAGAAGTTCCGTTTCATACACGTCATTGTTACTTCCAGAAGAAGCAAGCTTCTTATGAACCTGTTTAAAAAGCATCAAAACCATTAACACAACAAACCCATGAATAGTTGATAAATAAAAGTCACAAAGGCTCAAGTTTATTTTTAGTACTTGGATGACACGAGATTGTTCCCGCCCCTTATTACCGAAAATGGAAAGCCTTCCTAAAGAGGACTTAACGGTTTTGATGAGAGAAGTTTCTGTGTGCTTCTTCTCAACTCCATTGGTGAACAAATGGATTTTCTTGAGGTCTTTCTTGAGCTGAGAGTAATCAACGAAGGCGTCTTTCCATTCGGGCACAAGCTGCCCCTCGAATTGCTTTGTGAACTTGACCATAGCGTTTTCTCTTTTAAGTCCTTAAACTCAAAAACTCAAAAGAGAAAATGATCAAGAAGAGAGTGTGTTTGTTTTGTGAGTGTAGGGCAAGAGAGGAGGATGAGATTTGTTTTATAGTGGACAAAAGCAAAGGCAGAGAAAAAAAGAAGAATATATTTGACTGGATTGCTTACTCCTACTGACGATGCCTCACAAAGCACATTCTCAAATATCCTTCTTGAAACCTAATTTCATGTACTAATTTTTATCCTATGCTCCTTCCACTTGTGCTTTTGGGAGAGGTAAATCTTGTCTCGTGTGGGACCGTCCTGATTCTCGCCAGTGTATATCCACCGTGCTTCCTCCGGCTACCGAGCTTCATATACCTTTCTCAACACTCAAAATGTTTCATCTTAGAGTGAAAGTTGTTATACGAACTATATGAGGGGCAAGGGTAAGGGTAATTTGGGTATTGTAAATCGGAGAACTAGAAATAGTAAGTATTTTGTAATGTTTTGTGTGGAAAAGGAAGAAGATAGCTGAAATGGACCAAAAAGAAATTAGGTGCCAAGAGACACAAAAGGTGAGTGAACTTAGATTGGACCAGCTCGATTTCCACTACATTTTTTCGGAGGACAATGAAAAATTTGAAACACATACTAAATCTTAAAGAATCAAGAAAAAAGAAGCAGAAGAAGAATTACCAATCAAATTCTGATTTCATAGTTTCACATTACAAATGCAGATACTACCAAACCATGTTATATAGCAGTCAAGTAGTGTGAGTTTTCACCTATCAGATCATGGATTAATGTTCTTTAAAATCCACTTCCATATCGACAAAATTACAATGCAATTACAAAAGCGCATATAAAAATCATAGTCATACCAAGTTTTTTTTTTGTCCAAGGGAACAAACAGTTTCATATTGTTTTTATTTAATTTCCATTCTTTTACAATGCATTGGTACTAAAAATATATTAAACTTTGCGTTTAGATGCCATAATTTTCGTAGTATAATCCCCTTTTGGATGGTTTTATTAAAGAAGTTTATGAATTTTTCTGTCTGATTATTTAGGGAAGAAAAAATTAAATAACAAAGCACACGATGCTCATATGAAACTTTATGCACGCGGTTTCTACAAGTACGTTCTGAGCAACCATTCGAATGGATGGCATTGAAAGTGGATCATAATGTGCACCAATATATATTCTATTCGATGTACTACTTCATAATATTAGTACAAATTTTGCGGATAAGAAATTTCTAAATTCAAAGTAATGTCAGCTAGAGGAATTTGGGATAATGATAAATATATTTCACTAACTAATGCCACTCAGCTTCTGCCTAATTAGTTATATATATATTTATCTTATAAGAAAACAAAAGGGTCAATAAAAGGAAAATACAAATGAAGGCAACATATGGCGGCCTTCCAATTACGGAAAGTCCATATTTCATGGAACTTTGCTTCTTTAATTTTATTTCCCACAATTAAAAACACCACATCTAGTTTAATATTGANAAAAATATAACACTTACTAAAGTTAATTATGTTTGTCCAAAAAAAAAAAAAGTTAAATATGTGAATAGGTTTAGTATTGTCTGGCCGAGTTTCGAACTAGTCCAAAAAATATTTTCTTATGGATTGCTGAATTTTTAGTTCATGATCAAACGTAAAACAACGTAAAATTCATATAAAACTAAAATCAGTGTGTTATAGAGTCCAGCGGCAAAACCCAAATAATAGTCGGGATGGAATTTATATGTAATCCAAAATATTGAGACCAAACAAAGATCCAAGAAGACCAAACAAAAACTGATTCACCCAGTTTATTAAAACTTTAACCTATTATTGATATTGACTATACAATTTTGTAATCTAAATTTACCTAAAATAGCTGTTTTTTTCCCCACCATGGGTTGAGACCTAAATAAATAACTCTAATTGAGATTAAAAAAAATACTGCAACAGATTTTATAATATAATATTTAATTTTAAAACCAATGAGACAAGAGGAAAATGATGGTCTGAGTCGGACCGCATTTATTTGTTTTCTAGCTTCACATATTCCACCACCTAGGAGACATCAGTTCCACATTTTTTGTCCTTAAACAGTTATGAGGTATATGTAGTGGTGACATGTAATTTAGTGAATATGAGGTATATGTACCGGTGACATGTAACTTAGTGAATCTATGATGTACACTTATGTAGAACAGTAGGTTAATCAAATCAGAAAACTCTAAATCATTTGGGAAACTTTAACAAAACCTGATAAAATCAATTTTGTAAGAATAAGATACCAACCTTCAATACTATACTATCTTTGATGTCGTGAGAAAAATATAGGGCCCAATTTTAGAATATATGGAGAATATCTGTACGTTGAGTCTCTCTAGATATAAGAAATATGCTCCTCCATCTTCATTATGTGTTTTTTCATTAACGCACATTAGGAGCAAAATTAACTTTTTTTGAAAATAACTTTTAAACTAGTAATATGTGTAACTGCACTGCTTATACGTCTAAAATCTAAATATGGGCAACCGTACCAACTATACGATTTTTTTTAACAAAATGGTTGTTGTATCCGTTGCAAAAAAAATGTATTATGTAAGATTATATTTGGAAATAAATAAGCTAATATTTTGATATAAAGTATATATATGTTTTTATCAGGAGGTTATAAGCCGAGTCCCATACATTTCTTTGATATTGGACCAGTTTTTAATAACGTTTTGTATCAGCTACCACTAAATCATGTGAGTTATTGGAAGTCTAGTAGAATATGTATTTTCACCAAAAAGACTTAAGCAGATGCCCTTTGCACAATACTATTGAAGTCTAAAGAATATATACTTATTTAGCTAGCACCTTCAGGAAAGTACGTGTATGTCGCACATCTAAGGTTATGCACAGTCTTTATTTGTTTTTATTTAACTTTAATTTTACCAACATGCATGCATGTCTACGCTATATGTACTAATACATGCTAGATTAAATTATCTAATTATCTACAGTTCAAAAAGAGTAACAACGATGGCTAACTTAAATTAGTATATGTGGAAGCATATGCCGTCAAGGCAGCGATGTATTAATGAAGTCTCCCTTTCCCTGTGTCTGGATTCGGATTCTTACAAGCCAACCAATGTGTTAAGAATCGATTATCTTCGAATCGTTGAGAAGAGAATATATATCACGATCCTCAGAGAAAAAGGTTGCTTTGGAGGTATTTTGCGATTGTGATGTATTTCTACTTGAATAATTCCATGTGTTTGGACATTGTTAAAGACACTATTCATTATGTATATTGCGTGTGTTGTATATAAAGTCTTCATATGTTTTACCTGCCAATTTTATAATACATATTTTAGTGTTTGATTTTTTTTGAATATGTAGTTATTAATAGACATAATTATGGTTGAATAGTAAACCTTTAATTTCTTGCAATGTTAAATAATATAAAATGAAATGAGAAGCTGCATGTAATCTTACCTAGAGAAAATTGTTTGTCAGTTTACTATTGCATGAAAGTTGTGAATCAATAACTTTAAGAGAGTTTGATATTATTCTCCTGATGATCCCTCCTAATTTACTATTCTCAGAGGTTTTAGTACTAAGAATTTTAAATTGATCCGGGGTTCGATTGTATAATATTTTAATGTGGAATCTTAATTAGTTTCAAAATAATCAGAAAAGAGGTATATCCATATGAAATATTTCACTTAGCCTTTTGACAAAGCAACACTTGGCTCAATTAAAATTGATCTACAGAATCTCTATGGTACTTTTATATATTTTCCAAATCTTATTCAAGAGAAATTCTACATCACATAGAATTAAATTATTCAAAATAGAATAATTATAATGACTTCAAATTTGATATAGAATAGATTATTAAAAAAAATAGTACCCCAGTAAAAACATATTTGCTATACTTTAAATAAATGTAATCGTATTATTCATTTTGGACACAGGAAAAAATCGTATTATTCATTTTGGACAGCAGGAAAAAATCGTATTATTCATTAACTATTTTTACTTTCTTCCTAAATTAAAATATGTTTATTAGTGTATCACCTAGTTAAAAAAATAATAATTCTATGAAACAAATCTGCTTTGTCAATTTAGGAAGAAAGAAAAAATGGATCATATGTCTTTCTCCGAATGTTATTGAATTCAAAGACATATTGATCTAAATTGCCACAGGACAAAAAGAATCAGTTAATATGTTTTTAAAATTTCTTCATATAACAAACGTATCGGGAATCTGAATATATACTTTTTTCATCTTATCTTGTATAATTTATTAGGTTTAGAATACTATATGAAGATTATGCCTTATCTTCTTAGTATAATGCCGAGGATAATTCGTTGTAAACATTTCTGCACATCTAATTTCATTAAAATATGTAAAATTATACTATCCACACATACATTTTTCTCCAATTCCATACATCATACATGGTGGAAAATCCGGTTACTACTATTATGTTGCAAACCAAATAGTTAAGATATCGTCGTAAATCAAGTTTTCTATGTTGCATAACGTTTGTCGTTGCTTTAGTTCCATCGGAAAATGAAAATGCAATGGATTTGTGATAATACCTTAAGACATCTAGCGACTGTTTTAATTTACTATTATCGTAGATGAGTTGCTATTAACGTCATCAACAGAGTAATCGACCTTCTCAAATTTATCCGTTTAGTTCAGTTTTTTGAGTTAGATTGAGTAATGTTTCTTTTTATTGATTTCACGTAATTTTGAATTTGTCGTACATATAGTTTAACTCGTAGTACTAAAAATAGACCGGTGTTGTTTTATTTCTAAACTCTACTCTTTCGGGTTGCTTCAAAAAGGAAGTTTCAAAGGCATAAACGATGGACTGGCTTGCTTCTTCTTTTTTTCTAACGATGGACTAGCTAACTTACAATATTGGGTTCTCTATTTTCAACTGAAGTTTTCTACACATGAGGCATCTTTTTTAAGATTACTATTTTACTTTAAGAGAAAGATGATGTGAAATCAATAAGTTATAAAAAAAGGTCATATAAAGTCTCTGTCAGGTAAATTTTAGATTTATATATGACAACATAAAAAAAAACTATAATTTTTTTTTTTATAAAGTAATTATAGTTTCATATTTTTTAAAGAACATGTAGTTTCTTCTATATTGAATTTGATATACAAATCACATTTTATCAATCGCGGAATCAATTTGTCGAAAAGCGGTAGGGATTGTGGTTGTACGACAACCAAAAACCACAATTTGACTCAAAAAGATAAAAAGGCAAAGTGAATTCAATCATTTCAGGCAACATCATCTTCACAATATGTGATTGTGTATGTTTATTTATAGGACCCAAGAATGCATGTTTATCTCACTATTATGACATCATTCCATGGTTTATTGCCAATGATCTCACCCAACAATGTTGTTCAATGATTCAGCCGATTGTGGATGGTAAAATGGATGTCGGAGCTACCACCCACCTAACCTCGTAGCTATATACATGACCTAGGAACTATGATTATTTTGCCATTAAAAGACGATGTACTATTGGACATCAGTAAATTAGATTGTTTCATTCTTAACATGAAGATATATCTTGGATCTGCCTGTTGTAGGTATTAACAATTTTGCAGTTTGATTTATTACATAAGGTCTTTGATATGGTTATTTTTGACAGTTGACTAATAAACGTCTTTAGGAAACTTGTATGAGAAAATAAACTTTTGTAAAATCATAAGATGCACAACACTTAACAAACAAACAAAAAACGATGTACCCCACGATCAAATAATATTCTTAAGGAATATGCTTTGGGTCATGAAAACTTTTAAATTCAGACATGTAAAAGGCTACCATATAGTATTTTTAGAAAGCAAATAGTAAAAAGCAATTGAAACTAGAAATAATAGAAGACTAAAAGTTACTTTAAACACAAATTTTGATCCATTAACCTTGGACCACAAGTTGGTGTTTTAAACATGAAAAGGTACCTTATGTTTATGGTTACAGGATGTGATTTAGATATCTATATTATAAAAATATGTGGATGTATGGAAATTGCAAAAAAAAATTCCTTTGGTTGTAATTTACCCATTATTTAATAATTGGAGCCTAAAAAAATCATTTGTGCCAAAAGATAGACAAATATTCTTACTTTTGACTTGGCCAAGTGAGAAGTTATAAACTATTTGCCGTTCTCATTTGTAAGAACGCCGTGTTGTTCAACAAGTGCAAGCTCAAACAGCAACACAATGTCAGATTAGAGGTCCAGTACTAGTACTAAAGAATGACATCAATACTTGTCCAACAAGAAAACAGCAAAAGTAATAGTATCTTTTAAATCACGTAAGCAAGTGTTGTGGTAGTGTATTAACCGGTATTTCTCATTCCTGCAGCAATACCATTGATTGTGATAAGCAAAGCATCTCTTAGCTTATTGTTATCTTCATCACGTCTTAGCCTCTTAAGAATTTCAACTTGTAACATGTTCATTGCGTTGAGATACGGAAGTCTACTATCAATGAGTTTCTTCAAGCTCTTATTGTCCTGCAAGAGTTTCTCGTGACCACTTATCACAAGAACGTACTTCTCAGTAGTCATTAGTTCTTTTCTTAGCTCAGTGCCAAGTCCTCTTCTTTTCTCAGACACAAGTTGTTCGTCGTAGTGTTTGGTCATTGGAATGTCTGCTTTAGCTAACACCATCTCTATAAGTTCAAGGGTGGACTGAAAAAATGGCCATTCTTTGTACATCTCTTTAAGATCATCCGCATGACCCTTCTCAGAAACTCCCTTTAAACCAGCCCCTACACCAAGCCAAGCTGGAAGAACAAACCTTGTTTGAGTCCAAGCAAAGACCCAAGGGATAGCTCGGAGATGTCCTATTCCACTAGAGCTCTTTCTTCGTGTTGGTCGGCTTCCTATATTGAGGAAACCAAGTTCTGCTTGCGGTGTTGCCTCATGAAAATAAGATAGAAACTCTGGGTTTTCATACACTGTGCTTCTATAGTGTTGGCAACTGATTCCAGAGATTTCTTCCATTAGGTTTCGCCATTTTTCCTCTCGAGGTGGCTGAGGAGGCTTTAAGGTAGCGAGTAGAACCGCGGTTGTGTATACCTCTAGTTGCCTAACAGCCGTTTGTGGTATCCCAAACTTAGCTTGAACCATCTCACCTTGCTCAGTTGAACGCAAAGAGCCCTGGTCAAACCAGTTCAATCATTTTAGCGTAATAGCTCATTGGTCTAGTGCCATGGCACCAAAAATGTATATATATATATATATATATATATATATATATATATATATTTTTAACC
>Ga0041059_1000722_pt1 | contig 25712 bp, 26 predicted proteins | sample AraColnosormetaG_FD_56232 | JGI IMG/M metagenome (GOLD analysis project Ga0041059, IMG submission 56232) | Arabidopsis roots microbial communities from North Carolina, USA - Col MF nosort | ecosystem: Host-associated > Plants > Roots > Unclassified | place: USA: North Carolina | collected... | reverse complement strand
AAAAAAAAAAAAAAAAAAAAAAAAAAAAAAAAAAAAGAAAGTCAAAGAAACATATCGAAACTGAAAATATAACGTTGATTAGAGAGCTCACCTTTCATTTTGTATGAATAGTTACAATATAAACGAAGAAAATCTAAGAGTGTGCGGAACTTAAAGCATCCAAAACTCCTTCATTGGCTTATCCAAAAATATATAATAAGAGTGGCATGTAAAATGTTCTAGAGTATTATTATAATTTAGTAAGTTTAACGGTTTTGACATACACTTGCATCTTTTATCTCTTAATTCGTATGACCTTCGAGATAACCATCTATGACATTTTAAGGGAACGAAATGAGAGGCACCATAATCATATTTACAGGTCGGTTACCCTCCTCATCCGTGTGATTGATAAGTGGATCCCAAATAGGATTACATGTCTTCGATTTTCTTTCAAAACTTTGTACATAAAGTTTTTTTGTTGGTCAGTAAATTTAACATGTAAAAAACAAAACAAGAAAAAGTTTAAGCAAAGAAAAAACACTCATATACAATAATATTATTTTCACCTCTACAGGAAAGAGGTTTCATTTTTTCTATTTATTAAACAAAATATATCTTATTCGGTGTAGCATTATTTATTTCAAGTTGTGAAATAAATGTAACATCAATTTTATACTATTGTTCTCGACGTGAAATCTTATCGAATTTTGGTTCCATGGTCAAAACTCAAAAAGATGGTTGTACAGATATTAAGCATATCTTAGAATGATTACCAAACATGTGACTGAAATTTGAATCAAACTTAATAGTAATAAAAATGATTTCCCGTGATCCATGGCACCTTTTAAATCAAACTTAATAAAATATTACAAGTATGTATGATGAAGTTAAAAACCTTCCTTTCTCATGCGAACATAATATATTAATATGTCAAAATATACGATGGTTTTACTACAATGCATTTCCGAAGTGCCGGGAAAATTATATATAAACTATATTCAAATATAATTTGTTTAGCTAATTGGTAAAAAAACTGAATTTAAGTGTGGTTGTGTAGACGAAATGCTCTATTTTGAGCCTTAATGTTAACGAAAAACTAGATTATATATTTTTCTTTCTACGTAACCATAACCTCGATTAATGTACGTGTACTGTTTCATTTTTTGGACCCGACAATGTCTTTCGGCTTACAAAGCTTGGCCTGATTAATTAAAATAAAATTATCTTTTCAGCAAAAAAATAATGGAGGTTTTTATTGATGATTCGAACTAATTTTGAAAATTATATATAACTACAAATTTCATATTATTCGACCAATAATTTCCGAATAAAATAAAAGAAAATTACATGTCAATCCAATTCATGATTTTAAAATACAGTTGTACAAAAGTTTTAAAAGATATTTAGCATATCTTGAATTATACAGTTACTATACATGTGACTGAAATTTGACTCAAACATATTAGTAATAAAAACGATTTCCCGTGATCCGTGGCACCTTCAAATTTAAACCAAACTTAATAAAATATTACAAGTATGCATTCTGAAGTTAGAAAAAAAAATTGCCTTCCTGGCTTCTTTTAGTTACAACTTACAAGTTCCTGATTTTGCACTAATTTGGACATAGAACCAAAATCTTATCTCATTCAATGATTTCCAAAAATTACAAAAAATTAAAATATATTTTAATTCAATTAATGGTTTTGAATTACAATATCTGCATTTTAAGAAATCACATAAGATTTTTAGATAAAATTCAAAAAACAAATTTAGATATATATTTTTTTGGAATTTCTATTTAAAACCTGGTGAAATTGATAATGTGTTTTAACATTAATACATATACTGATAAACCATTTTAGATGAAGATAATATCTATATAAAATTTTCCTTTGCATTATCTTTGATACGTAAACCAGATATATTGCAATTAAAAATATAAAATTACGGAATAACATTGTAGCGAGAAATTGTGGAGCGTCATAATAAAAAAAGTTACATAGTTTTGGTAGAAATTTTTGACATGTAAGTTGTGAACAGACCCGTTAACAAATTTATGTCTCATTTACTTTATGCACACATACTACTCGTAACACTCTCACATCGTACAAAGATATAGATCTAGCACACGTATAATAGCTTCGGAAGTCATGCTGATGAAATGATGTTGATGATGATGAATATGATGGTGTATGATTATATCATGATGGGTTTGATATCATCGATTATAATAAAGTTATGATGATGTAAAAAAGTTAATGAATTGAATCCGAGTGTCGTGGTGGAAACATTAAGTAGCCCCCATAATTCATCAGTCCATTCAACTCATTTATTTCATCAACTTATTAAAATAATATAAAATGATAGTCAATTCATTGGTTGAGTTAAGTCAATGATCTACTAATTTTGATCGACTTTGATACTCCTACATTTACATCAATGTTTCTTTTTCTTTCTGAAATATTCTTTATTTACCTTCCCTTTGCATATATGTATGTTCTCAATTTCAATTCATATTCACTCCTCCTATTTTTTTGGCACCATACATCATGCACATCTGGATCGATACGTAACATGAAAGTCTTTAAGATTTGTCTTGTCACCATTAACCAGCATACGTGTTTACATGTGGAATTAACATTGCTAATTTACTGATAATTCAAATTGTACATTATAAAGAAACTTCATTTTTTCTCTGGTGGCCCGTGGCCACAACCCTACATTCTAACATCCATTAAAGAGGGTTCGAACTTAACCTAATCTAGAGATGACATTTTGAGTATTGTCGCAAATAAAACATTCTGATCATAATTAACATTTAGTTATATGTTAGTATGGATTCAAACCTGAGGTTGATATGATCGGATCCAAACAGTACACTACATTAAGTTTACGGATCGCAATCAAGATTGTTACGTTGGCATCAAGGTATATATAAAATATCTTGAAATTTTTTAGTAATTTTTATAATGTTGTGTACATATGTACACATGCACAACTATAAGCTAAATAAAGTATGTCCGTATTACCCGCTTGGTAGTTGAAGACTTAAAGAGGCCATCATCAATTCCATCTAGTGACATTTTTCAATTTCTCATAAATGATATAGTTTATTCTATAGTTTGCATGACATAATTTTGTTTTGTTTATATGATACGAACAAATTTGGGTGTAACAACATATGACCGGTGACTTTATATCCGAAATTCAGAATTCGATATGAGATGTTCTAAATGAATACTTATGTGAAATACAAACAACGCATAAAATGACGTATATATACTTATGTGATTATAAATGAATATTTGGAAAGTAGAATAAAAATTTAAAAACAAAAAGTAGATTGCAAGTATGCAACATTTGAATCCTAGGCGCGGATGGTTATGCATGTACGACATGCACGAATGATATAGGCTCTCTGCACAACACACAAGATCAAAACAAACAAATTCTGCATGTAGCATTCTAAAATTTTCGATAAATTTTATATTTGTTGATCTAAGAAAAAATTGTAATCCCTGAAAATTGAATTTGAGACCTGGTATAGAATCTCCACAAACATAGGAATTTATTATTATTAAAAAAGCTTTATTAACAATATATCATCTTCTTCTTTTTTTCAATTAATAAACTGGTAATATTAAAATCGTCAAAGAAGTCTCTCTCTCCCCCATGTTTGCCAATAAATAGGAGATAATCGCTACCAAACTTCTCATTCTCACAAGTCATAAACAGTCGTTTATAGTTCAATCCTTTTCCTCTTCTTTGTTTCTAAAAAGAGAAAAGTCACTTATGGCGGATATCTCGGGAAACGGCTATGGCAACGCCAGAGAAGAAGTAGTAATGGTGAATCTCAAGGATGAAGTCGAACATCAACAAGAAATGGAAGACATTCATAACCCAAGACCCTTGAAGAAACAAGACTCTCTACTCTCAGTCTCTGTCCCTTTCTTACAAAAGGTTTTTACTTTTAACTCTCCATATCCAACATGTTTTACAAGTTATAAATGAAAAGACTCTGTTTTGTACCAATTCACAAGACATCTCGGTTTTATTTACGCTATGTTTTCAGTTGATCGCGGAGTTTCTTGGAACCTACTTTTTGGTATTCACCGGTTGTGCATCGGTGGTTGTAAACATGCAAAACGACAATGTCGTGACTCTTCCAGGGATCGCTATCGTTTGGGGACTCACCATTATGGTCCTCATTTACTCTCTTGGTCACATCTCTGGTGCTCATATCAATCCGGCCGTTACCATTGCCTTCGCCTCTTGTGGCCGTTTCCCTCTCAAACAGGTCCTTAACACATACACAATTACATATAGCCTTTATATAATGATCGATCAAGTTTTGTATTTTATGTGTGTTTTTGAGTTTCATGAACAAACTAATTAAAGAACATTAGTGTATTTTGTTTCCATTGATCTAGTTTAGCTATCGGTTGCTTGTATTGCACACGAGACTTTGGGTTATTCAAATACGTAGCGTTTTTAATGCAACGTTTACTATAGATGAGTGAAGATACGTAAGGACAAATCTACTTTTGCTAGTTTCCAAAATAAATTAAAATGTTATGTAACTTTTGTATGTATATAGTTTTTCCACACGTCCATATTTTGTTATATAAACGTCAAAATATCTTCCAAGATTGGGTCCCTTCCCTAGTTAGTGTGAACTGGTGAATTAATTTATTTTATTTTTGTTCTTTGAATTTTTTTAGGTTCCAGCTTATGTCATATCACAAGTGATAGGATCAACGCTCGCGGCTGCGACATTACGGTTGTTGTTCGGACTTGATCACGACGTTTGTAGCGGAAAACACGATGTGTTTATCGGATCATCACCAGTGGGATCAGATCTTCAGGCGTTTACGATGGAGTTTATCGTCACTTTCTATCTAATGTTCATCATTTCTGGCGTTGCTACCGATAATAGAGCGGTTAGTATTTTCATATCTTCTTATGTTGTCAAATTCGATGGCTTATATTAGTGTTATTAATTACTGCTCCCTCTCAGAAGTTACATTTGTTTTCTGTGGTCTTTAAATTTACGAGAAACTTAACATTGGGACCAAATGCTGCAATATTCAGATCGGAGAACTTGCTGGATTAGCAATAGGATCAACGGTGCTACTTAACGTGCTAATTGCCGCGTAAGTTATCAGTTACCATTTCTATTATTGTGCTTATACTTTTTTTTTTTAGAGTAAGAATTCCAAAAAATGATTTATACGGTTATGTTCATCAATTTTATTAGACCGGTATCGAGTGCGTCGATGAATCCAGGAAGAAGTTTAGGACCTGCACTGGTCTATGGTTGCTACAAAGGAATTTGGATATACTTAGTTGCGCCAACTCTTGGTGCGATTGCGGGTGCATGGGTTTATAACACAGTTAGATATACCGATAAACCATTGCGAGAAATCACTAAAAGTGGTTCATTTCTAAAGACCGTGAGAATCGGTAGCACTTGATAAGAGAAAAGAAAACATGGGTGGAGTTGATGGAGTATTTTCAAATGAATGTAACAACTTTCACCACACCTTACGTATATGGCCTTTGTATTAATTGCTACGTTTATCTCTTTTATTGTTAACGCCAAGATTCTCTATCTTGTTATTAATGTGTAACTGTATCGTATATTTTTTAAATAATAAAATTCAATTCTAGAAAGATCAAACTTTAAAGTTTTAAGCAAAATTGTTGAATATGTAGAATTTGGAATTTGTCAAAGGAAAGCACAAGATCCGGAGTCACAATCATTTGCCTAGTGGGGCAATACTTTTGTCCATAGAACTTAAAAGCCGGGCACGGCACGTGTTGGTTTGACCTGATAGATCAAAACTAAACATCATCCACCACATACCAATCTCTAACGAATGGCACACATCCCAAATCATTCACCTCATATTTTTCTCATGCAACATCAGGAAACTTTTCATTTGTGATGAATAAAGAAGAAAACAATGAGGAAACTTTTCATCCACTAAAATGTGAGAAAGAAGACCAATTATTATTCATCTAATTACCCAACAAAGAATAAATTACATATTAGTTGGCTAAAATAAGATTAATTTTTGAAGAATTTACTAATCGAAAAATCCTAATCAAACCGAAATTTCGATCGAGCATAGTAGACTGAGCTGGCCAGCCGCTATGATGTCACAATTCACTAACACAAGGAAAAACTAAAGAACAAAATTGATCATTTTGACGAAGCCTCATGGAGAGGAACTAATAACAAACTTGTTTAATGTCCTCTGCTTCAATGAGGAATGGTTTCTTGAAGCTGAGGGTAAGTTGAATGCGAAAAGTTTTGGGGAAGTTTTATAAGATGCTCGTCGCGGGCTAGACCACGAAAAGCCATACCAAGCGAATAACCTAAAGCACGAGAAACCGAGACTGCCACTGCATTTCCAATCTGACAATACCTGTAGATAGTGAGAAGAAGTGAAATGATATTCGCATTTGCTTAGTAGTCTGAAACTATTGTCCTGGTTCTTATAATTTTTTCCAAATGAACAAAAGCAAGTACCTTTCTTTAATGGTTCCACAGAACTGGAAGTAATCAGGGAAACCTTGAAGCCGTGCAGATTCTCTTATGGTTAGCACTCGATCTTGCTCAGGATGCAATAACGCCTGCAAATAGCAAACTTCTTATAGAAACTTTTAAGAATTTAAAATATGGTATTATGTTAAAACCTGGAATGGCTTTGAGGGTACCTGACTGTGGCATGTTGGGACTGTTAGAACGGTTGGAACAGTTTCATCCCACCAAAGACGAGCAAACGGTCTGCGAATTTTATAAATCCAGAGAGACTTAAAAACATGAAAGCTTCAACAAATAGTTTCAGGCGGAGGAGTGTAAGAGTATACCTTTTAGATTTCCCTTGCTGAAAAGTAAAGACGTATCCTGGTACCTAAGGAGGGCCACAAGTGAGCTGATTCAGTACACATATATTAATTTTTGGGATTATGAGAACTGTTGACAGCAGACTTAACAAGCAGAATGACATTAGCTTGAGAATTTCAGCACTAATGTGTAGTTTCATCGATAACTCATGTAATTTTGGTATGGCTCAGTTCATATAAGAGGATTCTTTACCAAAGGCTTTCCTGATGGCAGAATAACCGGTTCCATTGATGGATCACGACATACTGTATTGTTTCTGACGATTAACCCCGGAAGATCCCTGAAATTAGCTCCCTGCAAACACTTCTCTCGACATGAGAATCTTTCGGCTAGAGGATCGGGATTGTTAATTAGTAAAACGAAATGAGTACCTTCCTCTTGGGGATTTGGCAAACTCGGGCATAGTCGTCTTCATTTATATGGAACGGCCTGTGATCATGCAGTAGCATTGTTCTTTTGTTACAGTTATCAATTGCAGAGCCTGTCAAATCTGACATAGCAAAACACTAACGCGTGAGCTACCATATGTAATATGCAAGTGGTCATGGCTTATCAGACAATTGTTGTGAAAGAGACCGTAACTACAGAATCCAGATCCAACTTACCACGTTTGGTTGATCTAATGTACCTCTGAAAATCTGTTTTTGGGAGACTTTCATAAGGCAATTTCTCCCGGTCTTCATCGTTTGATACCTAGATATGTGAAAAGAAATTATAAATATATATTAACCCTGAATTGCAGATGGATCTAGTGGAAATGAAACATACATGAGGAAGATCTGATATCGCATCTTTTAGAACAAGAGCTTTTTCAAGTTTTCTGGGTTGGCCTTCAGCATAAGCAACTACATTCCTCTGAAACATGAAAGCCAAGGTGGCTTAAGTTGGAAGAACGACAGGCTTAATGAAAAGAGTATAAGATAAGTCCCAATTTACAATTTGATTACCTCGAACTCAAGTGGAAGCCCATATCTGACAATAACATCATGCGTTGGAAGCGGAAACGGAGGTAGGTTCTGAAATGAAATACCAAATAATGTAAGTATGAAACCGTCACCTCGAGGAAGTTAATAGGCCTATAAATTCACCTTGTTTGGAACAGCTCCCCACATGAAAACTCTGGATCGAAATTGGGAAAGACCATAGCAACCAGCTGTCATGATACCTAACCTTGCTTGGTATCTCATGTTCACAAGACGGCTCAAAGCGTATCGCCCAAGAGAACCTTTGTCCATACGCAGAATATCAACAACATTTTCCATCAACACATATGAGGGTTTCAGATACTCCACTATGTCCATAAAAACTATAATTTGCTGATTCCTTTCATCATTCAATGGAGAATCAACATTCCTGTGCCGGTTATAGCCACTAATTCCTTGGCATGGAGGTCCCCCACATATCACACCAACACGACCCTAGTTACAATCATTGACAAGATTTTTTTATTTTCAGTGCAAATAAATGTTCATGGCAAATAGATGTTGATGGTACAATCATACGACTTTCAAAGATCAAGAATTCAATTCAGAAGCAAGTTCTTACAGGAAGTGGCAAGATCTTGGACTTAAATCCACTAGTTACAAACTCCCGAATGGCATCTTGACAGTTACTAAAATTCCAAACAAAATTAATTAGTTCCAGATAACAACAGAATCTCTTTTTAACATTGTTTTGAAGCATATACCTCAATTCCTCTGCTAGTTCCCATGTATCTTCGTCGCTTCTGTATCCTTTCCAGTGCACCTAATGAAAAAGTCATGGGCATAATTCGTCTTCAGAAAACTAAAACGTCATAAAGCTAGCAAAGAATTACAAAAATATGTCTTGGAAGTTATAAAAGCTGAAAAGAACACTCTTAAAACCCTAAGAAGTAAGGTTAGATCAACAATATAAGGGCAACAGGGCATACCTTAAACTTCAGGCCATTTTTTCCTGTCTTGTCATGATCACCAAAGCATATATCAACTAGCTTTTCCACTTCGTACTCCTCAGAATCTGAATCATCATCACTAGAAGAGCTGCTTCCACTAGTTTCTTTAGTTGAATTTACGGATCTTAATGTATCAGTTCTCTGATCATTATTAAACACATATCGCTTGCATAATTTATCCCATTCCTTCAAAAGTTGGAGGAAGTCTCCAGCAGCATCATTCCTAACCTGTAAACAACGACAGTATCATTAGATTTGGTATAATTCTCCAAAAATGATCTAGCAGTTGTCGCCGAAAGTATTCTGACCTGCGTGTTTGGATGGTTCAATTTCAAGCTCTTACAGGCAGCCGTATTCTGGTCCACAGCCCATTTCTGAAAGAGAAAAATAAAAACGAATCCAGATATTAAATGAAAGTGAGTGAAGAAAGAGCTTTCCATCCTAAGTTAAAGAGATAAAGATTAATTACTTAAAGCAAGTACCGTCACGACATCAACACCAGATATTTTGGCTCCAAGACTTAACCCAGTTGACATTCCACCACAACCACTGTAAAGATCAAGCACAGGAAGCTCTCCGCTAAAACTTTTCTTTTTCAAAATAGATTCAGTGGATTCTGTAGGTACCACATCGGCACAACACTCAAGCTTGTTTTCGGACGTTTTAGCTGAGACCAAAAAAAGAAGAAAAAAGAATGCTCAAGCTTCTGTACCTAGGATCTTATATAAAGACTGTGTCAAACTGCTCATAAACTGTGGCATCTGTTTTGCTTAAAAGAAATAAAGAGAAAACAGCTATATCCGTTTCCAATTAATAACTCATAAACATATTACATGAGCACTTACGATTTCTCAAGGTTTGAAATGTTGAATACTCCACACAATACTCCATATCAAAATAGTAGTCAGATTTTATAGAATTGGGCTTCAATCCGACCTGCAAAGTCATGAAACAAAATCACTTAAAATGCAGATTGTAACAAACTGATCAACTCTGTTGAGATTGTAACCAAAAAAAAGAGAGAGAGAGAGAGAGAGAGAAAGAGAATGAGCTTGACTCAGCATACCCTAGGTGAAACTTGTAAAACAGTAACTTTAGAAATAAGACAATCTACTGGATTGTCATTCATTACGGTAGAATAGAAGAGACGCCTTTTGTCATGATTAGTAGCCTGCCGTTCCATTATCTACAAACATTAGACAAATGAGTAACTAGTTGTTGCAGCGCAAACAATTAGACAAACAAAAGAGAAGAACTTGTATACACACTGTATCCGTTGCTCTGTAAAACCACTGAACTCGGAAGTAGCTTTCTCCATCTGTTGTCTTAAAAAACTCTACTATCTGGCCAACATGGGTTTCTTCTTCTTCACCCTGTACCATATTGGAGATGAACATGTAATTAGCTATATATGTTCTTCTCACAAACGCATTACATTCTAGAAAATCCAAGGCTCTTGAATGAAAAAGTTGTTTGGTCCAATGAAAAAGTGAAAAGCAGCGCAGGGATACTGAGCTAAAAAATACCATATTCATGATAAGCATGGTTTACCTTTATGTAGGCAAAGTCTCCAAGGCTAAAGGTGTGACCGTCGACTTTTGCTTGCGAATAATGGCATTCTACATTTGCAACAATCTTGTCTTCGTCATCCCTTCAAAAACATTGCTCAGGATATTGAATATACAGTAAAACAAACCACATATGAAGGAAGAGAATATTGTAGAAAAAAAACAGTGAGTTGACAAAGAACCAGTACTTACTCTGATTGTTGGCCTCTACTCTTAGATTTGCGTTCCTGAAAATTAGTGAAATTCATAATCAGAAATGAAGCGGATATTTTGAGAGTGAAAAGAAAGATATGAGGTCCTTTTATGTTGGATTACAAATATATACTTAAGACTATGCAATCTCTACTGCTCAAACTAACTTAACAATTTTTTAAGCTAAAGCAGTCAAGTGCAAAGAAATTAATCAACTACCTTAAGTTCATATCTCCAGCGCCATCTTTCTTGAGCCTCCTCGCAAGAAAGTGGCTCTCCAATGAAAAAACAGATACTACGTTTGTTCTGCTCTTGGACAGCAGTCCGGGTTACCCGTTTACCCTTTCTCTTGGTTGATTTCGTTGGATTATTCAGATCCAGTGAAACGATTCCCTCATTACCCCCAGAGGAGAGGGCAGATCCACTTTCGACTTGTGTCAAATTATCTCCATTTAAATATTCAATAGAAGACGGTTCATCGCTGTCAGAGAGATAGATCACAGTAGAATTTACATGCATTTCCCGAGTTTTTCCCTTATCAGCAGCACCACAAGCACTAGTTTTACCCTGAAGTAAAGACTCCATTGCATCTTGCTCCACTAACGCAGTCGTCATAGTTAATCCATTACTAGTATCATTTTTGCTAATTTTCAAAGAGCTAGTGTGAATATCATCCGTATTTAGGCCAGAAGATCTGGGTTTTCCTAACGTTCTGTCCCTACAACCATTTACAGTTTTCTTGATGCAACCCGAAGGAAAAACTAATAGCTCTTGCTTGGATGAAACTAGGCCATCACCTTCACATTTCTTCATAGCCTCACAACAGTGATCCTTCTTACTAATTTGCACCAGCCTCTCAGTTCCCCTCACCTGTTCTGCACCACATAATGCCGGGCCACAATCTTTTCTTCTGTTCAAAGTTTCTGTGTTGCCAGTTTCCACAGTTCCAGATAGCCTTGTAGATCTTCGAAATGAGCAAGATGCCAGAGACATCCCTTTTCCTTTAGACTTGCCTAGATTTTCTTCTCCCTCATTCTCCGTTCCCTTCATGAATCTTTGAGATCTCCTCATTCGTTTATTGCTTCCGAGACTCTGTTTAGAACTATTGATGCTTGAATATAATAATGTATCACTATCAACTTTCCTCTTGGCTGGATCTTGCAATCTTGATCTACCTTCAGCAACGTTGTTCTTATATTGGCACTCGGAAATTATTTCCATCTCCAGGCTCTTGGCAATTACAGCTATATCTCTGCATCAATTTTAACATAAAACAGTATTTGAGAACTAAAATCCCCATTTCAAGGATGATTTCCCAAGCAAAAAATACAATAACAAATGCTGTGAAGCTTTTTTACTTACTTGAATGTCAGTCCCTCAGAATCTGAGCTTTCCTTCTGCATCAACCCAAAAAAAAGAACGACGATTATACTTTCCAATCTCTAACTAAGCTGCATTGCATTGCGTGGCTACTAACAAGAACAAACAAAAAAATTGGCGAGTAACCTTATCGAGAGCACTATTACTCTTTCTCTTCCTCGACCCAAACTTTCCAGTCACCGGAACCGAGCATACACTGTCAAAATTTCCATCCACCGCCCTAAATCTCGGCGACCTCCGAAGCTGACAACCGTTCGTCAAAGTAAGCAGCGGCTGTGACTTACCACGAGAGAACTTCCTCTGCGAAACTCCCCCTTTGGTAACCGGAACCGAGCATACATTGTCGAAATTTGCATGCAGGGCCCTAAATCTCGGCGACCTCCGAAGCTGACAACCGTTCGTCAACATAAGCAGCGGCTGTGACTTACCACGAGATGACTTCCTCTGCGAAACTCTCCCTTCTCCTCCGTTCTCTTCAGGCGAATTACAATTAAGCGTCGTGGATCTCCTCAAACTCATCTCTCCGTTGTCGGGGAGCTTTATGAGTTCTCTAGTAGAGGACGGAGCAGCTTCTTCAGGATTGGGACACCAGAGGACAAGAGAGAGACATTCCGGTTCAGATCTAGAAGAAGAATGGAGATCCAATGGAGCTTGAGCCTCTTCTGACTCACATTTGGCCGGCGATAACATCAGAGAATATAAAGAATCTAAAAGGGATCCAAAGTAGCCAATAGGGAAACAAAACTGAAAAAGGGAAGAAATCAAGTGAGTGTGTATTTTTTGACTATTGTACTTTTTTTGCTAACAGACTGTCACGTGTCACACGTGATCTTCTTGCACTCTCTGTTCTTCGAAATCAATTAATTGCAATTAGTACATAATAATAGTGTTACAACTAAATTAATTATTTTACTAAACTATTCCGTCGTTGGTTTATTTCCCGATCAGAAGTAAATATTGATCGCTGCAGAATCTTAAACTCTGCTTCTCTCTAATGGCGGCGACACATCTTCACATACCGCCAAATCCTAAAACCCAAACGTCTCACCAAAACCCTCCCTTTTGGTTCTCTTCTAAAACAGGAATCTACACCAGCAAATTCCCTTCCCTACACCTCCCCGTCGACCCAAATCTCGACGCCGTCTCCGCTCTTTTCTCACACAAACACCACGGCGATACAGCGCTCATCGATTCCTTAACCGGGTTCTCAATATCTCACACTGAGCTACAGATTATGGTTCAATCAATGGCGGCTGGGATCTATCACGTTTTAGGTGTTCGTCAAGGTGACGTTGTATCACTCGTCTTGCCTAATTCCGTCTATTTTCCGATGATTTTCCTCTCTTTGATCTCGCTTGGTGCTATTGTTACTACCATGAATCCTTCGAGTAGTTTAGGAGAGATTAAGAAGCAAGTTAGTGAGTGTAGTGTTGGATTAGCTTTTACTTCTACTGAAAACGTTGAGAAGCTGAGTTCTTTGGGGGTTAGTGTGATTAGTGTATCTGAAAGTTACGATTTTGATTCGATTCGTATCGAAAACCCGAAGTTTTACTCCATTATGAAAGAAAGTTTTGGGTTTGTACCAAAACCGTTGATTAAGCAAGACGATGTAGCTGCAATTATGTATTCATCTGGAACAACTGGAGCTAGTAAAGGAGTTTTGTTAACTCATAGGAATTTGATAGCATCAATGGAGCTTTTTGTGAGGTTTGAAGCTTCTCAGTACGAATATCCGGGATCGAGTAATGTTTATCTAGCAGCTTTGCCTTTGTGCCATATCTACGGGTTATCACTCTTTGTGATGGGATTGTTGTCTCTGGGATCAACTATTGTTGTTATGAAGAGGTTTGATGCTTCTGATGTTGTTAATGTAATTGAAAGGTTTAAGATCACTCATTTCCCGGTTGTTCCACCTATGTTGATGGCATTGACAAAGAAGGCAAAAGGAGTTTGTGGTGAAGTGTTTAAAAGTTTGAAGCAAGTTTCTTCTGGAGCAGCTCCTTTGAGTAGGAAGTTCATTGAAGATTTCCTTCAGACTCTTCCTCATGTCGATTTGATTCAGGTCTCTGAATTTTACTTTTGGATGTCGTTTTAGAAAACTGAATTAAATGTTATTCATTCATAAACTCAATAAGAAGTAGAATCTACATTTTTTAGAAAAATTTGACATCTCTTCCCAAAAGAAACAACTAAAATTGATTTAACGAGGCCATGACTTTTTGACTCACACTATTATTTTCTTTACATTTAGCTGAAAGTGTGTATAAAATGGATCACATTTTGTTGCAGGGATATGGAATGACTGAATCAACTGCAGTTGGAACACGGGGCTTCAACTCGGAAAAGCTTAGTAGGTATTCTTCTGTGGGACTACTGGCTCCTAATATGCAAGCCAAGGTAGTAGATTGGAGCTCTGGTTCTTTCCTTCCACCAGGAAACCGAGGAGAGCTCTGGATACAAGGTCCCGGTGTCATGAAAGGTAGATAGATTCTTCCTACTGTACTTCTTTACCAAAATAGTTGAGATTTTCCTTCTCAGTTCATGAATAAAGTCTTTTGTCAATGGTTCAAATCACTGAGAAACACTTGCATCCTAATAAATGTAAATATAGATTGGATCTTCCAACTTTCGTGGGGCTTATTTGGTGCTTGTGTTGATAGATTAGGCTTATTATCTTGTTCTTGATTTTGTGCTACATATTTTTATGGAACAGTTTTAATTTTACTTGGAGAGAATCTGAACACCGTTCATTTGTCTGTCAGGATACTTGAATAACCCAAAAGCAACTCAGATGAGTATAGTTGAAGATAGTTGGCTACGTACTGGGGATATTGCTTATTTTGATGAAGATGGTTACTTGTTTATTGTTGACCGTATTAAGGAGATTATAAAGTACAAAGGCTTTCAGGTAAAGGAACAGCAGTTTCTCTTTCAGCCAACTCTAAATTAGGAAATATTAATTCTTTGCATTTATGGTTTTTGCAGATCGCTCCAGCAGATTTGGAGGCTGTTCTTGTTTCACATCCCTTGATTATCGACGCTGCAGTAACAGCGTAAGTTCGAAAAAACAAATCTTGATCATTTACTAAACTAGTTTAATAAGTGAAAGATACTGCAAATCCAGTTTTGGAGAATTCGACAGAGTCTGTTACTCTACTGAAAGTATCCAAACTTTCCATTTCAGTGCCCCAAATGAAGAATGTGGAGAGATTCCGGTAGCATTCGTTGTCCGGAGACAAGAAACAACACTTTCAGAAGAAGATGTAATAAGCTATGTAGCTTCTCAGGTTAGGTTCCCACTAATTCAAAATGGCTTTTCCCATTTCAAAACACTGATCATTAATGTAATACATTATTATACATTACGTGTTCTAGGTTGCACCCTACAGGAAGGTGAGGAAAGTGGTGATGGTCAACTCTATACCAAAATCTCCAACTGGGAAGATATTGAGAAAGGAACTAAAGAGAATTCTTACAAACTCTGTTTCTTCAAGACTATGATTCTTTCTTCATTTGTTTGGTAATAAGTAGCAGACAGAGAGATCCACTAATATAGCCTTCATAACTCAATTCATTGGTTTTGTAGCATCAAAAGAAATAAACAGACACATTCTTTGATTCTCAGTGAATAAAGCATTGTAACCCAATACGGAAACAAAAATTCTTTCTGAGCCCAAAATGTAATTTTAGCCTTAGTATTTTATTTACATAAAAGTCCTTTTAATCGTTGGCTATTGCATTTATCGCCCAATACTTGTCTTTGAGCTCAAGAAATATAGTTTACTAAAAGGCTGGGTTTTTCTGGATTTCTTACTCCCAAACCGATACAAGATCGAAGCTTTGCCTTCTGTTTCTTCGAAAATCTACCATGGCTGCTCTACAATACCTTGAATCGCAGAAAAATGCGCACCCAGAGCTTGGTGAGTGGTACAATTCGCTCGCAGATCTGTACCAGAAGAAGCTCTGGCATCAGCTCACTCTTAAGCTCGAGCAGTTCATCGCTCTCTCTGTCTTTCAGGTCAATCTCTTGAATTTTCATCGTTTCGTAGTTCTTCTGTGTGATTAGGGTTCATAGATCTCGAGAAAGTTAATAGGAGTCGTCATGTTAGACTTGGGTTTATAGAGAGATCTGAAGGATTCGTTCCGACTCTTAGGTGATTTTTCAGATTCATTGAAAAGCTTTGTATTGGTGAATTATCGCACTTCTGTGACCAAAGCTTTCGAATATTTTAGCTCAGAGATACCCAAAAACTCAGCTTTACAAGGTTTACAGATTTGTTAATGACGTGTTTCCCCCTGTTTATGTTCATAATCTTTGCAGGCTGGAGATGCTTTAATACAGCTTTACAACAATTTCATCACTGACTTTGAGACGAGGATCAATCTTCTGAAGCTTGCGCATTTCGCTGTTGTAGTCTCCCGACAGTATCCTGAGAAAGAAGCTGCAGTTAGTTATCTTGAAGGAGTGATTGAGAAGCTTAAAGCTACTAAAGAGTCAAGGATAAATGAACCAATTAGCTATATAGAAACACAAATAGCTTTGTTCAAGCTTGAGCAAGGTGACCAGAAGGAGTGCAAGAAAATCTTGGACGATGGAAAAAGCCTGCTTGATAGTATGACTGACATTGATCCATCAGTTTATGCCAACTTCTTTTGGGTCTCTTCTCAGTACCATAAAGTCCGTCAAGAGTTCTCTGAGTTCTATAAAAATGCTCTTCTTTACCTCGCTTATACGTCTGTGGACTCACTCTCGGAATCATTTAAGCTGGTACGTCCCTCTGAATGTTCTAATCATTCATATATGATATATGTAGTCGTTACGTTACCAAATGGTCTTTTAGCAATTTTGGATAAGTATTAGCACTCTATGAAAGGAAACTTACAGTGAAAAATGCTTTATCTCTGTAAATTGCTTTGTGTTCCAATCAAAATGTTAATATCATATACTTTCGTTTCTTTCAGGATTTGGCTTTTGATTTGTCGCTTTCAGCTCTACTTGGGGAGAATATCTATAACTTTGGGGAACTGTTAGCCCATCCAATTGTAAGTTTCCCTTCATCCTCCAAATTAGCAAACCACAGATTTATTCACCATTATAGATAAAAGAACACTGACATGTTATATATGTTATGGCAGTTGAAAAGTCTGCTTGGAACAAATGTGGAATGGCTTTACCACATTCTACAAGCATTCAACCACGGAGATTTAGTTCAGTACCAAGAACTCTGTCGTGTGCACAATGCATCGTTGAGTGCTCAACCAGCACTGGTTGAGAATGAGAAGAAACTATTAGAGAAGATCAACATTCTCTGCCTTATTGAGATCATTTTCAGGTATTCATTCTCTGTAGGAGTCATCTTATACCCATATACAGATGAAAACAAACTTAGTACTTAACTTGTATATAACATCTTTGCCACAGCCGACCTGCTGAAGATAGGACCATACCTTTGAGTGTCATTGCCGAGCGTACTAAACTTTCAATCGAAGATGTTGAGCACCTTCTCATGAAGAGCTTATCGGTGAGTACCTTTTTCTTTCCTCTCTCTTTCTCTCTATCTCATTCTATCAGTAACATTAAAAATCTAAAGAAGATTGGCAAGACGCAGACTCGAAATCTTCTTGAATGTGTGATTCTGTATTGGTTGATTGTGAAAACTGAGGAGAATGAGTTATTGCAGGTGCACTTGATAGAGGGAATACTAGATCAGGTGAATGGAACAGTTTACGTCTCATGGGCGCAACCGAGGGTGTTAGGAATACCGCAGATCAAGTCATTGAGGGATCAGCTAGACAGCTGGGTCGATAAGGTTCACACCACATTGTTATCTGTTGAGGCCGAGACACCTGATCTTGTTGCAGCTTAAACTCTTCTTTCCTCTTTTTTCCTTCACTGTTCGTTTAAGCTACAGATTGTAACATTCTCTGAGGATTAAATGCAACTTCCTTTTAAGTTTTTAGGTATTACAGTTATACTTTTGAACTTTGTTCTCCACAGACACATGAATCTATCCTATTAAGTTGAGTTTCATCGTTAGTGTTGCCTTTAAGGCTTAAGCCTATTTGCATAACAAATGGTCCAACTTTTGTTATTAGACGTGTGAAAAACTCATAAATCTCAAATAGTGGAATGAATCCAAATTGTCAACTTCTGAAATGAAAAGTGTAAGGGTAAAATAGTCAAAACATATTAAACCCCAATTATCACCATCGTTTCGTTTCAATCAAAATTTTCCGATTTTGAGATTTTGAAACAGAGCAGTCAAGTCTCAAAGACTCCAGCTCATCTGTCTGCTTCGTAAGCTGCTCGCTCTCTAAATGTTTTGTCTTCTGGGGAATAGATTTTAGGGATCATCGGTAGATGCTGTTGGATTGACATAATCCAGATCTGATTTCTTCTACAAAAACATAGCTTTCTTCTCTGGGAACAATAGATTTTGATTGTTGTTTCTGGGTTTTAGATTTCTAATGTTGGGGTTTTGGTGATTCGATTTCTCAATAATGCTTCAAAATCGAAAATTGAATCGGTTAGAGCTATTTTGGGAATCTCTTTGCGTTAATTCGAATTAGCATATTTGCAGAATAATCCAATGAGCTCTGTTTTTATTTGTGAATAGATATTGAGGTCCAAAGATGCAGAAATTGGCTGATTTCAAGCTTCCTCAATTCTTCAATTATCCTCCATACTTCACGTATCAAACTCTTCTTCAAAGTTTCTCTTTTTTTTTTTCTCTTAAAGATTATAGATTGAAGAAATGTTTCTCTTTTCAGTTTGCAGCCTGTGAGGGACACTCGTGAGAAACAGATACAGCTCTGGAAAGAGCTTATTTTGGATTACTGCAAATCCCAAAAGATTTTCTTGATTGGTGTTGAAGAAGATTTCCCTCTCTTCTCAAACTCTGCCATTGATAGTATGATCCTTCTGTCTTATCGTTTCGCTGTTAATCTTGTGGTTTTCTATGTTTTCAAGGGAAGTGTTTTAAAGCATTAGTTTCATTTCGTTTGTAGGATCTCTAAGTCATGAAGCAAGGGAAACATTTCTTTCAGCCATTGTTGGTGAAGGTTAGATTCTGAGTCGTTCAAGCGGCTTGTGTCTTTACGTTTTTTTGGTTTTATGAGTTCATTTTCCGGTGGTAGAATGAGGTTTCTTAGTCTCATAGTTTCATTTGAATGTGTCATTTTTTATCTATTGTCAGGGCGTGCGGAGTGGTTAGATAAAGGGCATAGGAAATGTCTTATTCTGTGGCACCGGATTCAAGATTGGGCAGACATTGTTCTTCAGTTTGTGAGTCACATGTGAATTAATCAAAGAAACTTTCAAAAAAATCGGTTTCTCTAATCGATGTCATGTATCAGGTGAGAGATAATGGATTAGAGGACAGTGTTATGACTGTTGAAGAAATACGTTCAGGGACAGAATCACTTGGAACAGGTATTTAACTCTAATTCTAGTTTTTCTAATATGATTTTGTTTGTGTCACACAATGTGAAATGGTAACCAAATGTTCTCTTTGATGTTTCAGAACTTCAAGGGATTGATCGGACGATTCTAATGAGGGCCTTAAAGCTGCTAGAGAACAAGGGCAAGCTTGCATTGTTCAAGGGAACATCAGCAGATGATGAAGGCGTCAAGTTCTCTGTCTGATGCTACTCTGTGTAAACGTTTTTGGTAATAACTTCTATTGGAAAAATCTTACGAACCAAATGGATATATTAACTCTTTATGTTTTTGATAACACTCATTCACTCTAGTCACACTTTTGAGTTCTATAAACTAAGAATAATCTCACTACATAAAACACTAAACACAATGTGTGTAGAAATTCACCATGGATTTTGCAATTGATGTGTCCAAAACATCTCTGGTAAATGATCTCTACAAGTACTTGAGCATAGTGCGTCCGTCTACACTAAGCTTCAATGCTTGCATGCCCCCTTTCCTGATGTTCTTTTGCTGCTTCTGTTTTACGGTTAGCTGTCACAAAGGTATCATATTTTCTCTTAGTTTTCAAATCAAAAATAGTCATTGATGCAGAAAACCATCATGATGCAATGCAAGTAGTGATCATCTTCTATATGTTAATGCAGGAAACTTACGTTTTTATGTCTTTTTTCCATTTGCCACTTGGAACAAGGTTCCTCTTCTTGGTTAATGTCAACCTTCGATGGAGGACGGATCTTAAAGTCCATCGACATTGTTGTTGGTATTTTTGCTCTTGCTCTTCCTGTCCAAGTTCCTAGCCTGGATATTGGTTTCCTGCATTTTTTCCCCCATTAGATTTTTCAGATTACCAAAAACAAAATTGTTTTTAAGCTGAAATGATGGTACAAGTCCAAGTTAAACACAAATAGAAACTTACTCATAAAGGTCAATATCTGTATTAAAGTCTCTAGCTCTTGTTCCAGACACCTTAGGAGCTGTTTTGGTCTGTCTTCTTAATAGTATTTGCCGTTGCTCATCAAGTTCCTCCTGAGTAAACATGTTATCATATCTTGTGCTCTTATTATAAATGATACGGCCCTGCAAAATAAGAAGTAAAATCAAGAACAGAGGTAAGCAACGAGAAACCGATAGAACCAAACCTCAAAAACTGCTTATACATACCCATTTGTTGATTATATCATTAGCGAGTCTCCTATTAGGTGTAGTTTCTTCATCTGATTTTGATAAGAACATTATGACCTTCCCGAGACCGCTCTTGATCAACTGTTCTCTTCTAGAGTCTTGATCAAGATCGATACGAAACTGCAACACAGAACGAAACAAAGGTGAGATCTGATATTTCTTAGTAAATGATATCTAGAGCTTATTATTATGGATTGAGAGAGAGAAAAAGGTTCATACATCGTTGAGAATCATCAAAACGGCACTGCGGATGTTTATATTCGGCAAGCTACCATCAGGAAGCGGCTCGAGCCAATTCTTGAGAAGGTTAAGTACTCCATGGTCTAAGAACTCACCTTGAAGAGGTTTCCTGTTAAAGATAAGAAATTTCAGTTAAAGATAGAGAAACTTTAATCACTCAAAAGATTAAAGAAGAGTTTGATGAATCTTGTGTTACTTACTTTGAGAGAGTTTCATTGAGAAGAGGTAACTTCATGAGTTTATTAATGGCGGGTTTTCCTTCTCTGTTACAAATTACGTCGTCTTCTACCGCGATTTCAAGATTCGCCATCACTTGTTCTACTTGCATCCCAATCTCCATGGAGGTTTTATCGCACTTGCTCTTCTTTTTCCTAAGACTGAACAGTTTTTTTATCTCCTCAGCATCTTCATCTTTTTTCTTAGGAGGTTTTACTACGACCTTATCACCATACTGTTAAACAATAAAGACAGAGAGAATCAAACTTATGAATCTCAAGAGAACAGAACAATGAGCCAAAGATTTATACAACAAACAAACCTGTGAGTTAGTGTTGTTCGTAATTGAATCCCACATCTCTTGAACCTCTTCGGAATTTTGCTTCTTGTTCTTTTTTGTCTTCTCAAGACCAGACTCATCTTTCTTCTTCCTCTGTCTCTTCTTCCCTACTTTGTCATTAAAATCATCCGCAGGTTCTGTAAAATCGTCGAGATCTTCTTCAACTTCGTCTACCAATTCAGGAACAGAAATCGACTTTTTAACTAATCTCCTCCCTGTGAATTTCGATTCCTCGTTCTCTCCTTCAAGTTCTTTCACCCATTCATCGTTAGAAGAGTCTAACTCTTGCATCCTGCACATAAGTAGAGAAAGAACAAGGAAAACGTTAAAACCCTAGATATTGTAATGAAGAACAAAAAAAAATCGATGTATCGTGTCATCAAACTTAAAAGTAGCTATGTTTCTATGAAGCGAAATCGAATGAAGTATTGATGATCAAAAAACCCTAATTCTCAGTATTGTACTCGAACATAAAGAGACGAAATCTACAGAACCGCTTCTACGATACAGAAACGAAACTTGAAAACCCTAGTTCTTTGCATAAACAGTAGATTATATTTCATAGAAAACAAAAGGAAGAAGAAGAAGAAAGCATTACGTATTCTCTTCGTGACTCATGATTTCTTTCGCTCGCTGTGTTGTTGAATTCGCACTTCGCAGAATGTTTGATAAGAACAAGTCTTTTATAGAAGAGTGGCCGCCGTTTATATGTATAACAACTTAGCTTCGTGAAGTCCAAGCTATCGGATTGTGAGTTTTTTTTTCTGTCAGCAAAAACGCGGAGAGAAAAAAACTTATTTTGAAAAAAAGGAAATTTTCTATATTCCATTCTTTTACTCCAATAAAGATTTTCTCAAAACAAAATTTATTTTAATTGAGTAATAAATGTAACTATAGATTCTTTAACATCTTTAGTGATAACAAACAATGTTTAGAAGAGAGAACGAATGTAAGTTACATTTCAATAATTATCTATTTTGAAACCAATAAATTTAAAATTTAAGAACTTTTACATTTCCTTTTGGATTTATTCACTAATTAATATTTTTCAATCTCCATCCTAATAAAAATGATGAAAATCAATAAATAAATACATTTTCATTGGAAAAAATTTCATACAACAAATTGTATCTGAATTCATTTGTTCACATCAGAGCTGACCTTTACTCAAATTATCTACTGAATAAAGATAAATATGGATCAAGCCTAGAATTGTTATATCTAATCAATTTGCCATGTCAATTTTTTTGTTAAATTATATATTCAATCTGGTATGCTCTAGTTTACTATTATTATCTACTAAAATGTAAAAACCAATGGCAATTCGGTAGTTATCTAAGAAAACGAATGGCTTTTTAACAATTTTAATGAAGGAGAAAAGCCAAACTTTAGACCATTCCATGGTCATCTTTCCCACTTTGACGCATCGTAAGAAAACATAAACAACAACAAAGATCTTAGACCATACAAAGAAAGAGAAAGTTAACCAATTTTCTCTTCTTCTTTTTTTTTTCTGGATTTGAAACAAAAAATAGAACAAAAGATATGAGAGATTCAATCTATCTTTTATGGATTGATAATCGATTAGTGGTAATAATTATGATGGTGATGATGGTATCATGTAGATGCGTTTTGGGATTGGAGAACATAAATCCGATATTCTTCGATGAAGGTCTTTCTCATTTGTTTGGTGAAGGTAATCTCATCCGATCTCCTGATGATCGTAGCGTTCGATTACTCCTCGACAAATACACTGGTAATTTTCTTGTCTTTGAATCATGTTTCTATATATATAGTATTAATTTGTATATATAATTTTGTAAATTGCATGAACATGAAACTGGATAGGTTTAGTAACGCGAAAGGGTCAGAATTGTACGTTACATGATTATGGCATTATACAGTCTTTCATCAATTAACATGAAACTTTGCAAAATCTTTATTCATTATATAGTCAAATCATTATTTCTTTATGTAAGTTGAATGATAGTAGATGCAATCTCTTCTTGTCACTGTTTTTGCAATTTTGCAAAGTTTATTTTCCCGTTTTATAAACTATCATTTTCTACATGTGTTCTAGTATCTTGTTAGAGGATCACTAATCAAATCATTGAATTTATAAAATGAATTTGATTAGGGTCCGGATTTATCTCTTCAAGCATGTATCAACATGGGTTTTTCAGTTCGTTGATAAAGTTGCCAGGAGCGTACACGGCTGGTATCGTCGTCGCTTTCTATGTAAATCACTAATTTTTTGAATTTGATTGTCAAACAATTTAGAAACATATACTGAAAAAAAAATGATTGAATTAACGTGTGCAATTTGTAAATTATGCAGACATCAAATGGTGATGTGTTTGTGAAGGACCATGACGAACTAGACATAGAGTTTTTAGGGAACCTAGAAGGAAAGCCTTGGCGATTTCAAACGAATATGTATGGAAACGGTAGCACAAACCGCGGCCGCGAAGAACGCTACCGTCTTTGGTTTGATCCTTCCAAGGAGTTTCACCGTTATAGCATCCTTTGGACCCCTACCAAAATAATGTTAGTCCTCTTTCTCTCTTTTTCATCTTTTTAAGTTCACTTTTATTTATGATCATTTAATAAATAAATAAATAAAGTTGTTAGACATTCTACTATAAGGTTTTCAAGATTATGAGATTAAAATGGTATTGTTTGGATTATTAAAAAAGAAGAAGAAAAGAAGAACCATAATTAGTTAGGTGATCTCTAAGGACTTTTTCCGATTATGAGAATGATGGTGTTTATGGTTTATGAATTAATTTGACAGTGCGATCATGCATGAAATATCTATATAATATTAACTATAAGTGGTTGTTGTTTAGTATACATTTTTTTTTTGTCGTCAACTTAACTTTCCATTAAGACATAAAGTGTTGTTTAGTAGTATACATTTAGTTTAGTCAACGCAAAAATTGACACGGCAACACAGATTTCATTTCACTATTGGCTTAGTCTCATTTACACGCATTTAACAATGTATAATTTGGATTTAAGTGTAGGAAAATGATATAATAACCAAATTTGGTACATATATCACTTTGGATAGAATTTAGTTTCGATTCAATTTTTCTATTAAAATTCTGTTTTAATCAAATATATCATTAATGTTTATTTTCTAAAATCAGTTTGATTTTGTTAAAATTGAAGACTCATGAATAACACAAGCTTTAGCCAAGAAAATTATGAACATTAAAATCACAATGTGGTTATAACTACAGAATAAAATCTCTTAGTAACAACATTACAAAAAGTTGATTAATTTGTAATTTGCAGATTTTGGGTAGATGATGTACCAATAAGAGAAATCCTAAGAAAAGAGGAAATGAATGGAGACTATCCACAAAAGCCAATGTCTCTCTATGCAACCATTTGGGACGCCTCAAGTTGGGCTACTTCCGGTGGAAAATTCGGCGTCGACTACACATTTTCACCTTTTGTTTCCGAATTCAAAGATATAGCCCTCGACGGTTGTAATGTCTCTGACTCATTCCCCGGAGAAAACAACAACAACAACATCGGTAATTACAATAACATAAATTGTTCTGTCTCCGACCAATTTCTCATGAGCAATGACTACTCAACCATTAGTCCTAAACAAGCAACTGCTATGCGACGGTTCCGAGAACGTTATATGTATTATTCGTATTGTTATGACACCATTCGATACTCGGTGCCTCCACCGGAGTGTGTTATTGTGACGGCTGAGAAGAACCGGTTTAGAGATACTGGACGGTTAAAGTTTGGTGGTAGTCATCCTAAAGTGCATAAAGCACGTAAGAAACGGCGACGGAATCGGTCTACGCCGGTTGTATCGGCTGACCTATAGCATTAAGTTAGTTGAATTTATTACCGAGTATGTATAAATAGTGTTTTTTTTTTTAATTATATAGGTTTTCTTGTAGATTTTATAATTGTTTGATTTTTTCTTGTTTTAAATTTCATGTCTTATTTATACATTTTTACCCTTCTATTGACATGATGCGATACTTCTCATATAAAATATACCATTTTTTTATGGGTATATGTACTAGATGACCATGAAATCCATAATATTATAGAAACTAATCATGGACGTATAGTACCTGTCGGAAACCAACTTTAAATTACTCTCATATTCTTATAATAGGATTTTGGTTGAGGGGACAAATAGTTTTATAGGCAAATAGCTTTACTACTAAAGCTTCCATAACCTCTTCTTCCCTTACAACAATAACCACCACTAGATCTGTAACACCACCGCCTCCTCCGTATTTAGTATTACTAGATCTGTAAACACTACCGCCTCCGTATTCACC